>OUNM010162442.1_pt1 | contig 13414 bp, 17 predicted proteins | sample 1769961 | NCBI WGS metagenome assembly OUNM01 (sample SAMEA3914820, study PRJEB12502) | metagenome | biome: forest; material: soil | place: USA | collected 2012-03-12 | depth 0.3 m | reverse complement strand
TTGCGCGTGCGACGCATGGCGTTGCAGGCGTGTCCCTTGGGGCCGAGGTTCCAGGAGATGACGCAGAGGGTGTTGGAGTGTGATTTTGGGTATGGCAAGGATTTGAAGAAACCGAAGTTGCAGGAGGCTGTGTATGATGGCGTGCTGCTGGAGCTGGAGTCTATGATATCGGCGTTGAGCTTTGATGAGAAGTAGGGTGGTTTAAGAGCGTTAAGGTTAGGTACCTAGGTACCGGAGCAGGAGACTGAGGTATGCAACGTGCTATGTTAGGGCCAACATCCATTATCATGTCCACATTCAACTTCATCGTAACATACAATGTCGTCTAGCCTATAGATCCTAGTTGATCAACTTATACTATTTTCACGAGAGCTTTGAGGGAAAAAGAAGTATAGAAGGAAAGATGGAAAGAAGGAAAGAAGGAGAGAAGGAAAGAAGAAAAGAAGAAAAGAAGAAAAGAAGAAAAGAAGAAAAGAAGTAACAGTGACTTGGTCTTAAAGACGTTGATCTTTTTTCCTTCACTCAATTTCTCCCTACATTCTTCCATTCCTTTTCCCTTCCTTCTCTCGTCATTGTTTTCCTTTTAGCCCCCTTGACCTCATCCCGAACCATGTCCTGGAGCACCCGTCTGTGCCCCCGTGCCGGGTGCTTGTTCTTTGGAACGTCCAGGACTCTATCCTCCACGACCTCCCCCATGGCCAGTAGGCGTCGGCCGTCTGGGAGCGGCAACGAACGTGTCGGCGGCCGCTCCCATCGCACAAAGTCGACCCCCAACTGGCGGAGAGTCAATCGGAGTCTGCCCTTTTTTCTGAAGGGGCTAATATCCCACGCCATTAACGGATCCACGACCAACGGTGGCCAATTGAGTGGCTCCGAGGCCTTGGTGAAATGGTCGATCTTCCTCTCCGTCCGCTGTTTGACCCAGTCGCTCAGTACCCGCCGGTACTCCCTGACGTTGCTGTCGAGCTTCGCCTCTTCGTGCGTAGTCCATTTACGTTTCTTCAGCAGCTTGCACGCATCTTCCTCGAGAGGGTTGAATTTCCGGCGGGAATAGAGTTTTCGGGTAATGAGTTCGTAGGTGGTCATGATTACGAATTTGACATCGTTTCGGGCCTTGTCATACCCGAACTCACAGAAATTGTCTTGGTCCCCTTCCCAGCCGAGCTTGGCTGCGAGACTAAACCCGAAGAGCTGGATACTGTCGGTTTCAGCGTCGATGAGAAGGTTCCATGGGCAAACGTCACCGTGGACGATGCCAAGATGCAGGTTGAGGTAGTCGACGGCCTGCTCCAAGTTATTCAAATGTTACAGGAGAGAAGTAGGGTGGCACTTGCACTAATCAGTTGCCGCAGATACTTGAGTTTGAAGACGCGGCTCTTGTCCTCGCTGAGAGTCCCTCCAGGTATGTACCGCGTCGTAAAGCCCACCACCCGATCAACATCCCCAACTCTGTCGACAACAAGGGAGTCAAAGGGCACAATGTTAGGGTGGCGGAGCCGTAGCACACAGTTTGTCTCATGCCACGACCTAGCCACATCGTTCTCGGTGAGATAATACTTGAATGCCATCCTTCTTGCCGCTCCTGAGTGTGCCGAGTCCGGGGCGAGAACGAGGTCCTCCCCTGGCCCGAGACGTTTGAGTTCGGTGAGGTCGCGGCGGCGAATAGTGGGCACCCGGCGGGGGAAGTCTGTACGCGACGGATAGAAGGGGGCGAATGAACGATCAACAGAGAGATCCGAGGAACTTGACACGAGGTTGCCATCTTTAGAGAGTGTGACTTGGACCACGTCGGCGGGGAGATGGTCGATGAACTTCGCGACGGCCTCAAGAACGAATCTCTCTTTGACCTGATCGGGGCCGGGCACAAGCACGTCAATCACTCGCCGCTGGTCCCAATCATAAAGCAACCATTGATGGCCGTGATTCCCGCCAGGCCACGGGTATACCATGCCGGGCCTGAAGCGATACTCCAGTTCGCAGCGCGAAAAGCAACTCAGGCCCATGGTGTCGTCGTCGTCGTCAAGGAATGGAGCGGTGCGCGGCAGCCGAGTGTCTGTGAGTGATAACAGGGTGCGTGGTAGTATGGACAAATGATGGCGTCTTGTGAAGAAGAGGGATGAGGAGCTAGAAGCTAGATGTACAGTGATGTTTTGAAGTTATTGCAGGGAGGGAAGACGGGAGATCTCTAGTCCCCGAGTCCACGTGCCATGCCCCGACCTTCTTTGTCTATTCCCGCATTACCTACGAGCAACGTCAAAAGGAAAGTGGGGGCTCGGAATGGAGTCTGATTACCTCCCGGGTTCTACCCTGTCGACATGCAGTACATGTGCCTCGACGTGCATCAAGCTGTATCCCACATGGGACGCGTGCCCTTCCCGGGGCTTGTCTCTCGATGGTCTCGATAGTGACGGGTCGAGGAGGCGACAATGGGGCGAGGACAATGATAACGAAGAAATTCGAAACCGTCCATGGGTCTCGCGGTGCCAGTGGTGTCTCATTATGGTTTGCGTGAGATGTCCAACTGATATCACCAGCCGTCAACACTCCTTCAGCCACCCGCGCACTTCCTCCCTCCCCAACCACTCGTACACAACCCCCAACCCCTTCAACCCCTCCAACCCCCCCAACGCCCAATCCTGACAATTCCAGGCCCTCCCCTCATCCTTGACAACCTCCACCTCCCTCAGCACACCCACCATCCTGTCCACCACCCCCTCAATCCCATCACCATCCACCTCCCCGACTTCCAGCCGATCCCTCAACTCTCCCGGCGCGCCGTCCTGGGAGACGGACATGTCGCGTTCGGCGCCGGGAAAGTAGAACCCGCCGGGCATGCCGCGCAGCTGCAAGATGATGCCGCGCGGCTCTGGGGCGTGGTGCGGGTCTGTCTCGAGGAAGTAGGCCCAGTGGTGCGGCCGGACGGTGCCTGTCAGGGGGTGCAGGCCGCGGGAGTAGGTTACTAGGTAGAGGGTGTGTTTGGGCATTTTTGTTTGGGGGTTTGGCTGGATGGGTGAGTTGGTTGGGAAGTTGGAGGAGAGGACAGGTGATGGGTGTGAGATGTGCAAAGCGGACTTTTGGCGGAAAGATGGGGGAAGTGTTCCGGCTGTTGGTTATTGGCGGCCTCTTTGTGCTGATTGGTGGCCACGGGCGGTGGTTATGATCAAGGCTTCGGCATCAAAGGCAGAGCGAGAGAAGGAAAAGAATCCTTTCTCTCAGTTAGATGCGCTCTTATATTTCTCCCTCAATTTCTTCAACATTTGCCCTTCCCACTCATGCTTTGGAAGTGTGGCTGCTCCGATACACGGAAGGGCTCTCGTCGAGCTCTCAGAACCATGACAGAACAGGGCTCAGTGAGACAACAATATAATTAGACAGAATCCAACCGAGAGCAAATACGTTGAACTGTAGAGATTGCCAACATACTGAGCCTTGAGAAACCTCTCCACCCAACCTCCAACGTGCCCTTACCTAGTAGCTTGACGCATCTTTCTTTAGCTGGCGCGTAGGCGGCGGCTCAAACGAACTCCCTAGCAGAAACGAAGGCATCTCGCCTGTTCCCTTGCTCGAGTTTTTGATAAAACCATCATGCGCCTCGCTGCTCGCTCCAATCAACGCATTACGCCTCCGACTCAACTCTTCAACCAACCCATTTGTTGAAGTTCCCACCACATTCAGCAGATCTTGGCTACCGAAGTACCAGCCCTGCTCCGGCTCCGTAAGCTGCCGCATCACCAGATTCGTCTCCGTCGGATCCCACCCCGTCAGATGCGTCTCCGTCGGATCCGTCCCCGTCGGATCCGTCCCCGTCGGATCCGTCCCCGTCGGATCCAACATCAGCTTCTTCTGTGCCTCCAGTTCTCTCCTCCCCCTCGCTGCTATCTTCTCGCTCTTTTTCCCCTCCCGCTCCTTGTCCACCCTCTTGTGTATGTTCCTCCAATTCTGGACTTCCTTGTTTGTGTCCTCCCGATCCTTCTCGCGGCTCTGCTCTAGTTGCTTTCGGTGCTCCTGCTCAGCCCGCCACGACTCGAAGGACACCTGCGGCGAGTCACGCCAGTCGGGCTTGGGGGGGTCTCGGTTGTCATCGTCTTTCTCTTCCTCGAAGCGTTCATCAGCCCGGGCTAGGGTGCCTGGCGTTGTCCTTGTTGTCGGCGCGGGTTCGGTAGAGGATGTCTCGTTGTTTTGTTTGTCAATTTCCTCTTCCATGTCGCCGCCACCACCACCACCATGTGGCGTGCTGTTAGGCCTCTCGCTCTCCAGTTCGAACCCGTCGTCGCTCTCCGCTTCCAGCCCGTCGTCGCTTTCCTCTTCAAGGTCGCCGTCGATTCCCATCTCGAGGTCATTGTCGCTTTCCTCTGCAAGGTCGCCATCGCTTTCCTCTTCCATGTCGCGGTGGATTTCGTCTATAATGGCGCGGTAACTTTCGTCTTCAAAGTTGCCCTCAATGCTGGACTCCGAGTCGTCCTTACGTTCTTCCTCCATGTCGCCGTTTCCTTCATCCTCATCGCTGCTCTGCGGCGCATCGGGGAACAGAGGCTGCTTCTTCTTCTTTCCTTGCCCTTTCTGCCCACTGCCGGGTTTGCCGCCGGCTCCGCCGGCTCCGCCGCCCGAGCCGCCGCCGCTTTGCCTCGGGTCTGGACCACTTGGGTCGCCCGGGGGCTTGTAGTCCGCCTTCAAAATCCTCTTCTTCGTGTCCTCGTGTCGCGGGTCGTTGCCGAGGTTCTCCACGGCTTTCATCCGTCCCAGTTTCTTCAGTTCGGCAAAAAGGAGGCCGTCCAGCAGGCTCTCAGCTCGGTGGTAGAAGGAGCGCCCGAAGGGGTAGAACTTGACATACGTCTCAGGCCTGGTCCCAAAGAGCGCAAAGGATGCATGGTCCATATTGACGTAGTAGGCGATCGAGTGGGCAATCCAGGGGCACTTCTTGCTGAGGTTCCGCATCTCAGCGGTTATCTCCCCCTTCTCGCGGGTGAACCCCACTGGGCCTGCTTTTGCATCTGAGTTGTATTTGTCTTTCTCAATGAACTGAATCCCGTCCCACTCTGGCTTGCGGCTTCTTTCGTCGTCGTCATCGTTTGGAATAGCTTTTGATGGCGGCTTTGTGGGATTGGTTCGGATCCAGAGTTTCCCGGCCGGCATATCGCCCACGGAGCCAAGGGCAGCCCAGAGCTCGTGCTCAAAGGTGAACAGATTTTGCCATGCCTTTTCGTACCTGAGGCGCCTGGTGTATTAGCCGTAGTACGCCCTCTGATCGACAGGTCGCTCATGACTCACCTCAGCATGACGGAGTTGGTCTCGGAGGTCCCGAGTACAAGGTTCAGAGGTATCTGGCTGGTGAGGCCCTGGTATTTGAGAATGTCCAGGTGTCCTCCCCAGGAGTAGGCGCGGAGATGCAGCCACTGGAGTACCACGAGCCCTTATTAGTGCCTCATTGTGACAAGACCATGTGCCGAGTGGAAAGCGCAGACGTACCTCGCCAATGTACAAAGAGTTTCTCATCTGGTTCTTGTTTCTGAGCTTCTTTTTTATTGCCGTCTTGTTGTTGTGATGGTTCCACCCGAGCTCAGTCGCAACCTGAATCTACCGTCAGCTCGACCAGCAAGGGTGCCGAGAATGGAGAGAGCGCGCTTACATCGTTCGCAGACGCTCTCATGACAACCCCCTGAATGTGTTCCCCGGCCCTCTTTTCCGACGCGATCTCGATCTTGGGGTGGTTTACCGTACTCTTAAATCGAACCCCAGAGCCGTATTTCTTGAAGTGATCTTTACTCTTCAGGTCGACGAGATGCTGATACAGGTGCCCGGGTTTCATCTTGGCCACTCGGACTGATTCGAGCCTAGTCTCCAACTTCACCTTCTGGGGCTCTTTGAGCGAGGCTCTGACAGAGTCCACGGTTGGGGAAGGACCTTTGAGAACATCAACAAAGGCCTGGTAAACGGCTTGTACTCTGTCTGAGCTTTTGCGAGTCGCGATCGGGGCGCTGGATGGGGGCGGGGTATGCGGTCGAGGCACAAACTTGGGCTTTTTATCTGTCACGTCCTCAGCTAGGTCCTCCATGTATGTGTTCCAGTCTCCCTGATGGATATAGGTGGAGTAAAGACCAAACGGATGCGTCGAATGCTAATTGAGGTCGTCAGAGTTCATCTTTGTGGGTTTCCGCGGCAATTGAGAAACCCCAGGATTTGCACTCACATGGATCCAGTTGGAATCGAGCTTCTCTCCCACTCCAAGTTGTTTAACCACCCATTCCTCCTTGTCGAGTCTTTCCAAATAGGCCAACTCCGCTAGACTTGCCAAGTAAACGGCGTCTGTCTTACGTTGCTGTTTGTCCACCGGTTTGGCCGCCACCACTGCCGCCAGGGCTGCCTTCATCCGTTCTTTCACAATCTCTCGTTCCTCTTTGTGGGCGGCGTTGACTTCCCCAATGAGGCCTTTGATAACATCTCTACCAAGACGATCGGTCGTTTCGCGGTCGAATGAGACTTTCATTCCCTTCGACAGCGGAACACGAACCCACCGAGGCGGTTTTCCCTGAGGAGGCTTCGAACGTGCCTCCCACGTGTTGTCGAGTATGCCGTACCACCAAGCCTTGTACATGTACGGCTGATAGTCTCCCGCAGCCTTGTAGCTGAAACGACTGGCTTTCGAGGGGCCGGAGCATCGGAACTCGAGGCGACCGGTTGCTGTTCTGATGGGAACCCAGCACTCCTGATTTGCGTAGGACGCCGGGTATGTCTTGCGGCGCATCAACCAGCCGGTCCTCCAGTCATCGATGAACTCCTTCTGCACCCTTTTGGCGGCGGCGGCCGCAGCAGCAGCAGCATCAGCTTGGCGCCCTTGCTGCTTCTGCGCAGTGGTGGTTTGAGGCACCGTGCCACGCTGACTGTCTTGATCTTTCTTGTCGCGTTCAAGCTCATCCCCATTCGCGGCCACCGTTGCCATGAGGCTGTGAGCAGATAGCCATGTGAGCCACTGCACATTCGGCAAAGAATCGAAAAGATATCTGGATGGTCGGCCACACGAACCTGGAGATACTGTCCCAGCTCACACTGTCAGTTGCCAACGCAGCGAGAAACGCGATCGAGATGAAGCCTTGGAAACGAATGCGCAGGTCCCTCTGCAGGTTCTCGTCGGGATGGCAGAGGACAAAGACGCTGTTATTCTTCTGCGAGGCCTCCAGGGAGGAATCAACCCATACATAGTGGGCGCCTTTTCCACACGGTGCGTATGCATTCTCCTGCTCTGGTTCTCGCGCGAAGTTCAAATCCTTCGTTAGACTGTATATGTTGGCCGTCTCTTCGGCCGTCTCCTGGATCTTGACATCCTTCGTCCAGATGAGAGGCGACAGGTCGTTAAGAGCAGCCGCACTGGACTGGCTCCTATTCCGGGTTGTTGGAGGCATGTCTCAGAGAGTTCAATATGTGGCACGGGAAAAGGCGTAGGTAAACCGGTCCTCAGGAGGTCCTGTGTCGTCACGAGATGCGAAAAGGGCGGGAGTCGAAACGCAGTTGGCAAGCACACACTGTCTGAAACAAACCTTCAGGCGCAAGGACTCCGTACAACTTGAGCTTGTGATTGCCCGTCGCCTGGTCGAACTCTTCACCGACTCCCTCAAACGATCTACTCTTAGGACGCCGAAATGGAACACGGACCACAACCCCGAGTCCGGATCTTTCACCCCCTGGCTCCAGCTCCGAACTACTGGGACGCTGCAGACACCACAGTCTTTCCCCCTGAAAGTTCGTAAGCAGAAAGGCAATAGCGCAACGATAGTGCACGCCGCCATGGCCCACATGGCGGAGCCGCGGCGGGCGGCCGGGCCCAGCCGTCCCCGCATCTTGGGGCACCCCTGGCAGGCACAGATTCAGGGGTTTGCGGATCCCGTTATGTACCGAATCTTTCGTACGGCCATGACTGCGTATTGGGACGACCTGTCGCACAGTTGCAGAGGCCAGCAGGGGCATCACCAAACTCAAAGACAACCACCAGGTTCCAACCGTGAACCAAAAGCGAACCGCGCAGCCCCAGCCAGCACTACGCAGACGACGACGGGCTTGAGCTATGGCCCGCCACGATGTTTCCAGCCCAGCCAGGGCCACGCCAGCCTCTCTCTTTCCCAATGACTTTTCGAGCAAGAACACGGTGGAGAAGCGCGTCCAGGCTGATGCCATAGAAGCAGCGAAGAGGAAGAAGGCCGACGAGGAAGCCGCGGAACTTGCCCGGCTGCGCACTGCGTATCCGAGGCTGGAGGCGCAGACGAAGGCTTTGGAGTCCGAGAGGGCGCCGAAGGACATCGAGTTGGCGGTGCTCCGGCGGCAGGTCGGCGAGATGGAGCACCAGCTCGTGCAGTTCCGGCAGGATTATGACATCATGAGGACACGCCTGAAACAGCGCGACTTGGATCCTTCCTACGCCGGCAAGCGCATCCAGATCAGGCTGGCATGCTGGCCTCACTCTGCCATCGAACTGCGAGACAACCCCGACGGCCGCGCCTACGGTGGAGAGTGCGACCCCAGTGCCCGTTCGCAGGCTCTCAGACTGAAGAGAGTCAACGTGATCGACCCTAACTCGGCGTGGACCATTTCTCTCTACGACGGGTCTCTCGACGACGGGAACTTCCATCTCGGCCTTCACTCGACCAGCGCCCCCGAAGTTGAGTCTCAGTTGGGTCGCAACCTGGATGGCCCGTACAAGGGCAACCTCCAGGAGTGGATATTTAGTATCAACAGCCAAATGACAGGCTACACGTGCGTACCTTATTTCCTGACTTGAGACTCGATGGTTGCGAAGATGGCCCCGGCTAACAATTGCGCGGTCACCTCCCTAGTATCGAGAACAGCCGCTTTGGCTTTTTAGAGATGGAGGCGCCTCGAGAAAACAAAAACAAGTAAGTACCTGAATCGATCACGTCTGCTGAATGAGACCGCTAATACATGGGATTGCCTTCCAACAGAAAAGCTCTCTTTCACAAGGCGAAAAACGAGACTTCTGAAGGCCAAATCTGGCATATTGTTTACTTACCAGATGATAGGGAACGAGAATTTGCGGAATTGAAACGGTTAATGATGCTGTAACTGTCACGGTGTTTTAACGAGTATCGGTGATGGATGCAGGGGAAAAGACATGGGCAATGGCGGACGAGCGACGGAGAACGGCCACCTCAGGGGTACATTCCATTTATCACTGCTAGATCTAAAAGCAAGAGCATCTCTCCAAATCCTTACTTTCAAGTCTGCCCAGTGCTTTGTAATCCAACGCATTCGACATACTGATTGAGCCTGGCAAACGGTGCCAGCAACAGTTCCACGACCAGCCCAGACCTACACAGCCTCGTGCTGTCCGCCAACGCCAGACTTCCACCGTCCACCAGCCCAACCTCCTGCATAACTTTTTGCACCTGCTGCGGCAGCCCTTTGACCTTATCCAGGTACTCTGTCGCCCTCAGCTGCAGGACTCTCTGGTCGTAAGCCGACGACCCGGCCGCCAGCGCCAGCGCGCAAGGCTGTCCCCCGTCGAGCGTCGAGTAGCCGCTGAAAGCGATGCTCGAGGACATGCTCTGTTCCGTCTTGCTCTCAACATGCGTCACGCTGGCCTCAAAGAAGAGCACCTTGACATGGACCGTGATCTCGAGAGTCTCCTGGGAAGAACGGGCCTCGGTCGACGCCGACATGCACGCCCCCGCGTCGGCGCCGAGGACAAACCCGCAGACGTAAAAGTCACCGTACCGCTGTCGGAATCGCTTTTCTGACCCGACGCCGGACTGCAGTATGCTCAGGGCGGCCTGGGAGAGCACCGGGGTTCGGTCGAGAATGACCCGACCTGCTCGGCACGAGGCATTGCGCGAGGCTTTGATGCCCTGTGAGCGTCGTTAGCAAGCTATTCTCGTAATCTTCTCCTGAAGTCGAGAAAACTGGATTGAGATGTAGACATACGTTCTTATCCTCGGCTACCTGGCGGTCATACTTTGCGCTCACGCTGGCGTTGAGAAAGGGGTACCCGATCGTCACGCCCAGCGAGGCACTGAAATGCTCCTTGCTTGACTCAGAAGTGGTGCTCAGGCCATCACGGTAGTGGCCGGCCGTCGACAAGCCGTTGGTGCCGTCTCGTATTGAGTCGGGGATGACAGCGATCAGTTGAGCCAGCCTCAGGTCGAACGGCGACTCTAAGACCCACGGGCCGGCGGGGTCCTTCAGGCGGTCCGAATCGAGGCCTGCTAGAATAGCTCTGACTTCGCGGCTCCAGGGAAGTGCAAAGGGATGCCCTGCAGTCGCTGTGCTCTCGAGCGATGGACTGGTAGGATCAAAGCCGAGGTCGAGCTCGAGGTCGTCTTCTCCCTCCAGCGGGATCTTGTTAAAATCATGTGTCTTTGACTGTGACAACGCGTTTGTCTTTGGCTGTGTGAAAGCATTTGACTTTCGCCGTGTCAAGGCACTTGTTTTTGGGAGTGTCTGGGCAGCCATCCTCGCCAACGTCCCTGGCTATCTTGACAGCCCAAACTCAAGTATCACCCAGGCTCCTCCGCTCTCAAAGACGGCACACACTTCCACGTCGACGATCCCCGGTCATATCGGGTGACTTTCAGCAGGCTTCATTGAGTTACATTACGTACTATACTAATGATTTGCATATCAGCTAGGACCAGTTATCCAGGCACATGTGACAAGGAGGGAAGGGCGGAAATCGCGGAGACTTGCTCGAGACTCGATTGCGACTGTGTACCTCCCTACCTACCTAGGTACCTTACCTATTCTGGAGTTACAATGCAGATCCTGCCAACCAGTAGCTCGCCGCGTCAGCGTTCTAGACCCCAATAATTACGCGCTTACCCCCTGAAGAACGTGGAGCGCCGCCGCTAGTTTTCCGAAATCACCATTCATCACAGGGGTTCGAGCAGCTGAGGTGGGCCATCTCGTATCCTGCACGGCCTTGTATTGTGTACACAGTAATTACAGTGTCATGGGAGCGATCAGGGGTAGAGCCAAGGCAGAAGAGCCTATCCGAGCCTCCCAGCAGAACATTGGAGATTTGGCACCATCCCGAGTCCCTAACGTTGGTCACTGTGCTGCCGCTGCACCACACTTGCATTCACTTCGCCCGAGTGAGCTTCCGAGGCAGCACAGCAACACCGCAGTCATGTCGCAGACGCTCGCCCCCTACAACAACTCCATGCGCCTCGGCCAAGGGTTCAACAGTTACACCCAGCAGGTATGCCTCGACAAAGCCGTGCTTCCTTTCACGGCGCCGGCTTCGACACCCAAAGAAGTGATAACCTTGGCGCCAGGGAGCACTCCGTCGGATGACACGGGCGCCGAAAAGGCGATTGAGGGCCAGCCACAGGAACAGAAGCCCGCTCCTTTGCATGTCATGCCATGGGTGAAACCGCAAATTGTGACTTATTCGTCGCGGTTCGTGGACAAGATCAGCGATGTGACGGACGCAATGAACATCTCGGGCTCGCTGTCAATCAAGACGGCCACCATCGGTGGCAAGGCCAACGGTTCCTACATCGACAGTGACAAGTTCAAGTCTAGCGACATCAACTTCCACCTGCAAGTCAAGGTCACCAACCAGATCCATGAGCCGCCCGAGTACTGCATGTTCAACAAGATCGACAAGGTGAAGAAGGAAGAGTTTCCCGAGGTGTACGGTGTAGGTCTGCTCCTTGAGAAACCGCTGCTGCTGGGTCTCGATCACTGACGTTGGGCAGGACTGTTTCATCTCGGGTTGGGAGGAGGGCGGCGAGCTAAATGCAGTCATCTCAGTGAAGGTGCATGACAAGAGTAAGGTCTTCGAGATCAAGGCCGGGCTGGAGGGCGAGATGAACACGCCAACTATCAGCGGCAAGGTCGAGGCCAAGCTGGGCATAGAGAAGAGCAACCTAAGCAGCAGCACGGAAACGACCATCAGCGTAAGCTGGAGCGGCGGAGGGTCGATTAAAGATCCCAGGGTGGACTGGAATATCGACTCCCTCAAGAAAGCGGCGGCGGCTTTCCCGGACCTTGTGGCCGTCACGCCCCAGCGCACGTACGCCATCTTGACCAAGTACACGGCGCTCGCCGACTTTCAGGAGAAGAAAGAGGACTTCTCGCCCCTCGACTATGAGAGCGCAGGCATCTACACCAGTGCCCTGCTGGACCACTACATGGACTACAAGTCCATGTGGAAGCAGATCTCGCACGCCACGTCCGAGCTCAAAGGCAACCGCGCGACGATCGAGATGGCGCGCCCGGGTGAGGAGACATATGCGCTGGCCACCATCCAGCCGCTGCCCACGGCCGAGGTTGACGCCAAGGACTTCATGTCCAAGAAGGCCGCCGCTCCGCAGGCGATTCAGGCTGTGGAGCAAAAGCAGGCCGATGCGCAGGCCCTAGTCGTCCAGGAGGCAAACCATGCGCAGCCCGACGGGCTAGTCAAGAACAGTAACGCCGTCGCCGTTGCCCGGGCGCCCATCCAGTTCCCTGTATTCAGCCCGACGTTTGCGGGGCTGATCCACGCGCGCAAGGTGTGCCGGTTCGAGATGGCCAAGATCGTCAACGAGGTCGACCTCGTGGCCAAGAACCCCAAGCTGGCCATCGACACGACCCGCGACGCCTACTTCCTTAACCCGCTAGTCTTTGAGCAGCTGCTGCCCATCGTCCGGTCCATGTCGCTCGAGAACGCAAAGCTGCGTGTCAAGGACCCGAATGCGGCTGTCCTGCTGGGATATGTGCCGCCTGCCGAGGAGCCCGACGCGCTGCCGCCCGTGTACGTGCTCGACGGCCCCCTGGAGAAGCACGACCGGCGGTTGCAGAACAGCATCCAGAAGTGCGCGTGGAAGGCCCAGGACTACACCATGCGCGGGTGCGCCGGCTTGCACGCCGAAAACGCGGTGCACTCCACCGCCGTGCTCGTCAACGACCTCGAAACGGTGGACGCCACGTTCCGCGTGACCAAGGTCTCGGTGTGGACCGCCGACAACATTGTTCGCGGCATCCGCCTCGCGTATGGCAGAGATGCCCACAGGCCGCACGGCAGCTGCACCGGAGACGCTAGCCACATCTGGGACCTCGATAAGGACGGGTCCGAGACCATCGTCGAGGTCGTGGTGCGCGAGGGCATCGACTCGGACGGCCAGACCGTCATCACGTCCATCGCCTTTGTGACATCCGACTGCAACATCTTTGACTCGGCCGTCTTGCAGGACAAGAGCGAACAGCCAACACCAACAGCCTCTTCGTCCAAACTAGTCGAGCCAAAGCCAGCCGAGCCACCCAGTACCTCCCCAACCCATTCCTCCACCACCTCCCCAACCCCAACCAAAACCTCCACCTTCCTCCCCCCTTCCCCCTCCCACTCCCTCCGCGGCCTCTTCACCTTCTCCGCCAACCCCACCTCCTCCCTACCCTCCGGAACCCCCTGCTCCCTCGGCGTAGTCTGGTC
>OUNM010082239.1_pt1 | contig 13421 bp, 12 predicted proteins | sample 1769961 | NCBI WGS metagenome assembly OUNM01 (sample SAMEA3914820, study PRJEB12502) | metagenome | biome: forest; material: soil | place: USA | collected 2012-03-12 | depth 0.3 m | reverse complement strand
GGGTACATCCTCTGTCACCGCCACCGTGACGGTCACGCCCACACGAGCTACTTGTACAGGGACCAACAAAACATTTACCTATCAAGTCAATCCCACTCCCGACGTGACACAGCCCTCCAACCAGACCGTCTGCAACGGGGTATCCACGGCAGCGGTCTCTTTTACCGGATCCGTTTCCGGGACCACCTTCAACTGGGCCAACAACACGACCTCCATCGGGCTCGCGGCCAGTGGTTCAGGGAACATTGCCGCGTTTTCTGCCACCAATACAAGTATCGCTACTGTGACTGCGACCGTGCAAGTAACTCCTAGCGCGAATACCTGCACAGGCACGCAAAAAACTTTTACCTACACCGTGTACGCTCCGCCTTCTATTGTGACGCAACCATCCAATCTTTCCAAATGTGTAGGAGAAAATGCCACGTTTATCGTCACGGCAGGAGGAACAAATCCTACGTATCAATGGAAAAAAAACGGAGTGGATCTCTCTGGTGTCGTGTTTGCTTCTTTTGGAATTCCTTCCATTAGCGCATCGGATGCGGCCACTTATACGGTATTGGTTTCCGGCACTTGCCCGAGTCCCGTATTAAGCAATGGGGCTACTTTGACCATCAGCTCTGACAATACTTGGAACGGTTCCGTCAGCCAAGACTGGTTTACACCCTCCAATTGGAGTTGCGGAAGCCTTCCTTCCAAAGTCTTGCATGCGATTATTCCCAGCGCCAGCCAATACCCCATTGTTTCCACTATTGCAACCGCTTTCTCGCGGGATATTTCCATCGCCTCCACAGCCTCGCTCACACTAAGCGAAAATGCCTCGCTTTCCGTGTATGGAAACTGGTCAAATGCAGGAACATTTTCGACCAACAACGCCACGGTAGAATTTAAAGGAACCAGCAACCAAACTATTTCCAACACAAGTAATTCAGCAACAGAACATTTTTATCGCCTTACCATAGGAAAAAATGCAGGCACTGTCGCCCTCGCATCGCCTGTTTCTATTTTGGCAAATGGGAGTGTGAAAATAGACAGCGGTACATTAGACCTCCAAAATAAATCTTTCATTTTACGTTCGAGCGCTCCTTATGTAAAAGGAAGCCAATGGATAGATTCCACGGCAAGATTGTCCAAAATAGCGGGAACGTTGCTCAATACCTCCAATTTTGGCATAGAGCGTTATATTCCTACGCCGCCTATCAGTGGTGCACATCTTGTGAAAAACAGGTTTTTGTGTACCCCCCTTTCTTCTGTGACAGCCAAACAATGGGCGGATTCCGTTACCATCCTGGGAGGAGACCCAAGCACAGGGTTTATACAACGTTCCGGTTGGACGTCTCCCCTCTCTACGTTGCTTTGGTACAATGAACAAAGTGCCAATGGCGACATTAATGCCAGATTCAAAAGTATTTTGACAAAAAGTACTTCGTTGAATGTCGGACAAGGGTATGCATTGTCGGTCGGATATGATGCGCAGTCTACCCAAACACTCTATGCTTCCCCAAGAAATTATGTGGTAGTCAAAACGCAAGGAAGTCCCACGGTAGGCGATTTTTCTACTTCCATTACAAAAAGTGGGGCGGATCCCGATGGATGGAATTTGGTTGGCAATCCTTATCCCTGTGAAATCGATTGGGACCAAGTATGGAACCTAAATACTTCCCACATTTCTTCCACCATGGTGATTTTAGACCCTTTAGGCGGAATTACTTCCGGGCAGCATTTTTATTACAATGCTCGGACAGGAAAAAGCATAGACCCTCGCTACAGCATCGATTCCATCCACTTTGCCACCACTTCCCGATTGAATCCCTCCCATATTTCATCCTGCCAGGCTTTTTTCATTTTTGCCAAGACGACAGGAACCTCTCCGCTCCTATTCAAAGAATCCATCAAACCATCGAGCGATTTCAGAACTGTTTCCAATTTCCGTGACGAGGAGCTTCCCACACTGCAAATCGGGCTAAGCACCAACACCCAACAAGACAATGCCTACCTTTTCTTCGATCCGGCATCGACATGGGATGGTTTTGATGCCGACCTAGACTGTTATAAATTATCGAATGCAGGATTGAACATCTCTACCAATACATTTGGACAGGAAATGGCGATGAATGGCATCCCTCTGAAAGAGGAGCCTTGGGAAATCCCTATCAACATACGCTCCAATGTGAAAGGCCCGCATCAACTATGGGTAAACGGAACGACCTCCTTGCCTCTTTCAGGCGAATTGCTTTTGAAAGACCGTTTTACTTCTTCTTTTCTGAAATTGGCACAAGAGGGCCAATCTTATCCTTTCGAAATCACCCAAGACCCCACCACGCAAGGACAGCGATTTTCCCTCCTTTATGCTCCTTCTCTTATAACAAATTGGCAAGAATTTGAACGTTTTGGAAAAGCTTCTTTGTATCCCAACCCTGCCCTTCCGACCGATGTCATTACCGTGTCCTTGGAGCACCCTCTTTCTTCCTTTTACTCATTCGAAATAATAGACGCAACAGGTACGCCCCTTTATCAAACAGGTGGCATTCCTCTGCAAACAGATAATACGCTCTACCTAGGAGGTTTTAAAAATATTTTGGCACAAGGTGTCTATACAGTGAGGATTACAAGTGATACTCAAGTATTTATAGAAAAACTAGTGTATAAACGATAATTCAAACTTCATTTTTATGAAAAAGCTTCCAAAATACTTCTTGGGCATTTTATGCGTATTGGCTTTCATTTTTCTTCCTGCTTCTGCGCAACATGCTTCGCCGGACTGCGAGTCTACTTGTGACGACACCTACAATCTTTGTCTTATCCAAACACCCGAATTGGATTGTGACCAAGTAAAACACGATTGTATGACCTATTGTGTGGGAATCCCTGTTACAGACCACGTATGGGCTCTGGTACTCTGTGGTGCGATCTACGGTACGTATACCTTATTTATCACCAAACAGACGGTCAAAAGGAAAAAATTACTGGAAAGTGTTTCGGAATAAGGATTTTTTAACCCCATAGATTGCTCTATCATAAGGTTCCCGCTTATTGAAGAAAATTTTGGATACAAATTATCTATTTTTCCGATGTTACCTCTTCTTTGGATTCAAAAGGTTCTTTTTTTGAGAGCTTTGAACTATCTTTACTATGTTATAGAAGGAGTTGCAAGACCTAGAAATAAATAAATTGGCAGGGTCAAACCAATAGGTGCAGAATATTCGATTACAAAATACGGTTCGACATTTCAGGATTCATCGAAAGTATTTCCGGATATGAGATTGAAACACCAAAAAGAAATCACAAGGTAAAACCTGTGACCGTTGCAAGCAATTTCACCGACCCTTCATCCCCAATAGACAGCAATGAAATTTGACACCCATTTTCCGACAGACGGATTAAAAGACTACATAAAATACTATGTGGTATCGGAAAATGACGTGGAAAGCGAATACAAAGTTTTTCCATCGTCAGGACTTGTGATTGGATTTCAGTACAAGGGGCAACTTTCCACCCTATACAACCGCACAGAAAGCAAACTGGCAACGGCAGGAATTACAGGCATTTTTGACGGATATAAAATCTTTAAGAATTCGGCTGGCATTGGAACCATATTGGTGTACTTTACCGAAATTGGATTTACTCATTTCGCATCACACCCTGCAAATGTACTATTCAATTTAAGTCTTTCACTTGACGATATTTTTGAGAAAAGTAAAGTGAACGAAGTAGAGGAAAAATTGGCAGTTTCCATTACAGACACGCAACGGATAAAAATTGTGGAGCAATTTTTACTTTCTCAGCTCAAAGACCTTCAAACCGACAAGCTGATTGTAGAAGCAGTAAAACTCATCTATCAAAGCAACGGAACTATCCGCATAAAAGAACTGAACGAAAGATTATTTATCAGCCAAAGCCCATTTGAGAAGCGATTTAGAAAAGTGGTCGGAACGACACCCAAAAAATTTGCGTCTATAGTTCGCTTCCACACAGTTCTTGACCATCTGAACAACACCAAATCACTAACAGAAATTTGTTACGAAAACAACTTTTTTGACCAAGCCCATTTTATTAAAGACTTCAAACAGTTCACGGGTGACACACCCGAAAAGTTCAAACGCTTCTTGTAGAAAACGATTTTTTACAATTACACGAATTCCAGCAGTTGCACCTTTGCATCATCATCTGAATGCAAAGGCAATGAAAAAATCAATCCTCATTTTGGCAGGCTTAAGCACGATGGTGGCGTGTCATTCAATCAATCGTTTCACACTAAAAAATCTAGGAAACATGTTTACAGTAGAACAAATCAAAGCGGCCCACGGCAAAGTGAAATCCGGGGCAGACTTCCCCGCTTACATTCAAGACATCAAAAAATTGGGCGTCACCCAGTACGAAACTTTTGTAACAGACGGGCATACGGACTATTACGGTGCCCATGATTACAAAACTACTTCTCCAGCAAGATACGCACCCTTAGCCATTGCTGATGAGTGCAACAAAGAACAATTTACATCTGATTTAAAGGAACATCAACAGGGAAAAACAGATTATTTGACATTTATAGGAATGAGTGCCAAAATGGGGATTGAAAAGTGGGCAGTTTGGATGGACAAGATGACGTGTACGTATTATGACAAAGCAGGAAACGAGATTTTGGTAGAACAAATTCCTCAGTAAGTTGCCATAACATTACAAAGAATTTCATCTTATCAAAAAGGCTCAAAAGCCTTTGCATAGTCCACAAACAAGTAGGTGCAACAAATTTCAGCCTCGGCAATTGTTGTACCTATGCTGGACCTTATAAAAACAAAAAGCCTATAAATTTCTCATTTACAGGCTTTTTGTTTTACTTTGGCGGTATGGACGGGACTCGAACCCGCGACCTCCTGCGTGACAGGCAGGCATTCTAACCAACTGAACTACCACACCGTTTTCCCCTACTTCCGTAAAGGGAGTGCAAAAGTAACAGGGCGGATGTAACTTTGCAACATCCGCACACAATATTTCAACAAAAAGTCTACAAAAAGTTTTCTTTCCGAATTCGTGTTAAATTTGCACGGATTTTGCTGTGTATCGAAACAGCCATCCTTAAAATTCGTTATGAGTACGTATCTTGACTTTGAAAAGCCCATTGCAGAACTGGAAAGCAAACTAGCCGATATGAAACAACTGGCCGAGGAAAACAATGTGGATGTAGATGGGGCAGTCAAAACATTGGAAGAAAAAATTAAGAAACTGAAAAAGGATACCTACAGCAACCTTACCCGCTGGCAAAGGGTACAGCTTTCCCGCCACCCCGACCGCCCTTATACCCTGGATTATATCTATGCTATCGCGGACAAATTCATCGAACTATTCGGCGACCGCCAAGTAAAAGACGACAAAGCCATGGTAGGTGGTTTTGGGGAAATCGAAGGGCAAACGTTCATGTTCATCGGCCAGCAAAAAGGACGTAATACCAAACAACGGCAGTTGCGCAACTTTGGGATGGCCAATCCGGAAGGCTACCGCAAAGCCTTACGCCTGATGAAAATGGCGGAAAAATTCAACAAACCCATCGTCACCTTCATTGATACTCCGGGTGCATTTCCTGGTTTAGAAGCGGAAGAACGCGGCCAAGGAGAAGCCATCGCCCGCAATTTGAAGGAAATGTTCATGCTCAAAGTCCCCGTCATCTGCATCGTGATCGGAGAAGGAGCGTCAGGTGGTGCCTTGGGTATCGCCATCGGCGACAAAGTATTGATGCTGGAAAATGCCTGGTATTCCGTTATCTCTCCCGAAAACTGTTCTACCATCCTCTGGAGAACTTGGGATTACAAAGAACAGGCGGCAGAAGCACTGAAACTAACTGCTACGGACATGTTAAAAGCGGGCTTGATCGACGGGATCATCAAAGAACCGCTGGGCGGCGCACATGCCGATGCCGTGATCATGGCCAAAACAATCAAAAAAACGATCTTGGATACATTGGCGGAACTGAGCCAACAGTCCCCCGAAGAGCGCATCGATTCCCGTATCGACAAGTTTTCGCATATGGGCGTGTACAAAGAGCTGCCCGAGAAGGTAAAAGCCTAACATGAAACTCCAGATCATGGACACTGGGTTCTTCAAACTGGACGGAGGAGCCATGTTCGGAGTAGTTCCCAAAAGTATCTGGCAAAAACTCAATCCTGCCGATGACGCCAACATGTGCACTTGGGCAATGCGCAGCCTCTTGGTAGAGGCAGGCGGTTCGCTGGTGTTGGTAGACACGGGCATCGGCAACAAGCAAAGCGAGAAATTTTTCAGTTACTATTCTCTACATGGAGAAGACACCCTGCTTGGATCTTTAAAAAAAGCCGGATATGGAACCTCCGATCTGACCGATGTATTCCTCACCCACCTGCATTTCGACCATGTGGGCGGTGCCGTCAAAAGGGATGGCGACACCTTGTTGCCTACTTTCCCGAATGCACGTTATTGGTCCAATGCCGCCCACTGGGAATGGGCCTCACACCCCAACCCAAGGGAAAAGGCCAGTTTCCTGGCAGAAAATTTCCAACCACTCCAACAAAGCGGCCAACTTTCTTTCGTAGACCAATCGGGCACAGATTTCCCTGCTTTCGATTACTTGTGCGTAGATGGGCACACAGAAAAAATGATGCTCCCACGCATTTCGTACAAAGGCCGCACCCTTGTCTTCGTGTCGGACCTGCTCCCTTCTGTCGGACATATCCCCCTTCCTTACCTGATGGCCTATGACGTGCGTCCATTGACTACCATGACAGAAAAAAAGACATTCTTACATACCGCTGCAGCGGAAAAATGGGTACTTGTCTTGCAACACGACCCCCTGCACGAATGTTGTACAGTCAAATTTTCAGAAAAAGGGATTGTGCTGGACGAAACCTTCGCACTCCGTGAGTTAGGAGCATAAAAAAGGCCTGTCAACAACAGGCCTTTTTTATGCTTTAATAAGGTGTATGAATTACTTGGGTTCAGGTATATATACCTTTCCCCGCGCCCTTGTAACCTTATGCCCTTATTTTTTCTTCCAATCTCGCCAGATATTTCTTTTCCTTGGGATGGATACCCAATTCCGAACTTGCAATTTTAGTCGAAACCTTGGAGATCAATTCCAATAGATCAGGACTAAATGCACTGCGGTGTTCTTCTACAAAGTCCAAAAACGACGTAAACGCCTGCTCTGGGTCCCCGAAACTTCCTTCTAGGAAATCAAATTCCATCTCTGCATAAAAGGCATTGTCTGTCCCGAATTGGTCGCGGCTACTTTCTAAAGGAGCCAATTCTTCCCGAACTATTTTTTTTAAGGCTTCAAATTCTTTTGCTCCTACTTTTCCGTCCACTTTCGCGATGGCATACAACAATTTTCCCATCTCTGTATAAAAATCCTGATATCTCATTTGCTCCATTTTTCTGCAAATAAACGTATTAAATCTTAATAACTTCCTATTTTTTCTTACGTATATAGTACATACACCCACCCATCAAAGCCATGAAAAAGATCGATGTGTTGCTGTTGTTTTTGATCGGACTAGGTATGTTAGGGGGCTGCCATTCCAGAGCCTACACAAGCCAGCCTTGGATGCCCCACAAAGTGAAGCACAAACATTCTCCTGGACATTCGAATAGGTCGGCCCACTATCACCGGGAACCTAACAACAATTTCTAATCTCTTCGCCTTGGGCAAAAACCCAAGGCGTTTTTGTAGTTTTGGGGGCAAATTTGACCTTTGAAATTACATACCAATATCCTACAAGGCATTTTGGAATGCCTCGATTCTATCTTTGAGGGGCATCATTATACGGCCGACGTGCTGGACAAGGCTTTTCGGAAGCACCGTCAATGGGGTTCACGAGACCGACGGTTCATTGCCGAAAGCACTTATGAGATGGTCCGTTGGTGGCGCCTTTTAGAAGAAGCAAGCAAGGCCTCATTTCCCGAAAAGAAGAAAGCAGAACGGGTTTTACTCGCCTATTTGATAAAGTCGGAGCTTCCGGTGCCGGCAGGGATGGTCCCTGATCCCACCTCAATGTCGGAATTGAAGGCACGATTGGACCATCCTGCGTGGCCTAGGAAAATCAAGGAATCCATCCCCGATTGGCTGGACGAACAGGGGGAAAAAGAATTGGGTACTTCTTTGTGGGCGCAAGAATTACACAGCCTCAACCTGCCTGCTTCCGTTTACCTGCGTGCCAACACCCTCAAAACCACCCCGGAAAAACTCCGCCTTCAACTTTTACAAAAACAGGTAGAAGTACTTGCCTGCCCTTCCTCTCCCGACGCATTGTGGCTGACGAAAAGGCAAAATCTCGCCAATTCGGACGAATACCAAGAGGGACTTTTTGAAATCCAGGACATCGGCTCCCAAGAAATAGCCCCCTTCCTGCATGTGGCAAAAGGGATGCGTGTTATCGATGCTTGTGCAGGTGCGGGAGGCAAGACGCTCCACTTGGCCGCTCTCATGCAAAATCAAGGAGAAATCGTGGCACTGGATGTTGAACCGAAAAAACTTGCCAATCTGCAGGAAAGAGCCAAAAGAGCAGGAGCTACTAGTATCGACACATTCTTGCACGATGCCCAAACACTTGCCCGTTACGATGCATTTGCCGATCGGCTTTTATTGGATGTCCCATGTTCCGGCTCAGGAGTGTTGAAACGCCATCCGGATACCAAGTGGAAACTTACTTTGGCAGAGTTGGAAAAACTGAAAACAACGCAAGCCGACTTATTGGATACCTACCCCGCTATGTTGAAACCCGGTGGCGAGCTGGTATATGCCACGTGCAGTATATTTCCTTCCGAAAACAAACAGCAAATCACAGATTTCCTCAAACGGAAGGAGGCACACTTCACACTTTTGGAAGAAAAACACACATGGCCTTCAGAAGGAGGAGACGGGTTTTACATGGCCAGATTACGGAAAAACCCTTAAAACAAACTAATTCTCTTTCCAAGGAAAACTTACCCTCCCGGTATAGAGTATAAATCACCAAGTTCGTTTTGTTTTAAAAACGTGGTTTCCCTATCTTCGTAGCCCTTTAACGGAACGGGTATGACTGAGGCACTTCAGATTGAAATAGAAAAAACACCAAAAAGTAGGTTGAATGAGACTGATTTCCAAAACCTTGGCTTTGGAAAAGTGTTTTCGGACCACATGTTTGTCTGCGATTTCCAACAGGGAGCTTGGCAGACGCCCAAAATCATCCCTTTCCAAAATTTAAGCCTCAGTCCGGCTACTAATTTCATCCATTATGGCCAAGCCATCTTTGAAGGATTGAAAGCATTCTTGTGCGAAGATCATAAAATACGGGTATTTCGTCCGGAAGCGAATTTTCGACGGATGAACCAATCCGCGGAACGTCTTTGCATGCCCCAAATCCCGGAATACATCTTCATGGAAGGGCTCAAAGAACTCTTGAAGCTGGACCAGCAATGGATCCCTACTGCGGAAGGAAGTTCCATGTACATCCGTCCCTTCATGTTTTCCATGGATGCGGAAATACGGGTAAAAGCCTCCGATACGTACCGTTTCATGATTATCCTCTCCCCTTCTGGCAAATATTATTCCTCTCCCGTAAAAGTGTTGGTAGAACGCACTTATGTGCGGGCAGCAAAAGGCGGCTTGGGGGCAGCCAAAACGGCGGCCAACTACGCGGCTTCTATCTATCCTGCCCGTTTGGCCCAGCAAAAAGGGTTTGACCAACTCATCTGGACCGATAGCACCGAACACCACTACATTGAAGAAGCGGGCACCATGAACTTCATGTTCGTGATCAACAACACCTTGATCACGCCTGCCTTGACGGATTCCATTTTGGCAGGTGTCACGCGCGACAGCATTTTGACCCTCGCCCGCGAATGGGGCATGAAAACGGAAGAACGCAAGGTAAGCATCGACGAAGTTTTGCAAGCGGCCGAGAACGGTACTTTGCAGGAAGCATTTGGTGCCGGCACTGCCGCCGTTATTTCCCCCATCATTGCCATCCATGACAATGGGAAAGACTACGCGCTTCCCCCTGCGGAAAACAGGCCTTTCTCCAGCAAAGTAGCCGAAGAAATGCGCCAAATCAAACTGGGACTAAAACCCGACCAGCACCAGTGGAACTTGACAGTTAACAGTTAACTGTTATCAGTTATCAGTTATCAGTTATCAGTTATCAGTTTTTTCCTTCGGAAAAAACTGATATAGGTCGGATGAAGAATTTACTGCACTTTTCATTTCAAATCTTCGTTTTAGATAAATAAACTATTGCCTGAGTGCCTATTGTGACTTGTTCGTTGTTAACTGATCATTGAAAAATGCCTGGCTGCGGATACATATGCCCCAAATGCAACGATTCGGGATTTGACGAGGAGTTAAAGCCCTGTGATTGGTGTTCTCAGGCACCCCCTATTTCCCGAAAAACCGCTTCTCCTCTTCCCTCAGAGGAAGACTGGCTTAAAAGCGTCCACGAAGGCCCCTGTTGCGGCGATTTAGGACAGGCAGCCCATCACCTCGACAAAAAATAAGCGGTCATTTCCAACCCTTTACTTTTTACTATTCACTTTTCACTGCCAACCATTCACTTCTTACTATTTACCAATCATTTTTCACTGCCAACTCTTTACTTCTCAATTCCACCTCCCGCCATTCTCTTCCCACCCTACCCTTTTCCACTTTTCACTCCCAACTATTCACTATTCACTTTTAACTATTCACTATCACCTATTCCAATTCCACATGGTACCGTGCCATAATGGGGAAATGATCTGAATAAAGGACTTTGGAAAACGTATCGAATTTTTTGATCTCGATCGTTTTGTTGAAAAATTGGTTGTCGATGCGGAGGTAGTGCATGTTCCCGTTGTAGGTGAAGCCAAAGCCTTTGCCTGCTTCCTCGAAGGCATTATCATAGTACTTTTTCATCAAATGGTAGGAATAGCCATACGGCAGATCGTTCCAATCCCCGCAAATGATCACTTTATAGGGAGAATGTTTGGCTTCTTTCAAGATGAGGTCAATCTGTTTCGCCCGTTTTTGAAACCCCTCCTTTAATTTCCGGTACACATTCTTGCTTTCGTCTTCGATGTTCAGGATGCGTTTTTCGTCCAAGCTGAGCGATTCCAAGTGAATGTTGAAAATCCGAAGCATTTCGCCTGCCACCTCTATGTCCACATAAATGGCCATGTTGTTGCTCTTCTGTTTGAACAGGATATTGCCTTTGTTCCCGATTTTGTATTTCGAGAAAATCGCCATACCGAAATATCCTCCCCCGCTGTCGTGGATCACGTCATAAAAATAATAGTATGGGTAGCCGACGGACTTCATTTTGGCGATCATGTCCAAGTATTCCTCGCGTTTGTTCTGGTAAAATTCCTGGAAGCACACTACGTCCGGATGGGCTTCCTTGTCGATCCAGTCGGCGATACGCTTGCCTGTGTGCTCTTTTTTGTTTTTCCAGGAGGCATAGGCATTGAACACCCGGATATTGTAACTCAGCACGTCCAAATCGCCGGGCGACTTGGTCGCATATTCCTGCGTATTCCCGAAGGCGATGGAGCTTTTCACGAATTTGACCCCCGAAAGGAGCACGAGGGCGGAAAGAAGGGCTTTCCATTTTCCCAGGCAAAGCCAAAAAACCAGAAAAAACACATTGATAATAAGGGCAAAAGGCACTAGGTACGACACGAAACCTGCCATCCAAAATTTTTCGGGCGAGATCGAAACCGCCCAAAACACGCCATAACTCAGCACGGCGACGACAATGTTTAATATGAACAGCAGGAAAAACAAAACTTCCGCAATCTACGCACGAATTTAAATAGAGAACAGCGTATCAAAAAAAATCCAATCCTGTAGTTTTGTCCCAAACAAACAAAATGAAGCTCGTTTTCTTGGACGCCGGCACGTTGTATGGCCACCCTTCCCTTTCTACCCTATTGGCTCCTTTCGGGGAAGTCCATTTGTTCGCCACCACTTCGCAGGAAGAAGTGCAGGAACGCATCCAAAGGGCCGAGATCGTTTTGATCAATAAAGTGGTGTTGAACGAAGCTATTTTTGCTCAAAGTCCCTCGTTGCGCCTAGTCTGTGTCACGGCCACCGGCATGAACAACATCGACACCCTCGCAGCGGAAAAACGGGGCATCCAGGTGAAAAATGCAGCCCACTATTCCACGCACAGCGTGGCTCAAACCACATTTGCCATGGCCTTGCACCTGCTCATGAAACTCTCCCTGCAGGACCATTTTGTACGGCATAATTATATTCACCATCCCTTTTTTACCCATTTGGATCCTTCTTTTTCAGAATTGCGTGGAAAAACCTGGGGCATTATCGGGTTGGGCAACATCGGGAAACAAGTGGCCCGCATCGCGGAGGCATTTGGGTCGCAGGTCCAATATCATTCGCCCAGTGCACAGAACAAAGTGGCAGCATATCCGCACGCTTCCTTGGAAGAATTGATGGCCACCTCAGACATCATCAGCCTTCATAGTCCCTTGAACACGTTTACGCAACACCTCATCGGCGAAAAAGAATTGCGGCTTTGCAAACCAACCGCTTTGCTTATCAATGTGGCCCGTGGAGGCATCGTGTCGGAACAGGCCCTGGCAGATGCCTTGGACCAAGACTTCCTCGCAGGAGCCGGCGTAGATGTCTATTCGGCAGAACCGATCTTGCCTTCCAACCCTTTGTTGCACCTTCAGAAAAAAGAGAAATTGGCGCTTACGCCCCACATGGCCTGGGGCAGCCTAGAAGCACGGGAAGCCTTGTTGCGCATTGTCTGCGAAAACATTCGCAGCTACCTTGCCGGTAAACGTTGAGCAGTTTTATTTCTGGGTAAAGATAAAAGTCACATTGCCTTTGAATCCCTTGATCCCATTCACGATTTTCCCAGTGCCAGACAAGGTCTTGTACTTGATTTCGATCTTGATCCCGTTGATATTATCGCCTTCAGTGGCATTTTTGAACGTAATGAGCCCATCTAAAATGAGGTGCTCGCAATCGATGGAGATATACGTATCCTCGTTGACGGACAGCAAGCTTTCTTTATTGGATTCGTCCACTTCAAAGCGCACTTCTTTGGCTGTGATCTGCGTGCTCTGAGGGAAGGAGGTATTCTTTGGAATGGTAAAGGGAACATCCGCACCGACAATGAAAATAGGGAAAAGGAAGGCAAGGAATACGAGCATGTTTTTCATGGCGATACGGTTGGGTTAGAACATTCTAAAAAGCCTATTTCGTTTTGCTAAGGTAGAAAATTGCGAAAAAGGAAAGAAAGAAGAGGGGTTAAAAAGGGGTTAATGTCCTGTGTTTCTTTCTGATTTTACATAATGAAGGAGGTGGGACGTAAAATGAAAATAGGGAAAAAACCTTTCGGGGGAGAACTTTATAGAACAGAAGCCAGAACGAAGATTTAAAAAGAGAAAGGAAGTCATAAAGAGCGTTCCCCTGCGGG
>OUNM010171694.1_pt1 | contig 13422 bp, 16 predicted proteins | sample 1769961 | NCBI WGS metagenome assembly OUNM01 (sample SAMEA3914820, study PRJEB12502) | metagenome | biome: forest; material: soil | place: USA | collected 2012-03-12 | depth 0.3 m | reverse complement strand
GCAGGGCTCCCCCCTTCCGTCTGCTTCGCTACGCTTCGCAGCCACCTTCCCCGTAAACGGGGAAGGAATTAAATACATAATATCAAATAGTTCCTTCCCTGCGAAGCGGGGAAGGTGGCTGGGTCGGCGTCAAGCCGATCCAGACGGAAGGGAGCGACAGACGTACCAGACGCCTATGTTTCCAGGCGTCTCCATCCTCAGGCATTGAACTGCAACTGCGCCAAGCGCCGGTAAAGGCCGTCGCGCGCGGCAAGCTCGGCATGGGTGCCGCTGTCGACGACCTTGCCTTCGTCCATCACGACGATGCGGTCGGCTTTCAGCACGGTCGCCAGCCGATGCGCGATGACCAGCGTCGTGCGTTCGCGCATGGCTTCGGTGAGCGCGACCTGGACCAGCTGTTCGTTTTCGGCGTCGAGCGCCGAGGTCGCCTCATCGAGCAGGAGGATGGGCGCGTTGCGCACCAGGGCGCGCGCGATCGACAGGCGCTGCTTCTGCCCGCCCGACAGCGACTTGGCGCGCTCGCCCAGGGGCTGCCTGAAGCCTTGCGGCAGGGCCTCGATGAAGCCCAGCGCCTGGGCCTTGGCGGCTGCCAGGCGGACATCGGTATCGCTGGCATCCTCGCGGCCGAAACGAATATTGTCTTCTGCCGAACCCGAAAACAGCGCTGTATCCTGCGCCACCAGCGACAGGCGTTCGCGCACGGCCTTGGGGTCGGCTTGGCGGATATCGACGCCGTCGAGCTGGATCACACCCTCTTCGAACTCATAGTAGCGCAACAGAAGCTTGAAGACGGTCGACTTGCCGGCGCCCGACGGTCCGACCAGGGCTATGGTTTCGCCCGGTTTTACGCGTAACGAAAAACCGTCGAGCACCAGGGCTTCGGGGCGCGACGGATAGGCAAAACGCACGGTGTCGAAGACGATCTCGCCGCGCGCCGGTTCCGGCAGCTGGGCGGGCTGGGGCGGCGCCTTGATATTGGGCTCGGACAGCAGCAGCTCATCGATGCGCGCCATGGCGCCCGAGGCCTTCTGCACGTCGCCCCAGGTTTCGTTGAGGTTGGCGACCGAACCGGCGGTGAAGACGGCCAGGGCCACGAACTGAAACAGCTTGCCGTTGGTCATATGGCCGTTCAGCACGTCGTGCGCGCCCAGCCACAGGACGAACGCGACGCCGCCGAAGACCAGGGTGATGACCATGGCGGTCATGGTGGCGCGCGTCGCCATGCGGCCGACCGACTTGGCGTAGGCGGCCTCGACCCCGGCATTGAACCGGCCTTGCGTGAAGCGTTCGCGCACGAAAGCCTGGACGGTTTCAAGAGCGTCGAGCGATTCCGAGGCAAAGCCCACGGCGTTGGCGAAGACGTCCTGGGTTTCGCGCGTCACACGGCCGACCTGCCGGCCGAAGGCGATCAAGGGCACCAGGACGAAGGGAATGATGCAGACGACGAAGAAGGTCAGCTTGGGGCTGACCAGGGTCATCATGACGAGACCGATGGTGAAGCTGAGGAGATTGCGCAGCGCGATCGAGATCGACGACGCCACCAGCGATTCGATGATCTGGATGTCGGCGGTCAGGCGCGAAATGACCTCACCGGTACGTATCTTCAAAAAATAGGCCGGATCCAGCCCCAGTATGTGCCCGAAGACGTCCTCGCGCAGGTCGGCGACGACGCGTTCGCCCATTCGCGTGATAAAGAAGTAGCGAAATGCCGTCGAAACGGCCATGACCAGCGCCATGACACCCAGGACGATGAACCATTTGTTGAGCTCTGCCACGACGCCGGAACCGAAGCCGCGGTCGATCAACTGTTGACCGCCAAACGTCATGGCCGGCATGGACGACGCCGAAATGACCAGGAAGATCAGCATCAGGGCGCCGCTGACGCGCTGCCGCCACAGATAGGGCCAAAGCCGCTTCAGCGGACGCAGGTCGCGCGTCTTGCCGCGGCGGGCGGCGGCGGCGCGGATTTCGCCGGCCAGCTCGGCGCCGGAGCTCGGGCGGTCCCTGGGTTCGGCGTCGGGTGTGTGTGCTGCGGGTGCGTTGGAGGCCATGGTGCCGATGTAGATAGGAAAAGGTTGCGCCGCAAGACGCCTTCATGTATGAGGCCTGCCTTCCGCCGGCGATGCCGGCTCACCCCCTTTTTCGGCGTCCGCGCAACTGCTGGCTGGACGTGTAAGGACCGCGACGATGAAAAAAGAAGGCCACCCCGATTATCACTGGATCACCGTGACCCTCACGGACGGCTCCAGCTACAAGACGCGCTCGACCTACGGCAAGGAAGGCGCTGTCCTCAACCTCGACATCGACCCGCGCACGCACCCGGCATGGACCGGCGGCACGGGCCAGCTGCTCGACCGCGGTGGCCGCGTTTCGCGCTTCAACAACAAGTTCGCCGGCTTCCTCAAGAAGTAAGCAACGGAAAAATACAGAGAATGCGGTGCTCCGGCGCCGCATTTTTTGTTTGGGGGGAACGGTATGCGCGCTGGATACGCCTTGGCCGCGGGGCTCTTGTTTGCGATCGAGCTCCTGATCGCCCTGTTCGTCCGTGACGCCGTGATCCGACCCTATATCGGCGATGCCCTGGCGGTCGTTCTCGTTTATCTTGGTCTTCGCGTCTTTGGGCTGCCGGTGGCCACCGCCATCGTCGCGGCCCTGGCGATCGCCTGCGCCATCGAGGTCGGGCAATATTTCCACCTGATCGACCGGCTACACCTGCGCGGCCGGATGTGGGCCCGCTTCCTGCTCGGCGGATCGTTCGACCTGCGCGACTTCGCCGCCTATGGACTGGGCGCGGCCGTGGTTGCATTGGTCGAAACGGTGCGGCAAAGAAAATGAATGCACACGCCCTATGACGGCTCGTCGAAGCTGTTCACAATCGGACTGAAACCACTCGATCTCGACGACTGGATCGACGTCGATGACAAGCTGCTCGCCTATCTCGACGAAAAGGACCGGCTGGCCGCGCGCGTACCACATGAGATTTTCGGGGCCTTGCCGGGCAGCGAGGCTCCTCAAGCCGAGGCGTTGGGGCTGCTCGGCGATCATCTTCCGGCTCGTTTTCCCAACATCTATATGCGCATGGGCCCGCAGATCGACGTCGTGCCGGCGTTTCGCCGGGCGCGGCTCGACGATCCGCTGACGCCGCCCTTGTTGATTGCCGCGGGCATGGTGCAGGAAGATCTGGTGGTCCTGCAAAAGCGTAACGACGGCTGGACGGTGACGGCGGGGGCGCTGGCCTTTGCGTCGTCGTGGCGGCTGAGCGACAAGCTCGGGCGGCCGATGCACGAGGTTCACGGCCCGGTACCGGGTTTCAATGCCGGCACGCGCAATGCTGTGATGATCGAGCGCATGTTCGACAATCTAAAGCCCGAACTGCCGGTCATGCGGTGGAACTGGTCGCTTTACGGCGACGCCGTCCTGCATCATCCGGAGCCAGGCAATGCCGGCCGGCGCTTCGGCAACGGCGAGGTCGCGGAAAACGTGTTCCTGCGGCTGGAGCGCCAGACCCTGCGCAAGCTGCCGGACAGCGGCGCCATCCTTTTCACCATCCGCATCTATATCGATCCGCTCGAGGCGCTGGAAACTCACGAAGATGGGCCTGCGATCGCCAACGCCCTGATCGCGCAGATAGATGAGCTGAGCCCCGAGCAGATGGATTACAAGGGCATGACCGCCGACCGCGAGCCCTTGATCCGGCGGCTTGAGGCGCTGGCGGCGAAGTGATAGCGTCCGGTCCTCATACAGGGGGTCTCTCATGCGACGCATCGTTTCCTTGACCGTTCTCGTTTTCGCGCTGGCGGCATGCAGCAAGCCCGTCGCTGCGCCCGAGGCGTCGTCGAGTGCCGCGCCTCCGCCCGCGAACTTTACGGTCCAGGCGCTGACCGAGGCCGACAACGACATCCAGGGCTGCCAGGTCATGCTCGACCAGAAGGGCGTCGGCCAGGTCTTTCTGGAGGACGGCGTCGATACGGGCGCGCACGGCTATATCCGCATCGACGGCACGAAGTACCGGGTCGACCTGACGACCTCGGTGCAGGACGAAAAAGGCGGCACGCGCGTGTTTGCCGACGCCAGGTCCGGGCTGACCGTGACCGAGGTATTGAAGACCGGCGAAGCGCATCAAGAGTCCGACAGCGTCGAACAGTCGGGCACGATTACCGTGACCTTCAAGGGCGTGACGAAAGAGATCAAGGTCGACGGCGGGACGGCGTGTTAACGGCATAGTGTCGGGGTTTGGGGCCCGTGGCCCCAAGACTTTATTCAACAAAAAAGCCCTCGCCTTTCGGCGGGGGCTTTTTTGTTGATCGAAGGTTTTGTGGGGGCACAGCCCCCACGCCCCGATACTATGCCGCCAATTGCTCCTTCACCCGCTCCGCCAGCGTCTTGATATCCAGCGGCTTCGGCAGGAAGGACACATTCTGCTCTTCTTCCAGCAGGTCCGAGAATTCCGACTCGGCGTAGCCCGAGATGAACATCACCGGCACATTGCCGATCAGCGGCCGCGCGCGCTTCAGCATCGACGGCCCGTCCAGGCCCGGCATGATCACGTCCGAGATCAGCAGGTCGAACTTGTGCTCCTTCGATTCGATGATGGCCAAAGCCTCTTCGCCGTCCTCGGCCTCGATGACCTCGTAGCCGCGCTGGCGCAGGAGATGCGCCGCGATACCACGTACGATCTGCTCGTCCTCGACGAACAGGATGCGCCCGACGCCCGACAGGTCCTTGGGCACGGGCTTGGCCTCGACGACCGGCCTCGGCGCCTCTCCGCCCGGCTTCTCCTGCTCGATCCACACAGGCAGGAAGATGCGGAAGGTCGCGCCCTGCCCCATCTTCGACTCGATCAGGATATGACCGCCGGCCTGGTTGATGATGCCGTGGACGGTCGACAGGCCCAGGCCTGTCCCTTCGCCCAGCGGCTTGGTCGTAAAGAAGGGCTCGAAGACCTGGCCGACGATGTCCGGAGGAATGCCGGGGCCGGTGTCGCTGACCTCGATCAGGGCCGCGCCTTGCGCCGGGGCGTTCTCCCAGCCGCGCGCCCTCGCCTCGTCCTGGCTCAGCGCGCCCGCCCGGATGCTGACGCGGCCGCCGCCCTGGGCGCGCATGGCGTCGCGGGCATTGACCACCAGGTTCATCATGACCATTTCCATCTGCCCCTTGTCGACGTGGACATTGGGCAGGTTGCGGCCGTATTCGGTCTCGAGCTTGACGTCCTCGCGCACCAGGCGGCGCAGCAGCACCTCGGCCTCGCTGACCATTTCGCCGACATTGAGCGTGACGCGCTTGACCGTCTGCTTGCGCGCAAAGGCCAGGAGGTTGCGCACCAGGTCCTCGGCGCGCGCAATGATCTGGCGGATGCCGTTCAGGTCCTCGTACGACGGATCGCCCAGCGGGTGGTTGAGCAGCAGCTGGTCGTTACGGAACTTGAAGCCCGTCAACAGGTTGTTGAAATCGTGCGCCATGCCGCCGGCGACCTGGCCGATCGCCTGCATCTTCTGCGCCTGGATCAGGGTCTGCTCCAGCTTGCGCTGTTCCGACACGTCGAACAGATAGACGCTGAAGCCGCCCACCACCGGTGAGACGTAGATCTGCACCGGGCGGTCGGCCTTGGTGCGCAGCGAAATATCGAAAGGCCCGGCCTTGCCCGAACCGACGCGCTCGGTCAGGTCGGCGCGCGAATTGTCCGTGACGAAGTCGGCAAAGCTCATGCCGGCCAGCGGGTCGTGCGGCTTTTCGACCAGCGCCGCGAACACCGGGTTGAATTCCTGGACGCGCGCCGAGAAGAGGTCCGAGCCCAGGAGCAGCGCCGCGCCGAAGGGGGCCGCCGCTGCGAAGGCGTCGAGCTCGGCCGCCGGCAAATCGGCGGCCGCCTCGGATTCGCCGTCCGGGCCGTCAGGCAGGAACTCACCCGCAAGCTTTGCGTCCTCGTGATGCAGCATGACGTTCTGGCCGAGCACGCCCTGCGAGCCCGCGCGCACCAGCACCAGGTCTTCGCCAAGGCGCGACACGATCATCTCGAAGTCGAAACCGCCCAGCTTGACCAGGGCCCGGCCATGGCCTTGCGTCCTGGCTTCGCGCAGTGCCACGAACAGGCCAGGCGCGTCGTCGCCCTGCGGCAGGCGGCGCGTCGAGCCGCCGGCGTCCTTCCACGCGGCATTGGCCGACAGCACGTGACCGTCGAAACCCGCCACGGCCGCGGCTTCGGACAGGGCGCCGACGATGTCATGGGCGCGGAACCCTTCGGCGGACAGGATCTCTTCGTCGGTCGAGAAGGCGAACATGCCGAGGAAGATGACGACGGCAAAGGTGATGAGGATGATGGCCAGCATCAGCCCGATCGGCAATTGACCCGCCACCAGCCATACGGCCGTGCAGGCGCACACCACGATGGCGGCGACGATGCCCAGCGTCCAGGGATTTATGGTCTCGCGCAGACGCGAAAGCGAGAAACGGGACGCCAGGCCGCGGGCCTCGCCGCCGGCATCCGCCTCCGGCGCCGCCGGAACGGGTTCTGCGATCGATTGAAACTTGCGTGCAGCCAAGACGAACACCTTCACTTAAATCAAAGTCCGGCGTCACCCGCTCCCCTGGGTGGACCGGCACGAATCACTGCCTGATATTAACGCATTTGGGGAAATGAAGCTTGCCAAGATAAAAGCAGGGATTCCATACGTTTGACCGACATCGTCAGAATCCGCGCCGCTTTTTCGACAGGATGAAGCTGATCAGTTTCGCCACGGCGGCGAAATGCTCGGCCGGGATTTCCTGGTCGAGGTCGATGGCGGCAAACAGGGCGCGCGCCAGCGGCGGGTCTTCGACGATCGGCACGTCGTGCTTGTTCGCCTCTTCCCGGATCCTCAGGGCGACCGCGTCCATGCCCTTGGCGACGCAGATCGGCGCCGGCGTCTCGCCGGCTTCGTAGCGCAGGGCCACGGCGTAGTGGGTCGGGTTGGTGACGACCACGGTGGCGGTGGCGACATTGGCCATCATGCGGCGGCGCGATTTTTCCATGCGCAGGTGGCGCAGCTTGGCCTTGATGTGCGGATCGCCTTCGGTGCTCTTGTATTCGTCCTTCTGTTCCTGCTTCGACATCTTCATCTTCTGCATGAATCGGAAGCGCGTCAGCATGTAGTCGGCGCCGGCGCCGATGAACAGGAACAGGCACACGGCCATGGCCACGCCGATCAGGAGTTCGCGCGCATAGGGCAGGATGACGACGGGCGACGCGCCGGTCAGGTTGACGATGCCCGCCACCTTGTCCTTCAGCGTCGCCCAGACGATGGCGCCGGTGATGATCAGCTTGAGCAGCGTCTTGGCGAACTGAATCATGCCGTCGACGGCGAACAGGCGCTGCAGGCCCTGGAGCGGGTTCAGCTTCGAGAAGTCGGGCGCCAGCTTCTTGGGCGTGAACATCAGCCCGGTCTGCAGGACGTTTCCGGCAACACCCAGCACCAGGGCCGCACCCATGATGGTGATGATCGGCGGCAGGATTTTCAGCAGCAGGTCGCGGAAGATGGTGACGCCGCCGTCGCCGTCCAGCGAATTCAGCAGCTGTTCGGGGTGCGCCAGAAAGGGCAGGAGGTCGAAGGCCAGGGTCTGGCAGATCGACGGCCCCTGGATGGCGATAACGGTGACGGCGCCGATCAGCGACAGGGCTTGCGGCAGGTCCGCGGACTTGGCGACATTGCCTTCCTCGCGCGCCTGCTGGAGTTTTCGGGCCGAGGCCTCTTCCGTCTTGTCTTCATCCGACGAGTCTTCAGCCATTACCGCGCCTTATGAAGACGGACAGCATGTCCTGATAGTGATCGATGAAGACCATGCCCGTGGCTCCGAGGCCCAGGGCAAACAGAGCCAGGCCCAAGAGCAGGCTGAGCGGCGTCGCGGCGAAGAAGACCGGGAAGTTCGGCATGATACGGCCGATGAACCCCGTCGCGATATTGAACACCAGCCCGAAGACGATCATCGGCGCCGACATCTGCAAGGCCAGGACGAAGCTCTGGGCGATCGTCTGCGTCATCAGCGTCACGGCGTCACCGATCATCACAGGACGCTGGGCCGGGAAGATGCGGAAACTGTCGATCATGGCGCGAATGAACAGGTGGTGCATGTTGGTGGTGTAGATCATGACCAGCCCCAGCATGGCCAGGAAGGTCGCGATGCTGGTCGAGGGCTGGGCCTGGGTGGGGTTGGCGGTCTGGGCGAAGGACAGGCCGCTTTGCAGCGAGATGATTTCGCCGCTGGTGGTCAGGGTGAAGAGCAGAACCCGCATCAACGAGCCCAGCATCAGACCGATGATGACCTCGTGCAGCACCTGGCCCGTCATGGCGCCGAGGCCTGGCGGCATGGGCGGGATGGTGTCGCGGATGAGCGGGGTGGCGACGAAGGCGAAGGCCAGCGCGAAACTGAGGCGATAGCGCGCCGGCACGGCCTGGTCGCCGACGCCGGGCAGCAGCATGACCATGCTGGCCAGACGCAGGAAGGTCAGTCCGACGGCCCACAGGTCGGTCGACGTGCCGAAAAAAGAGCTGACATCGCCGGCCGGAGCCGCGGCGATCGGCGCCAACCGCAATGCGGGTGCGGCCGCCAACCACATCACATGGTCGCGATCTTGCCGGCGACCTCATTCATGAAGCCCGACAGGAGAGACCCCATCAGCGGCAGGAAGAGCAGCAGGGCAACGAAGATGGCGATGATCTTGGGCGCGTAGATCAGGGTCTGTTCCTGGATCTGGGTCAGGGCCTGGAACAGGCCGATGGCCACGCCGACGACAAGGCCGACGAGCAGGATCGGCGTCGCCAGCTGAATCGTCAGCCAGATCGCGTCGCGTCCGAAAGCCAGAACCTCAGTGCCGTTCATCTCGTTAATCCGATGCATGCTACCCGGCAAAATCTGCCGGTACTCCCGGCGGAATTTGCCGCCCTTAGGGTTAATGCGGGATTAAGGATGGAGGGATTCTCGGGGTAGACCCAAGGAAAAGTGCACGTTGGATCCACCAGAAAGGGTTTACCACGGATCACACGGATACGCCGCTACGCGGCGACACGGATAAGAAAAGCGCGAAGCGCATATTCCTTTTGTTATCTGGCTTCAGGCGGCGTCTGCGGCTCGGATCATCCGTGTCGGCGCTATAGCGCCCATCCGTGTTATCCGTGGCAAACCCTGCCCGTCAGATCGGCATGCGCATGATTTCCTGGTAGGCGCTGATCACCTGGTCGCGGATGGCGATGACGCTTTGCAGGCTGGTCTCGGCCGAGGCGACGGCGGTGACGGCGTCGATCAGCTCTGCCTTGCCCTGCTGCTGCTGCGCCATCATGGTTTCGGCGTGCTGGGTCGATTTGGCCGTCTGTTCGAGCGCGCCCTGCAGCATCTGGCCGAAGTCGGGACGCCCTGTGGCGCCGGTGATTTCCTTGGACAGGCTGTCGCTCTGCTTGATCGCGGCGCCATAGGCGCGGGCGGCCATCAAAGGGGTCATGGTCTAAAACCTTACTTTTGCAGGATGTCGAGCGTCTTGGCGTTCATGGCGCGCGCCGTATCGATGACGTTGAGGTTGGCTTCGTAGGCGCGCTGCGCCTCGCGCATGTCCATGACTTCGACCAGCGGCTTGACGTTGGGTTTCTTCACATAGCCATTGGCGTCGGCCGACGGGTGCGACGGGTCGTATTCCATCGTGAAGGCCTCGGCGTCCGGCACGACCTGGGCCAGCTTGACGCCCGTGGCGCCGTCGACCGGCGCCGACGTAAAGACCGGCTGCTGGCGGCGATAGGGATCGCCGCCCTTGACCTTGGAGGTCGAGTCGGCGTTGGCGATGTTTTCCGCGATGATGCGCATGCGCGCCTGCTGCGCCTTCAGCGCCGAAGCCGCGACCGCCATGGTCTGATCGGAATTGATGGACTTGACCATTCTTTACTCTCCCTACTTACCCGGCGCGCGGATCGCCATGCGGACCAGCGACATCGACTTCTCGTAGAAGCCGACCGCTGCTTCGAACTGTTGCCGGCTCTCGGCCATCTTGAGCATCTGTTCTTCAAGGACGACGCTGTTGCCGTCCATGGTGGTTTCCGAATCGTTCGACGTAATCTCCTTGGCGCCGGCGGGCAGCGGGTTCTGCATCTGGATATGCATGGCGTTGGTCACCATCATGCCCATCTGGCCGTCGGCGCTGGAACCGGCGGCCATCAGCTGGCCGAAATCCTGGGCGGCCAGGTCGTGCGGCTTGAAGCCGGGCGTCGAGGCGTTGGCCACGTTTTCCGCCACGATCTTCTGGCGGCTGCTCAGCCAGCCCATGCGGTTTTGCAGCGCATCGAGAAGCGAAATGCCTGTCGCCATGATCGGCCCTTTCCGGTTCGCGTCGCCTCCGACTCGGCCTAAGGTCCTGAGACTTGCCCGGAGGTACGGGGCAAATAATGCCCACCTTTTGGTTAACAAAGGCTTTCGGTAAACGGGCCGTTAACCAAAGGTCGGGCAGATGGAAAAGACATGGAAGCGTTGACCTCTACCCTGCGTGCGGTTTTCGCCCTGGCCATCGTGCTGGGGCTGATCCTGGCGCTCGCCTACGTGCTCAGGCGTTACGCGCCGCAGCTGATGGCGCGGCTGTCGGCCAAGCGTGGGCAAAAACGCCTGACGGTCGTCGAGACCCTGGTGCTCGATCCGGCGCGCCGGCTGGTGCTGGTCAGGCTGGACGACGAAGAACGTCTGATCCTGCTCGGCGAAGGCCACGAACTGATCGAACCGCGTCCCAAGCCTGCCGAGGCCAGACATGCCGAGCCGAAGCCGGCCGAGGCAAGGCCCGTGGCCGCCGCCCCCGTGACCAAGCCCGCTCAGCGCCCCGCTCCGCTACCGACACCCGCGCCAAAGCCCGTCCCGGCCGCGGCGAAACCGCCGCTTGCCCCCGCCGGCCAGACGCAGGATCCCAATGAAGACCTGTTCTGACGCCGTGCCGGCTTCCGAGACGAAATCGCCGCGCAAGGGCCTGTCGTCGCGAACGATGAACATCATCGTGCTTGGCGCCTTCATCGTCGCCTTTGCCGTGATGATCACGCCCTTCCCCGTGCTGGCCCAGGCGCTCAATGTCGACCTCGGCAAGGGCGGCAGCCTGTCGGCGCGGGTGATTCAATTGATCGGTCTGATGACCGTGCTGTCCCTGGCGCCGTCGATCGTCATCATGTCGACCTCGTTCATCCGCATCGTCGTCGTCCTGTCGCTGCTGCGCACGGCGCTCGGCCTGCAACAGAGCCCGCCCAACGCCGTCATCATCTCGCTCGCCCTCTTCCTGTCGGCCATCGTCATGGCCCCGACCTGGGAGCGCGCCTACAGCGAGGGCATCCGGCCGCTGATGGACCAGGAGATGGAGCTGCCCCAGGCCTTCGACGCGGCGTCCACGCCGCTCAAGGGCTTCATGCTGGCCCAGGTCGACCAGAAGGATCTCGGCCTGTTCGTCAGCCTGTCGAAGCTGACCATGCCCAAGGACAAGATGGAGCTGCCGGTGCGCGTGGTGACGCCGGCCTTCATGATTTCCGAGCTGAAGAAGGCCTTCCAGATCGGGTTTTTGCTGTTCGTCCCCTTCCTGGTCATCGACCTTGTCGTGGCCAGCGTCTTGATGAGCATGGGGATGATGATGCTGCCGCCGGCGACCGTGTCGCTGCCGTTCAAGCTGATCTTCTTCGTGCTGGTCGACGGTTGGGGCCTGGTGTGCGGTTCGCTGGTCAAAAGTTTCCACCCTGCGCTCGGCGGCGGGGGTTAAAGGAAATCGTCGCCGCAGGCGTCCAGCGCACTGTTCATAATGCGCAGGATGATCAGCATGTCGGCCTCGACGCGGTAGTAGATATTGTAATTGCCGTAAGGCAGCACTCTCAGTCCCGAAACTAGATTGTCGCGTCGCGCGCCCTTGAAAGGCGCGTTCGTCAGGCTGCGAGCCCTGTCCGTGAGCTCATCTGTAAAGGTGACGGCACGTATGGGGCTGTCTTTTGCAATATAGACAGCGATATCCGCCAGGTCCTCAAGTGCGTCCCGAGAAAGTTCGACCTGCATCAGCCGGCTTTGCGGGTCTTGGCCACTTCTTCGATACGACGTTTCACTTCGGCGATAGCGTCATCAAGAGAAATAAAAGGACCTTCCATGCCCTTTTGAATCTCGGCCCGCAGCGCATCCGTTTTGGCCCGCGCGTCTGCCTGACGATCTTCCAGAAGCCGCAACCCCTCGCGCACCACGTCGTTGGCGTCCTTGAAACGGCCGCTCTGGATTTGCGATTCGATAAAGGCGTCGAAGTGTTCGCCCAGGCCCAAAGGTGTCGACATCAGATGCTCCTTGTAAGCGGATCGTATCACAGCAAGGCGTCGATACAAAAAAGAAAGGGAGGCGCGCCGTATGCGGCCTCCCCTTCCCCGTCTGTCCCCGGATGCGCTCAAGCCCCCCGGCTTTCAACGCGCATCCTCCCTCGACAGACGCCCCCAAGGTCGGAATTTGCCCTGCCCGCCTTCCCCCGAAGACGAAGCGTTGCCTGGCGCACTGCCCCCAGTTGCGCCGTAGAGTGGCTGGCCTTCCGACCTTGTTTCGACCCGTTTTCACGATTTAGGCAACATGATACCGTTCCGCGACCGCGGCCCAGGCCTTATGTGCCTCGAAGATTATCGTTAAGACGGGATTTGAGCCGCGTGAACGCGCCACCTTCTTCAAGGTGTTGCCAAAAGTCGAAAGGTTTCCGGTGGAGTCCTGATCAGGTGAGACCAGATTTTGGGCTGTGCCGATATACTTTTCTAAGCTTGCGGCCAGAGTTCGCTAATCTCGATGGCGTCCGCTTATCTTCTGTTATGCGCCGGCTTCATCAGCGGCTATTTAATTTATGTGACGATCATTTCCTTCGTTCGCCTTTGCCGTCCTTGAGAACTGTACGCTAACTTGACGACGCAGATATATTACGCTTCTGCGAAATGACAGAAAAGCGAAACCGGAAAGATCACGCGGATGTGATTAAGGCGTCAATGTGGCACGATTACGCGCGACAAAAGGCCCTGCTTCCGGGCGGAAGCAGGGCCTTGGCTTTAGCCGAAAACGTAAAGCCTACTTGCGGTCCAGGTTGACGAACGGCACCGAGCCGCCGGTAACCTGGGGCAGATGACCGTCCCACTTTTCAATGGCGCGCAGCTGCACGACCTCGGGACTGGACGCGATCGACTGGGCCAAAAGGCGGTTCGATTCGGCGTCGCCGCGCGCCTGTTCGATCTTGGCGTCGGCCTGCGCCTTCGCAACCGCAACCTGGGCCTGGGCGGCCGAGGCGTCGGCGTCCGCCTTGGTCTTGGCCTGGATCGAATCGAGGATGACCTGCGGGTAGCGAATGGTGCCGATCCAGTCGAGCTGGCTGACCTCGACGCCCTGCGGCGACCATTTATGATTGACGCGCGCCAGCGCCCTCTGGATCACCGTCTGGCG
>OUNM010862725.1_pt1 | contig 13427 bp, 15 predicted proteins | sample 1769961 | NCBI WGS metagenome assembly OUNM01 (sample SAMEA3914820, study PRJEB12502) | metagenome | biome: forest; material: soil | place: USA | collected 2012-03-12 | depth 0.3 m | reverse complement strand
GGGGTTGGCGGTCGGGGGGGGCGGCCAGGCCCGCCATGATCTTCAGACGCAGCGGCTGGTGGATCAGGTCGTCGGGTTCCGCCACGCTTACGCCCTCCGGAACAGCAGGCCGCCGACGATCAGGCCGCCTCCGCCAGCGACGGCCATCCAATAGGGCAGGATCGATGGGAAAACGAAGAAACCGACCAGGGAAGCTGCGATCACCGCCGCACCCAGCCACAGGTAACGCGGCATGCGCGACAGGCCGATGGTGGCATATATGGCGCCGGCCAGCAGGCCCGGAAAGGCCATGTAGACATTGAGGTCTTGGGTTCGGATCATGGCGAATAGGCCCGAGCACGTGACCAGGATCAGGACCATGAAGCCGATGATGCGCCAGCCCTGGCCCTTGGCGCCGACTTTTTTGGTTGCGCGGCCGGTCAGGACCAGCGTCGCCAGGATGCCGATGATGTCGGCCGGCAGCCAGACCAGTCCCCATTGCGCCACAGGCATCAGCCCCATGGCCGTATAGGCGGCCATCCAGATCAGGCCCCAAATGATGAGGATCGGGCTCGCCATGCTGTAGCCAGCCAGGGCGTAGCTGCGGTTTTGAGCGGAAGCGATGTCCGACAGGGCCTGCGCCGCGTCGTCCCGGGAAATGGTCATGAGCTGACCTCCTGACAGATAACTCTGAGGTGCAGAGTACTCTGCAAATTTCACTCTGTCAAGCAGAGTGAAATGCGCCGAAAAAGCCCGGTCTCTCGACCGGGCTTTTGCTGTCTATTTCTGATGGCTTTGCTGGGCCTGGGAGAAGACGTCATCGAGCGACTTCTTGTCCGCCGGGTTGTCATTGGCCGGCGACTGTTGTGGCTGTTCCGCATTGGCGTTCGGCTGGACCGTGACATTGGGCGCCGGCGCCGCATTGGAGGCATTGGCCGCCGAAGCGGCGTTGGGATTGTTGGCCTGAGACCCCAGGAGGTCCTTCAGCGCGTCTTCCGCCGGGGCGCCCAGGGTCGGGGCATTGGCCGGGCCGGCCGGGATCGGCGAGACCTGGATACGGCGCAGGGCCGACGACATGTACATGTGCCAGATCGCCGCCGGGGTCGAGCCGCCGGTCACCTTCTTCATCGGTGTATTGTCGTCGCGGCCGGTCCACACGATGGTGACGAAACCGCCGGTGAAGCCGTCGAACCAGGCGTCGTGGAAGTCGCTGGTCGTGCCGGTCTTGCCGGCGATGTCGTAGCCCGGGACATTGGCGCCGACACCCGTGCCGCGCTGCACGACACCGCGCAGCATCTGGTTCATTTCCATCAGCGGCGGATTGTTGATGACCTGGACACGGCCGCCGTCCTGAGATGAATCGCGATTTTGGTAGAGTATCTTGCCCGTGGCTGTCCGGATGCGGATGATGCCGTGAACCGTCGCCTTGAAGCCGCCGTTGGAGAACGGAATATAGGCTTGGGCCATCTCGATCGGCGACATTTCCGACGTGCCCAGCGCCATGGCCGGATCGGTATTGATCTTCGACATGATGCCCAGGCGGTGAGCGGTCGCCGCCACGCGGTCGCGGCCGACATCATTGGCCAGGCGCGCCGCCACGGTGTTGATCGACTGTTCCAGCGCGGTCTGCAGGTTGATCAGGCCCAGATACTCCTTTTCGAAGTTCTGCGGCGACCAGTTGCCGATCGTATAGGGTTCGTCGACCACCGGGGTTTCCGGCGTATAGCCGGCTTCCATGGCGGTCAGATAAACGAACGGCTTGAACGACGAGCCGGTCTGGCGATAGGCGTTGGTGGCGCGGTTGAACTGCGAGTCCGCGTAGGAGACGCCACCGATCATCGCCCGGATACGGCCTTCGCCGTCGACCGAGACCAGGGCGGCCTGTTGCGGGCCCTTCTTGGCGTCGCGTTCCATAATGGTCTGGACGGCGCGTTCGGCGTCGGTCTGGATCGGCAGGTCCAGCGTCGTTTCGACGATCAGGTCTTCCTTGGGCTCACCGACCAGCGAGCGGATGTTCGAATCCAGCCAGTCGATAAAGTACTGGGCGTGGGCCGTAGCCAGGGACTTCGACACATTGATCGGATGCGACAGGGCGTCGGTATATTGTTCCTGGGTGATCACCTTGGCATCGAGCATTTCGTTGAGCACGATCGTCGCCCGCTTGGCGGCGCGCTCCTTGTCCGACAGCGGCGAATAGGAGTTGGGCGCCTTCATCAGGCCGGCCAGCATCGCGGCTTCACCGACCGACAGGTCCTTGGCCGGCTTGTTGAAATAGCGTTGCGCCGCGGCATCGATGCCGTAGGCGCCGGCGCCGAAATAGACGCGGTTCAGGTACAGGGCCAGGATCTGCTTCTTGGTGAACTTGTGCTCGAGCCAAACGGCCAGCATCAGTTCCTGAATCTTGCGCTTCATGTTCTGGTCGGCGCTGAGGAACAGATTGCGCGCCAGCTGTTGCGTGATGGTCGACCCCCCGGCCAGGTTGGCACCCTTCTTCTTGACCAGGTCCCGCAGCAAGGCGCGGCTCATGCCGATCGGATCGAACCCCGGATGGGTGAAGAAACGGCGGTCCTCGATGGCGACGAAGGCCAGGGGCACATAGTTGGGCAGGCTGTCGATATCGACCGGCGGCGCGAACTGCGTGCCACGCGTGGCGATCAGGGCGCCGGAGCGATCGAGATAGGTGATCGAGGGCTGACGATTGACCTTATACAGCTGAGAGGTATCGGGCAGGTCGACGGCCATGACACCGATAAAGGCGACCGCGAAAATGGCGATCCAGACGAAGCTGACCGTCCCCCAATATACTAGAGCCTGAAGCGGCGTCCGGACCTTCGCCGGGCGCTTGCCGCCGCCGTTACCACCAGGCGCACTGCCTTTTGCCATGAAACCCTCGTTCCCCGAAACACTTACAATTCAAGCGGCCGCCCAGCCTTCCGGGGATATAACCCACTTCAGGAACGCTGTCGCGTGAAACATGTTTAACAGATCTGAGACACGCGGCGGCCCAGCCGGGATGACGTAGATCGGCCACACGGTTAACCGCACTTGGTGGCAAAATTGTGGGAGATACCCGAAAAGAAGCGATGCGGTCTTCCACGGCGCCCATAGTCTCGTGATGAGGCGTAGAAATCCGCCTTTGCGCCTTGCGATTTGGTCCCCGCCCGCTATGTTAACCCTGCGCGGCGGCGTTGATCCGCCGCCGAAAGCCCGCAAAAGGCGTGGTTCAAAATCCTTACAAGTGACCGCGTCTCCAAGGTTTCCATGACCGCCGACCTCCTGTCTCCTGCACCGTCCCTGGCTGACGCCGAAGCCGTTCTGAAATCGGTCTTCGGCTACGAGGCGTTTCGCGGCGAACAGGCCCACGTCATCGAAGCCATCCTCGAAGGCCGCGACGTCCTGGCCGTCCTGCCGACCGGCGGCGGCAAGAGCCTGTGTTACCAGATCCCGGCCCTGGTCAAGAAGCGCTTTGCGGTCGTCATTTCGCCGCTGATCGCCCTGATGAGCGACCAGGTCCAGGCCCTGAAAGCGCACGGCGTGCGCGCCGAGCGGCTGGACTCTGCCCAGGGCCTGGAAGCGCGCCAGGCAGTGTGGGACGCGGCGCGTAACGGCCAGCTCGACCTTTTATATCTGGCGCCCGAAGCCCTGGCCCCGTTTGTGCTCGACCGGCTGGTCAAGCTCAAGCCGTCGCTGATCGCCATCGACGAAGCCCATTGCATCAGCGCCTGGGGCCACGACTTCCGCCCGGAATATCGCGCGCTGGGCCAACTCAAGATGCTGTTGCCCGATGTGCCGACCCTGGCCCTGACGGCGACCGCCGATGCCGTGACCCGCCAGGACATCCGCGCCGCCCTGCATCTCGATACCGCCGCCGAATTCATCGCCTCGTCCGACCGGCCGAACCTGTCGCTGCGCTTTGTCCGCCGCAAGAGCGCGGCCGCCAAGGCCGTGGTCGATGTGCTGCAAAAGCAGAAGGGCGCCTCGGGCATCGTCTATTGCGGCTCGCGCGACGGCACCGAAAAACTGGCGGTCGCCCTGTCGAAAGAGGGTTTTTCCGCCGCCGCCTATCACGCCGGCCTGTCGGCCGCCCTGCGCGAAGAGCGGCTGAAAGCCTTTCTCAGCGGCAAGACGCGGATCATGGTCGCCACCATCGCCTTTGGCATGGGGATCAACAAGGCCGATGTCCGCTTCGTCATCCATGCCGACCCGCCCTCGTCGCTCGAAGCCTATTGGCAGGAGGTCGGCCGCGCCGGCCGCGACGGCAAGCCGGCCTCGGGGGTGTGTTTCTATAACGCCGGCGACCTCGGCTGGGCGATCCGACGCCTGACCCTGCGCGAACAGGAGGGCGCGGCGGACCAGAGCGTGCAAAAGCAAAAGGCCCGCGACTTCTTCCAGATGGTGCTGGGCCACGATTGCCGGGCCCAATCGGTCCGCGGCTATTTCGGCGAGACGGCGGGCGCGGCCTGCGGCAAGTGCGACAACTGCCTGGCGCGCGGCAAGGTCGCCGACGTCACCGAACCGGCCCAGATGCTGATGTCGGCGCTATACCGGCTGAACGGACCGCGCGGCCGCAAAAAGCTGATCGACCATGTGCTCGGCAAGTCGGAGGGCCAGGACTACACCACGCGGATGCAGACCTTCGGCGTGGCTCGCGGCTATGATCCCAACCTGCTGACCCATGTGCTCGACATGTGCGAGGCCCACGGCATCATCCAGGAGGAGCTCTACCAGGAACGCATGCCGATCGTCGGCCTGAATGACGCCGAGCGGCTCAAGGCGCTGTTCAAGGGCGATCTGCGGATGACCGCTTTGCAAAGCCGGTAAGCCCTATCAAGGATGAAGGTCGTCATGCGCTTTTCGGTCTTTCTGGTCCTCATCCCCGCCTTGCTCGCCTCGCACTCGACCTCGGCGAGGCCGAACGAACCGCTTCGCCTGCTGACGGACGCGGAGATTTCCGCACTTTTGCCGAAGGTCTCCATTACGCAGGCGACCGACTCTGGAGAATATTTCGGGCCGGACGGGCGCTACATAAAATGGGGACTTGCCGGCCTGGCCGGCACCTACCGGATCGCCAATCACGCCATTTGCGTTCACCTCGCCTCCCACGCCAATGAAGTCTGCCGGCAGGTTTTTACCGATGCCAAGGGCCAGTATTACGTGCAAGTTGTCGAGGCCCATGCCAAGCGGCCGCAACCCTGGTTCGGCAAGTTTTATTGAGTTTTTGAGCCGCCAAGCCAAATCAACCCGGCCAAAAAGCCGAAGACCAGATTCGAGACGCCGATCTCGATGATATGCACGCAGCGCAGCGGCCACGGCATGAACGGGTTGGGCAGCAGCAGCTGAGACGCCATCAGCACAGCGAAGGTCACGCCGGTTAGCAAGGCCGCGGACCATACCGGCCGGCGCAGACAGACCACCGTCAAGGCCGCCAGCCCGCCCCACACCAGGCCACGGCCCAGTTCCAGCTCGGCCAGGAAAACCGGCGAGATCTCCGGCGCGTGCGCATAGAAGCTGTGGTTGACCGGTTGCGAAAAGGCCCAAAGACCCGCCGCAAAATAACAAACGAAGTAGAGCACCGCGATGACTACGGACTTCCACCACAGGCCGCGTAATTTGGGGGTTTGGGCGGTTTCGCCGGTGCGCCACAACAAGGCAATGGCAAGGCCGGCGATGGCGTCGCGGATCAGGCTCGACGCGGTGCCATTGATAATCAGCGCGACCGGGATCTTCAGGTCATTATTGAAGGCGGCGGCTTCGATCTCGGACAGACCGCTTTCGACGGCGAACAGGACGATGCCCAGGACCAGGCCCAGTTTCCAGCCGCGCAGAACCGAACGCTCGGCCAATAGGGTGAGGAGGGCGGCGCCGATAACCGCCACCATGATCAGTCCGGCCCACCCCGGCCAGGGTTCGCCCTTCAGGGGCGGCGCCACATCCCAGTGAAACGGCATGCCGCCGACCAGACCCGCGCCCAGCAATACGACCGCCAGGACGATCGCCTTAAGTACCCAACTCGCCTTCATCGCCCATCTCCCCTTGTTCCAGCACCTGTTTGGCCCAGACCGCCCACCCGGCCGAGCTTTCGAATTGCCGCCGCCCCTGCTCGACCGCCAGGCGGCTCTGCAAAGGCATGGCGCGGCCGAAGTCGCTATCGAGAAACTGTTGCAGGCCCTGGGCCTCGCCATCCGCGGCGGCCGCGAAACGGTCGAGGAAGGCCAGGGTCAGGCCGCGATCCGGATTCCCCTGCAAAAAGGCAAAGCGCAACATCGCGGTCGACAAATCCTTGCCGTCGACCGGCGCCACCAGCCAGGCCTGGAACGCGTCGTTCCCCGCCGCGGTCAGATGGTACAGGCCTTTCCCCCTGATCTTGAGATCTTTACTGTTCCCGCCGCGCGTCTCGACCAGGCCCGTCCGTTCCAGGCCTGCCAGGGCCGGATAGATACTGCCCGGGCTTGAGGAATAGTTTCCCATCGGCGTTGTCTCGAACACCTTACGCAGGGCGTAACCCGTCTTGGGCTCGCCGTCGATCAGGCCCATGAGGGCATAACCCAGAGGAGTAATGGTCTTTGTCATAGTACGTTTCGTATTATTCAATAGTACGGATCGTACTATGAGTCAATGGGGAAGGCCGGGCGCAAAAAAGTGAAGGCCCCTCAATCGCTTGAGGGGCCGTTCATTTTGGCACGTAAAGCTTTGCGTTTCTCTGTCGAACCTTGAGCGGTTACCCAGCGCGTCGCTACGTCGATGTGTCGCCCCGAGGCAAGAGTCCGGGGAGTTCTGCGGGCATTATCCCGTGAAAAAACATTAGCATAATTGGCGGCGCCGTGGGCGCACGCCGCCGTGAGCCATTGTCACGAAAGCGCGACTGGGAAGGAAGGTTTTGAACCACGAACCCCTCGGGGTTCAAAACCTTATTCCGTCATAAGCACAGGTGCATAGGCCGCCAGTTTCGGCGCCAGGCGTCCCAGGGAGTGGTTATAGACGCCCAACTCCCGGAACGGCACGCAACAGGTCGGCAGTTCCGGCTCACCCACCTGTTCAACCGGCGAAAGCAAGTAGCGGAAATCGATATGATAATGATCGCCCTCACCCTTCTTCGGATTGGCCGGCACGAACAGGCAATCGATATCGAACGGCTCGTCCTCGATGAAGGCGCAGACGAGACCGGTCTCCTCGCGCGCTTCGCGCAGCACGGCTTCCATCACCGTCTCGCCGGGATCGACATGGCCGCCGGGCTGCAACCAGGTCTGCAGGAACGGATGCCAGATGGTGAGCAGACTATCCTTCTGGCGGATCAGGCATGACGCGGTGATGTGGGCCGGCACGCTTGATCGCCGCAGCACGTCGTCCCCGGTCCGGCCGATCAGTTCCAGCGACTGGGCGACCATGGCGCGTTCGTCCGGAAAGCGGACGGCATAGGCGTTCAACGTGTCGAGAATCATGGGTCGAATCGGGATGGGATGGAGAGGGCGTACCCTGATATTACACCGCTGTGCGCTTGGCACCGAATATCCGAGGCAGCGATGCCGTTTATGTGTTGCACGGATATCGGTCGCGATGTGGTAGTCAGAAGTCCACGAACGCTTAGCGCCATTTTGCACTCGGTGCGCGCGGCCCTGACGTACAGGCGCGATACGCTTCCTCCCCTAAAAGGGCCAGATGACAACGGACATCTCAGGCTTCAAGCCGCGCGCTTTCTCAAGCGCCGATCGTCGCGCACGCAGCGACGCCCCCTCGCTTCGACGCCGTCGCGGTCAAAAAAGGATATCAATCATGCCCAGCCTCACCGAGACGGCACATATTCTCCAGGTCATAAACGACGTTTTTGCACGTCACCGCGACGGGACCCTTTCCGACTTCGCGAGCCGCCAGGCTCTCTCGTCTTTCATAAGGTCCTATCCGGACGGCAACCGTCTCGGCCCGGCTGATGCAGCCGATTTTGATGCCTATCTCGACTTGTCCCTCCAAATCAGCCAACGGGCCACCACGAGCTTCGATACGGAAACGGCCGTCTGCGCGCGAACCATGATGGGGGTGGCGGCCGGCCATGTCGCGGCCGTCGGGATTATGCGTCGCGCGGCGAAGACCGACCGCGAAAGCCCGACAGTGCAGGCCATCTGTGAACTATAGCCTTACGGATCTGGAGACCCGCACCTTCCTCGACCTGGGCAAGTGGAATTGGGCCGTTAGCGTCCGCGCAACCGGCCTTGTCTTGAAAAGCGGGTCGACACACGGCCGCGAGAGCGAGGCCCATCTGCGGGCCGTCCACGCCGCTTCGATGATCGCGGGAGGTTACGATGAGACCTCCATCTGAAATCTCGCAACGCCCGGGTCGCCTCGCGCTTGCCCCGGCGTCCACTTCGAAAGACCCAAACATGGCCCTTGTCACCTCCATTTCCGAAGCCGATCGGATAAGGCGCGCCCAGGCGCCATCACGTCCTGTGGAGTTCGAAGTCAAACGCCGACTGAAGCTTTGGGTGGTTTTGCGAAATGGCGTCTACAGCGGAAGCTTTCCCGAAGAGGATGGCGCCTTGCAGGCCGCGGCACGCGAAATCAACGCCATCATCAGGGCCGGGGGCAAGGCGTCGATGCGCGACAACGCGACCTGATAGCCCCCCAAACCACCCGACACGAAGGACACGAAATGGCAGATATCGACAACAATTGGTCGCCGGAATTCACCGCCTACAAGCTCACCCTGCAAGTGATGAAAAACGAGGTCGAGACGATCAAGGAGGCGACGGCGGATCCGTCCGGACGCCAATACCTGCTCGATACCTATGCCGAATGCCTGGCGGCGGTCCAGGGCAAGCGTCCGATCGCCAAGGCCTTTGTTCGGGCCGGCTAGAGCGCTTTCCGAAAAGTATGACGCACTTTTGGCTTCGCCGAACTTCGTTTCGGATTAAAAAGCGCGTAAAAGCAAAAAATAAGAGCGCCGATCTGATCCAATCAGATCGGAACACGCTCTAGATTCTTCCCGCTCAAGCCGCCGGCGTTTGCGCCAGGAAGAAACGCATCATTTCCCGGCTGGCGTCAGGCCCCTTCGGATCAGTATAGGACCCGGAAGGACTGCCGCCAGACCAGGCGTGGCCGGCGCCATGGATCGTCCACTGTTCAAGGACCGGCCGACCTCCCTCTTCACACTGTACGGTCCGCGTGAACCCTACCCCGCCCGGCGACCGGCCTTGCTCGGTCGTCATGGTCAGCCGGGCCCTTCCCTTCGATTGGGCAATGACATGATCGCCGTTCAGCGGATGGACCGTCTTGTCGCGGTCGCCGTGAAAGACGATCGTCGGCAGGGGAACGGCGCGGGACCGCGCGGAGCTGGGCGCCGCTCCCGATCCCATGGCGGCGAAGGCCGAGGGCATATCGCGGGCCGCTCCACAGGCGAGGCCCGAATGAACGCCGATGGCCGCGTAGAGATCGGGATAGGCCGACCCCATGATCGCCGCCTGGGCGCCGCCAGCCGACAGGCCGGCAACGAAAACGCGACCGGGGTCTATGGCGAAATCGCGCATGACCTCGCGGGTCATGCCGGCAATCAGCGCTGGCTCGCCCTGGTCGCGATGCTGGTCGGCGCCGTTGAACCAGTTCCAGCATTTCTGTGCGTTGGCCGCCTGGGTCTGGCCGGGATAGACGACCAGGCAGGTGTGCGCCTCCGCTATCTCGTTCATCCGCGTACCGGCGGCAAAATCGTCCGGCGACTGGGCGCAGCCGTGCAACATGACGAGCAGCGGCACCGGCTGGCCGCGATAGCCGCTTGGCACGAAGAGCTTGTAGGGCCGCGTGCCCTGCGGCGCCGAAAAGATGCGGCTTTCAAAGCGGCCCTGGTCTGCGGCTGGCGCCGTCCAGGCCCCGCCCGTTCGCGGCGACGGCGGCACCATATCGATCGTCCCGTCATCGGTATTGCGCGTCTGCGGCGCAAGGACGCCGGTCAGCAACCCCATGGCCTCCTTGAGCCTGCCTTGTCCGGTCAGGCGGGTCACTTCCTTCATATCGATCGTCAGGCGAGGCGGCATGGGGGTACTCCGATAAGCTTTACTTGAAAAAGAAGGGGATCAGCGGATGCGATCGTGAAGGGCCGACCGAACCTCCGCGGTGGCCTGAAGCGCGCCCAGGACGTGGATCGAGGCGATCGTCTGCCGCGCCAAGTCGCCCGGCACGTCGGCCGCGATGACCAGCAGGCCCAGGACCTGAAGGTCGAGCCGTTCTCCCCTGGCGGCCAGCCCCTCCAGTTCGGTCTTGCCGTAGAGGCTGACGCCCAGCGTCAGGCGATGCCGGGCCAACGACTGCCTGACGGCATCGTTTTGCCGGTCGAGCTGGTTGCGAATGGCCGTACGTATGAAGTCGGTGCGATTGGAATAGAAGCCTTCCTGGACCAGCAAATCGATGTGACCCAGATCGACATAGCCCAGATTGATCGTAATTTTTTCGCTGTCGGGAACGCGCCCACGCGCCCCGGTCTTTACCGGTTCACCCATGCTGGCCATCCATATACCATCCACATGGATGGTATATGGATGTTAAATTCGAATTTGGAAGGGCCCCTGGCGCAATGTCCGCGCCGACATCCCGTGCATGCGGGACTATAATGCCGCGTCGGCGGTTTCGCCGGGCACAACACCACCTTCGCGGGTCACCCGAACCTCGACGAACAGGGTGTGTTTCGTGTCATCAGGCCCGACGAAGCTTCGGGAGACGGGCGCCAGGGAGAGGACATCGCGATCGACGGCGACCGGGACCAGATTATAGCCGCCGACGCGGCGACAAGCGCCCACCCTCTTATTGGATTGGGTCTTCACCAGTCTCTTCAGCCCTATCGCGATAGGCTCGCGGCGTTTCGCCGGTTACGGCTCTGAACGCCTTGTAGAATGCCGATCGCGAATTGAAACCAACCTGAAGCGTGATATCGAGGACATTATCCGCCGTGCCGCGCAGGAGGGGTTTCGCGGCCTCGACGCGCCATCCGTTCACATAGGCAAAGAAACTGGATTTCAGCTCGACGCTGAGCGTCTGTGAAATGAGATTTGGTGGGGTCTTGATGTGCGAGGCCAGCTTCGACAGGGACAGGTCCGGGTCCAGGTAGAGTCGATCGTCGCGCATAGCCGCCTCGATCCTGGCGGCGATCCGCTCGATCTGACCATCGGCCATGGGAGACTTGGCGTATTTCGGCGCCGGGTCGGCTTCGACCAAAGCCTCGTCCTGGTATCGGCCTTCGAACCCGGGCGTCTGCTGTGTTCCGAACAGGGCCAGCGACCACACAAGTGCAAGGCCGACGGCCTGGACGACGGCGGCAGGCAAGAGTGGGACATTGAAGATCGTATTGGCCAGCAAAGAGGCGACCGCCAGACAACAGGCCGCGGCGATGCCGGCGACCAGGGCGCCAACCCATGCAAGTTCGCGCCGGTCGTTGTTGGCGAACAGGTCCATGATCCGGCGCCTGTAGGCGGCCAGGCGCGTAACGATCCACGAACCATAGAGCCCGCTGAGACCGGCCCCGACGAGGATAGTTGTAAACACGTCCAAAGCGACGAAGGTAGGATAGGGACCGGCGACGGCCCGGCCGTATCCGAACATGCTGAGGCCGGCGCCGCTGTCCAGGGCGGATATGAGGCCCGCCGTAACGAGACCGATCGCGGCCGGTGCGGCATGCCACAGGTGCCGGCGCGCCGGGTGCCACGGCGTTTCGGACGTCAAGGCCTCGACGTAGAGGTACAGGGCCGGCACCAGCGTCAGCCATGCCGGAAGGGCCAGCGCAAACGCAAGGTGTGGCGGCATTGCGAACAGGTTGCCGCTGACCGACGCCATAGAAATGAACGCCGTCGACCCCAGCGTCGCCATAAGGGGGAGGTCGGTCGGTCGGCGACGTCCCCGCGCCGCCAGGAGCGTCAGGCAAAGCAGGGTTTGCCCCAGACTCATCGCCGCGATGATGGACGGCAAAGCTATATGGGTTGGCATGCAGGCGGCCTCATCTGCGGGTCGTGCCGTATCGGCCCGGCTCTATATCCTGTCCTCGCCTGCCGGAAGCGACGACAGCCCCTTCATGAGTGGGCCATATGACGGGGAACGCAAGCAAAAGGATCTGCGATGACAACCACGACAAAAACACCATGGCACCTATGGACGATCGGCGCCGCAATGCTCCTGTGGGGCGGCCTTTCGGGCTATGATTACGTGATGTCCGTGACGGTGGGAACGCCCTATCTGCGCGCATCGGGCATGACGCCGGCGCAAGTCGCCTATTTCACGACGCTTCCCATCTGGGTGAGCCTGGCCTGGACGGCCTCGGTCTGGGGATTCGCGTTGGCCGGACTGGCGCTGGTCCTGCGCCGCGCCGTGGCGACACCGCTCCTCGCCACATCACTGACGGGCACGCTGGCCTACATCCTCTGGACCTGCCTCCTGTCGGACGGCATCGCGGCCATGGGCGCCATGTGGTTCATGCCCGCCCTGGTCGCAGCGATTACCGCGGTGCTTATCGCCTATACATGGCGTCTGCGCCGCCTTGCGGTGCTGAACACCTGAGCGCTGTGCACCCCGTTAAGCGTCGACCTCCGCGTCGAGCGCATTTTCCTGGATGAACTCACGGCGCGGTTCGACCAGGTCGCCCATCAGCTTGGAGAACATGTCATCGGCTTCGTCGGCGTGGTTGACCTTGACCTGAAGCAGCGTGCGCACGTCCTTGTCGAGCGTGGTTTCCCACAGCTGCTCGGCGTTCATTTCGCCCAGGCCCTTATAGCGCTGGATGTTCAGGCCCTTGCGGCCGGCATCGAGCACAGCGCCGACGAGATCCAAAGGCCCGCGGATATCGGTCGACTTGTCCTTGCGGTTATAGATGCCGACGTCGGCATAGATGTCGCCCAGGCCCTCGGCGCGTTCGGCCAGGCGGCGCGCGTCCGGCGAAACCATCAGGGCTTCGTCGAGCACGATCTTTTCCTGCACGCCGCGGCGGATGCGCGAGAAGACGTAGCCGCCGGCCGGACCATTTTCGACCGACCAGGGGCCATCGCCGTCTTCGTTGAGACGGGTAAGCGCCTGGGCGACCTTGTCGAGGTTCGGATTGGCGCCGAACAGGCCGCCGAGCGCCGCCTGTTCGATGGCGAAGGCCGGGGCGCGGGCGCTCAGGCGATCGACGTGGGCCTTGAAGGTCTTGGCGGCGCGCACCTGGGCATCGAGGTCGGCGCCCAGGATGCGTTCGCCACTGCGCAACTGCAGGACGGCATCCGAGGTGCCTTCGTCGATCAGGTAGGCGTCGAGTTCACTGTCGTCCTTCAGGTAGCGCGAGGCCTTGCCCTTGGCGGCCTTATAGAGCGGCGGCTGGGCGATATAGAGATAGCCGGCATCGATGATGTCGGGCATCTGGCGGTAGAAGAAGGTCAGCAGAAGCGTGCGGATGTGGGCGCCGTCGACGTCGGCGTCGGTCATGATGATGATCTTGTGGTAGCGCAGCT
>OUNM010095749.1_pt1 | contig 13428 bp, 11 predicted proteins | sample 1769961 | NCBI WGS metagenome assembly OUNM01 (sample SAMEA3914820, study PRJEB12502) | metagenome | biome: forest; material: soil | place: USA | collected 2012-03-12 | depth 0.3 m | reverse complement strand
CCTGTTCACCTGGCCCAACAGCCGCATCTCGGTGATGGGCGGCGAGCAGGCCGCCAGCGTGCTGGCCACCGTCCACCGCGACGCCGCCAAGTGGACGCCGGAAGAGGCCGAGGCCTTCAAGGCGCCGATCCGCCAGCGCTACGAGGACGAGGGCAATCCGTACCACGCCACGGCGCGGCTCTGGGACGACGGGATCATTGATCCCGCGCAAACCCGAGACGTTCTGGGTCTGGCCATCTCGGCCTCGCTGAATGCGCCGATCCCGGAGACCACCTTCGGCGTTTTCCGGATGTAACGCCGCAACAAGGATCCACAGATGACCAACCCGATCGCCGACCCCATCGTCGAAGTCGCCGACACCGACGCGATGAGCCCGCTGGTCCATGTGGAGAGCACGCCCGAGGGCGCGGTCACCGTCTGGATCAACCGGCCCGACAAGAAAAACGCCTTCGACGCTGAGACCATCGCGGCCCTGCGCCAGGCCTTCGAGACCCTGCACGGGGCCGAGGGTGTGCGGATCGTCTTCCTGCGCGGCGTCGGCGGGGCGTTCAGCGCTGGCGCCGACCTGTCCTGGATGGCCGCGGCCGTCGAGCAGGACGAGGACGACAATCGCCAGGACGCGCTCGAGCTGGCGCACATGCTGAAGGCCCTGCACGACATCCCGGCGCTGACCGTGGCCCTGGTCGAAGGCTCGGCGTTCGGTGGCGGGGCGGGTCTGGTCGCCGCCTGCGACCACGCCATCGCCCTGGTCGACGCAAAGTTCTCGTTCTCGGAGGTCAAGCTGGGCCTGACCCCGGCGACGATCAGCCCCTACGTGATCCAGGCCTTGGGCCCGCGCACGACCAAGCTGCTGTTCGCCACCGGACGGGTGTTCGACGCCGACGACGCCTGGGGCTATGGCTTGGTCGACGAGGTGTTCGAGGATGTCGCCAGCCTGGAAGTCGCTCGCGACGCCTTGATCGAGGAAATGATCCCCTGCGCGCCTGGCGCGATCGGTGACGCCAAGGCCCTGGTCAACGACTTCGCTGGCCAGAAAATCGACAAGGGCCTGATCGAGGAGAGCGCCAAGCGCATCGCCCGCCGCCGTGTGTCGGAAGAAGGGCAAGAAGGCGTGCGCGCGTTCCTGGCTCGTCGTAAACCGTCCTGGTCTGAATAAGACTCAACTTCAGGGTCGGTTTAGGGGGCGTGATGACGACGGCGGATCTGGAAACGGGCGTAGCGGACTCGGCGGCGAGCTTCATTCGCCCCAAGAAGCACCCGTTCACCCACCAGGGTGAGCCCTGCAAGAACTGCGGGACGGCGCTGGAGGGCTGGTGGTGCCACGAGTGCGGCCAGAACGCCGACACGCATCACCGCTCGATCCTGCACCTGATCTGGGAGGTCATCGAGGGCCTGTTCCACCTCGACGGCCGCCTGGCCAGCACGCTGCCGCTGCTCTTCTTCAAGCCCGGCAAGCTGGCCAAGGACTACATGGAAGGTCGGATCGTGCGGCACGTGCCGCCGTTCCGCACCTTCCTGGTGGCCCTGCTGCTGTTCATCTTCGCGGCCGAGCACGCCATCCACAACATCCGCCATCAGCAGGAGCTGAGGGAGGAAAAGGAAGCCTCCGCCCTGGCCACGCCGGAAGGCCGCAAGGCCAAGGCCGACGAGATGCGCAAGGATGCGACGGAGACTCGCGACGAGCGGCTCAAGGATCTCGCCGAGAGCCGCGACGAGGAACTGAAGGACGACGCGCCCCACAAGGACAAGATCCTCGAGAGCTATAACCAGAAGGTCCAGAAGGCCCAGGATCGCTACGCGGCCCACATGACCGAGGCCGACGCGCTGGAAAAGAACCCCAACGCCGGCGCCGAGGCCTTGGCCAAGCTGCACGGCCGAAATGCTGTGGTCGCCGAGCAGGTCCGGGGTCTGGACTTTACCGCGCCCGACAAGATCGAGGAGGGCGCGAACAAGATCGCCGACGCCCAGATCGCGGGTCAGCATTTCAATGTCGTCGTGCCCGACGCCAAGACGCGGGAAGAGACCGAGGCTGAAGAGCCGTCCAAGGTCGCCAACGTCGTGCCCAAGCTGGCCGAGAAGGCCCAGAGAGAGGCTGGCAAGGACTCGATCAAGAACGGGTTCAAGGAGAGCCTGGCCAAGGCCATCGCCAATCCGGAATACTTCCTGATGGTGATGTTCGGCTGGGCCCACCGCCTGGCGGTGCTGCTGCTGCCGATCACCGGCCTGTCCCTGGCGCTGGTCTATGTGAACAAGCGCCAATACTTCATCTACGACCACCTGCTGGTGGCCACGAACCTCTTGTCGTTCTCGTTCCTGATCTATGCGCTGTGCATGGTGCTGCCGCAGGCGGCTTGGCCGTTCGCCTTCGGCGTCGCGGGCCTGTGGGGGCCGATCAACCTCTTCCAGACCCTGCGCGGCGGCTATGGCTCCAGCATCATCGGCAGTTTGCTCAAGACCTGGATCATCTGGACCATCGGCGTGACGTCTTTCGGCGTCCTGCTGGCGGGCCTGATGCTCTTCACCCTTTCCCAGATGTAGGTTTCGCCTTGCTCTCCTCCGTCCTGATCGCCAACCGCGGCGAGATCGCCCGACGCATCATCCGCACCGCCCGCGAGCTGGGCGTGCGGACGATCGCCGTCTATTCGGAAGCCGACGCGAACGCCCCGTTCGTGCTGGAGGCCGACGCGGCGATCCTGATCGGTCCGGCGCCGGCGAAGGAGAGCTATCTCGACCCGAAGAAGATCCTGGCGGCGGCCAAGCAGATGGGCGCCGAGGGCATCCATCCTGGCTACGGCTTCCTGTCCGAGAACGCCGACTTCGCCCAGAGCGTGATCGACGCTGGCCTGGTCTGGATCGGTCCGCCGCCCTCGGCGATCCGCGCCATGGGCCTGAAGGATGCGGCCAAGAAGGTGATGATTGACGCCGGCGTGCCGACCACGCCCGGCTATCTGGGCGAGGACCAGTCGGTCGAACGGCTGACGACTGAGGCGCAGCTGATCGGCTACCCCGTACTGATCAAGGCCGTGGCCGGCGGCGGCGGCAAGGGCATGCGCAAGGTCGACCGCGCGGAGGACTTCGAAGCCGCCCTGGGCTCGTGCCGTCGCGAGGCCGCCGCCAGCTTCGGCGACGACCGCGTGCTCTTGGAAAAGTACGTCACCCGCCCGCGGCACATCGAGGTCCAGGTGTTCGGCGACAGCTTCGGCAATGTCGTCCACCTGTTCGAGCGCGACTGCTCGCTGCAGCGCCGCCACCAGAAGGTCATCGAGGAGGCTCCGGCCCCCGGCATGGACGAGGCGACCCGTGCGGCCGTCTGCGGCGCGGCGGTCAAGGCCGCCCAGGCGGTGGGCTATGTCGGCGCCGGTACGGTCGAGTTCATCGCCGACGCTTCGGAAGGGCTGCGCGCCGACCGCATCTGGTTCATGGAGATGAACACCCGCCTGCAGGTCGAGCATCCGGTCACCGAGATGGTCACTGGCCAGGACTTGGTCGAGTGGCAGCTGCTGGTCGCCTCGGGCGAGCCCCTGCCGCTGGAGCAGGACGAGATCACGCTGGACGGCTGGGCCATGGAGGCCCGCCTCTACGCCGAGAACCCGGCCACCGGCTTCCTGCCGTCGACCGGAAAGCTGAAGCACTTCCGCCTGCCCGAGGGCGACATCCGCGTTGACAGCGCGGTGGAGGAGGGCGGCGAGGTCACGCCCTTCTACGACCCGATGATCGCCAAGCTGATCGCCCACGGCGCCGACCGCGAGGACGCCGCCCAGCGCCTGGCCGAGGCCTGCGCCCTGGTCGAGGTCTATCCCGTCAAGACCAACGCCGCCTTCCTGGCCAAATGCGCCAGCCATCCGGACTTCGTCGATGGCGCGGTCGACACCGGCTTCATCGAGGCCCGTCTCGACGAGCTGGTCGAGCGGACCTTCAGCGACGAACCGGCCATGGCGGCGATCGGCTGGCGGCTGGACGGCTTCCTGGAAGCCGAGGCCCGCCGCGATCCGTGGGAGAGCGCGCCGTCCAAGCTGCTGGGCTTCCGGATGAACGGCAATCGCGCGCCGATGCATCTGCCGATGTCGGCCGACGGCAAGGCCATGCCGCTGCGTGTCGCTCTGATCGGCGGCGGCTCCGAGGACTGGTCGTGGGACATCCGCCACCAGGACGGCTCGACCTTCGAGGAGGTCACCCGCCTGCCGACCACCTACGGCAAGGGTCCGATCCAGGTGTTCGAGGGCGGCGACGTCCAGACCTTCGACTTCGAAGCCCAGGTCGGCGGCGCAGGCGAGGGGGCGGCCTCGGATGGCGCGATCCTGTCGCCGATGCCGGGCAAGATCGTCTCGGTCGCCGTCACGGCCGGCCAGGCGGTGGCCAAGGGCCAGACCCTGCTGACCCTGGAAGCCATGAAGATGGAACACGCCCTGGCCGCGCCGTTCGACGGCGTGGTGGCCGAACTGACGGCCGTGGCCGGCGGTCAGGTCAGCGAGGGCGTGGTGCTGGCGCGGCTGGAGGCCAACGCCTAGACGTTGGGCGAACCGAAGGCCACGGTCGCGGGCTCGAACAGCGGGCGCGGGCCCTTGGCCAGCGCGGCGTCCCGGGCGTCGCAGGTCTTCTCGAAGAGGGCGAGATAGGCGTTGGCCACGGCCGTGATCCGGTAAGCCCAGACAGCGTCGGACAGGGCGTCCGGGTTCGGCTTGGCCTGGAGCTGCGCGCCCATCGCGGCGGCCATGCCGTCGATGTCGCCCGCCTGGACCACTTGGCCGTGCTCCATGCTCCACATCACGTCGCGGACCGCCGGCGTGCAGTCGGTGGCGATCACGGGACGCCCACGTCCCAAGGCCTCGATGATCACGGCGCCGAAGCCTTCGTGCCACGAGCTGAGCAGCAGCATCCGCGCCTTGTCGAGCCACGGACCGACATCGGCGGCGTAGCCTTCGAACGAGACGCGATCCGCCACGCCCAGCGCGCACGCCAGGGTCTGCAGCTCTTCACGCAGGGGGCCGTCGCCGACAAAGGCCAGGCGCGCTTCGGGATCCTGCACCTTCGCGAAGGCCTTCAGCGCGACGTCGTACCCCTTCTCCGGCGCCAGGCGGCCGCAAGCCAGGATCAGCTTGCCCGTCGCCCCCGTGGTCGGGCGGGTGTCGTCGTCCAGCGCGGGCAGGGGAATCGCCGAGGCGATGCGGCGTCCCAGCAGCTTGTTGGTCTGGGCCAGGGTGTAGGGTGACAGCGTCACCATCGCGTCGACATCGCGCAGCCGCCGGCGGGCGCCGACCTCGAAAGCCCATTGGCGCAGGCCGCTGCGGCCGTGGCGGAAGATCGGCGAACTGACCTGGGCCACGATCGTCGGGCGATCGGCGCCGAGTTCCTGGGCTACAGATCGACTGACCGACCAGTGGAAATTGCCGGGAACGAACAGGACGTCGGCCGGGTGGCGACGCAGATGTTCGGCGGCGGCCTGGCCCAGGCGCGCACGTGATCCACGGCCGCGTGGAATGGCTGGCGAGCACTCGACCACCTGAACGGCGTCGGAGGCGATACCGACCTGCGGACCGGCGGCAGAGCCGCACAGCAGCGTCACGGCATGGCCGGCGGCCGCCCAGGCGTTGACCAGGCGCAGCGCCACGCGCTCGGTGCCGCCCAGCGACAGGTCGTGCAGCACCACGAGGATCGACGGACGCTTGCCCTCGGGCCGACCGTCGCGGGCGTTGCCGGTCATGTGCTGTCTCCCGTTCATCGTCGTGTCCGTTGTCTTCATCCGACGGCCTCGGCTTCCCGCAGCGTCGGCGGGGCCTGGGTCGACAACGCAGCGCCCAGCAGGGCCATGGTCAGGATCGCCTGGGCGACGACGCAGGGGCCGATGGCGCCGAGACCCCAGGTCGGCAGGGCGACCGCCAGCATGACGATCAGCCCGAGGCTGCCGGCCAGGTTCATGGCGGCCGAAACACTGGGACGCCCCAGGGCGGTCAGGGCGGCGCTGAGCGGCGGCGCGCATAGCAGCACGGTCCGCGCCACGGCCAGCCAAAGCATCAGGGCGCCGGCCGCGCCGAAGCCGGCACCGCCGATGACCTCGGCGATCCCGTGGCCGAACAGGCCGAAGGCGATGCAGATCGGAATCGCGGCCGCGACGGCCATGCCGCCGGCGCGCAGGATGGTGGAGACGACCAGGCCGGCCTGGCCCTTGGCGGCCAAGCGCGCCAGCTCGGCATAGGCCGCCTGGCCCAGGCTCTGGGCGGGCTGGGCGATCACGACGGTGGCGCGCTGGGCGATGGCGAACAGGCCGGCGGCGGCGGGACCGCCCAGCCAGCCGATGGCCAGCGGCGTCACGCGCGTCGCCAGTTCGGAGAAGGTCACGTCGGCGTTGGCGCCCAGCATGAAGCGCAGGAGGCCGGGGTTCTCGGCGCGGACGCCGCGCAGGTCGGTGGTCAGGGCCAGCTTGCGCAGCGAGGCCGGGGCGGTGGCGAAGGCCATGATCCACATCACGGCCCATTCCAGCACGGCGGCGATCAGCCAGACCCACAGGAAGCCAACCAGACCCCAGTGGCCGGCCCAGGCGATGACGGCGCCGATCAGCCGCGCCACCGGCGGCACCAAGCTGTGAGCGCCCAGCAGGCCAAAGCGCCCCGTCACCTGCAGATAGCCCGCCGCCGTGGCGCGCACCGTGGCCAGGACAGCCAGGCTGTAAGGCAGGCTCAGCGCGATCGCGCGCGGCGTCCAGCCCAGCTTGGCGCCGACCCAGGGGGCGAGAACCGCCGCCGCGGCGACCGCGACCAGCCCGCAAGCCAGCTCCAGCACCGCGGCGAATTTCAGGAGGCGCGCCAGGCGCTGCTCGTCGCCGGCCAGCAGGGCCTGGGCGCCGTAACGGACGACCGCGTGCCAGCCGGGGAACTCGATGACCCCGCCGACGGTCAGGGCGTAGGTGTGGACCAGCACCAGGATGCCGTAGTCGACAGGACCCAGGTCATGGGCGGCCAGGGCCATGTAGACCAGGCTGACGATTCCGGCGCCGGCCTTGCCGCTCAGCAGGCGCAGCGTGTTGCCGAAGATGCCGCGCAGGGCGCTACGGTCGTCGGCCATGGGCGGCCCGGACGATCGCGATCTGGTCGAAGAGAAAACGCCCCACATACGAGGTTGACGGCGCCGTCGCCGTGCAACCCTACCGGCGGACTAAAATACGCCCCTGCGTTGTCTCGTCGCGGCCGGGCCGTCGCGTTTTCGTCCGATCTCGGCCTATCGCTTCCGCTTGCGAAGCTTGCGGGCGATGTCGATGGCCAGGCCTTGCGGCGAAGCCTTGACCCACTTGGCGTCGACCAGGGTGACCGGACCGCAGGCGGCGAGCGTGTGGCGTCCGCCCGTGTAGCGGCCCGCATTGGTCGGCGGCTTCAGGATCGGCGAAGCCTCGGCCTCGAAACGGTCGGGCGTCAGCACGTTGATCGCCAGCAGGCGCAGGTCGCCGCCATAGGTGCGCGTGCAGTCCTGGACCGGCAGGTGCAGGCGACCCTCATGGACGAAGGGCGTTCCGCCCGGTCGGCTGCTGGCCAGGTCGATGCGAACGGGATTGCCCGGGTGCGGGCGCCAGGGGCCTTCGATGCGGTCGGCATAGGCCAGGTGAAGCTTGCCCTGCTTGTCCTGCTGCGTGCCGGCGGGGGAGTAGGCCATCCACCAACGGTCCTCCCAGCGAAACAGGGTGGGATCGATGGCCGGGGTGTCGACTGCGATCTGCGTCACCGGCTCCCAGACGTCGGGGAAGCGCTGGGCCTTGTAGAGCGTGAAGGTCCCGGACCGGAAAGCTTCCGGCGTCATCCAGGTCTCGCCCTCGGCCTCGAACACCACGGGGTAGGACAGGTGCCAGGGCTCGTGGATCACCGTCTTGCGGCTGACGGGACGGAAGTCCGCGTCGAGCTCCAGGTGATCGATGACGCCGTGGCGCGTGCGGTAGTCGTAGGCCTCGGCGAAGAGGTGCAGGCGGCCGTCGCGCCAGAGACCGAACGGGTCGGCCAGGAAGGTGTAGTCGGGCTCCTCGGGCAGCCAGCGCACCGGCGTTTCATGCAGGCCGCCCGCCGCGGCGATGGCTTGGATGGGGCGCTCGATGACGCCGACGCGCCAGATATCCGAAAACAGGGGCATGTCCTGCGCTAACGCACAGCCCGAAGGATTGGAAGGTGGGACGTGGGCGCCCCAACGAGAACCGCCGCTGCGGACGGCCCCCCACAAGGCGTCCGTAACGGCGGTAAGGGGGCTCTCGCCCCGATCGCTGACTGGTGAAGCGCGATCGTGATAGCGATAACGCCGTCATCCAAGGCGTCGATGAGTTTCACCCGGCGGGCGAGCCCCTTTGCGGCGAGCCAGGATGTTGCCTTGCGCCGGCGGCGCGCTATCTAGCCCCCATGGCGTTGCACATCATCAAGCTGGTCGTCGGCTGCGACACGATCGAGGACCTTTTGGCTTGGCACAAGGAGGCCGACCGTCCCTGGATCATGCACACGCGCATGACGCCCAAGCGGATCGACGAGGTGCTGGACGGCGGCTCGCTGTATCGGGTGTTCAAGGGTCAGATCCTGTGCCGCCAGAAGATCCTGGCCATCGACACGGTCGGCGAGGGCGCGGCCTCGCGCTGCGAGGTGACGGTGGATCCGACGATCGTCCGCGTCGCCCCCCAGCCGCGTCGGGCCTTCCAGGGCTGGCGCTACCTGAAGCCCGAGGACGTCCCACCGGACCTGACCGAGGCCGAGGCGGCCGACCTGCCGCCCGATCTGGCCCGTCAGTTGCGCGAGCTGGGCGCCTGGTAGCTATTTCGCGGGTGAATTAGCCAATCATCAACTCAGGCGAGTATCTAGTCCTTCGTGGGAATCGTGGAGGGGATCAGATGAAGGCCGGTTTTGCCGCCTTGGGGATTGGCATGCTGTTCGTGGGCTTGATGGCGGGGCTGTTTATCGCCCTTCGGCCTGTCTAGTCCCTCAACTGACAGCCATGTTGTCGATCAGTCGCGTCTTGCCCAGCCAGGCGGCGACCAGGATCCGGCCCTGGGACTGGCCGATCGGGCCGGGACCCAGGCGCGAAAGATCGCTGGCTTCGCGCACCTCGACATAGTCCACCTGCCCAAAACCGGCCGCCTTGAGGGCGGCGATGGTGGCGGCTTCGGCCTCGTCTATGCGGCCGCCGGCCGCTAAGGCGGAGGCAGCGGCCTTCATCGCCGTGGGCAGGGCGACAGCGGCGGTGCGCTCTTCGGCCGACAGGTAGGCGTTGCGAGAGGAGAGGGCGAGACCGTCCTCGGCCCGGGCCGTCGGCGCGCCGATGATCTCGATCGGGATGTCCAGGTCGCGCGCCATGCGCTTGACCACCTGCAGTTGCTGATAGTCCTTCTCGCCGAACACGGCGACGTCGGCCTGGCTCTGGATGAACAGCTTGGCCACCACGGTCGCCACGCCGCCGAAGAACTGCGGCCGCGCCGCGCCTTCCAGCGGTTCGGAGACGCCCGAGACGCTGATCGCCGTGGCGAAGCCCGGCGCATACATCTCCGCGCCGTTCGGGGCGAACAGCAGGTCGCAACCGACCGAGGCCAGCTTCTCGACATCGGCGGCCTCGCCGCGCGGATAGGCGTCGAAATCCTCGTGCGGGGCGAACTGCTTGGGATTGACGAAGATGGTGGCGATCACCCGATCGGCGTGCTGCCGAGCGATGCGGATGAGCGACAGGTGACCTTCGTGCAGGGCGCCCATGGTCGGGACCAGGGCCACGCGCTGGCCGGCGGCCTTCCAGGCGCGGACGTGCGCGCGCATATCGGCGACGGTGCGGACGATGGTCGGGCTGGTCATGGTCTTTCGAGCTTCCACGCGGACTGGCGTGGCTTATGACGTCGCCGTCCGGACAGGTCCACCGTCCCCTGCGGGAACCCGTATCCAAAGGTGCGACAATTAAGCCTGTGGATTGAACCGGTTGACCGGCTGGGGTGCTGGTAACATCGTGTTAACCTTCAGTCCAAGGTCGCGCGAGTCGCGACGCAGAAGGATCGATCACCATGGCCGAAACGCGCGTCATCGTCGTCGGCAACGAGAAGGGCGGAGCGGGCAAGTCCACGATCGCCGTCCACCTCGTCACCGCGCTGCTGTACGGCGGCGCCACGGTTGGGGTGCTTGACCTCGACCTGCGTCAGCGCACCTCGGGCCGGTTCTTCGAGAACCGCCGCGCCTGGCTGGCCAACAAGAAGCTGGAACTGCCCGAGCCGCTGTCGCTGAGCCTCAGCGATAACGACATCGCCCTGGCCGAGAAGTCGGAAGAAGAGCAGGTCGCCGGCTTCGAGGCCGCCTTCGCCAAGGCGGCCGAGGAATGCGACTTCATCCTGATCGACACCCCCGGCGGCGACAGCGCCATCACGCGCCTGGCCCACGGCCGCGCGGACCTGGTGGTCACGCCGATGAACGACAGCTTCGTCGACTTCGACATGCTGGGCACCGTCGATCCTGTGACCATGGAGCTGACCAAGCCCAGCCTCTATTCGCTGACCGTCTGGGAAGGCCGCAAGCAGCGCGCCCTGTCGGGCCAGCGCCAGGCCATGGACTGGGTGGTGCTGCGCAACCGCCTGGCCACCACCGAAGCCCGGAACCGCAAGCGCCTGGAAGACCGCCTGACGGCCCTGGCCAAGCGGGTCGGCTTCCGCATCGGTCCCGGCCTGCGCGACCGCGTCATCTATCGCGAGTTGTTCCCGTTCGGCCTGACCATCGCCGACCTGTCGCCGCAGGTGCGCCCGGTGCCGGTGTCGCTGCAGCATCTGGCCGCGCGCCAGGAGCTGCGCGCCCTGATGCACAGCCTGGGCCTGTCGGCCTATTCGGGCGAGACCCTGCTGGCGGCGCAGTAGTCCACGCTCTACAAGACTGACCAAGCGGGCGGCTGGGGCGACCTTGCCGCCCGTTTTCGTGTCTGGAGCGCCGATGATCTATCTGCTGCTGGGCGTGGCCGCCTTGGCCTTCCTGCTCTGGCCGCGCAAGCCGCTGGTCAAGGGCGACGGCTGGCGGGTCGGGGCGGGCGTGACCGCCGTGGCGGCCTTCGCCGGGGCCAGCTATGCCGGCATGCGGTCGGCCTGGGAGATCTCGGCGGTGCTGGTCGTCCTGGGCCTGTGGAGCGCCACGGAAGCCCGTCGCCGGCCGCAGGTGCGCACGGTGAGAGCGCCGCCGCCCAAGAGCGAGCTCAGCCTGTCCGAAGCCCGCGCCATCCTCGGAGTCGGCCCCGAGGCGACCCTGGCCGAGATCAAGGCGGCCTATACGCGCCTGATCCAGATGGCTCACCCCGACAAGGGCGGCACGGAGGGATTGGCCGCCCAGCTGAATGCGGCGCGGGATCGTTTGATCAAGCGGCGCGGCTGAGCTAGGACAGGGCCATGATCTATCGCGAACGCTTCTGGCGCCGCCGCTCGTCGGGCCAAACCTGCTCGGTATGACGCTCTGAACCCTGTTCAGAGCGAGCCGCCGTATGTGGCTCAAGGCGTCATCTAGTTCGGACTTCGATCACCCCATGACCACCCAAGACACCGACCGCGCCGCCAACTGGGCCGCGCGCTTCAGTGAGCGTATGAGCCGCGTCCGCGCCAGCGAGATCCGCGAGCTGCTCAAGCTGCTGGACCAGCCCGACATCCTGTCGTTCGCCGGCGGCATTCCCGATCCCGGCCTGTTCCCGGCCGAGCAGATCCAGGCCGGCTACGACGCTGTGCTGGCCGATCCCGTGCTGTCGCGCCAGGCGCTGCAGTATTCGGTCAGCGAGGGCTATCTGCCGCTGCGCGAATGGATCGCCGAGCGCATGACTCGCGACGGCATGCCGTGCGAGCCGGGAAACATCATGCTGACCGCCGGCTCGCAGCAAGCGCTGGACCTGATCGGCAAGCTGTTCGTCAGCCCCGGCGACACGGTGGTCGTGGCGCGCCCGACCTATCTGGGCGCGTTGCAAGCCTTCAACGGCTATGAGCCGGCCTATCGCGACCTGCCCGAAGATGCTCTGATTGAAGGGGCGTCGACCGACCTGCCGCACGGGGCCCTCGGCTACTTCGTGCCGGACTTTGCCAACCCGACCGGCGTCAGCATGACCTTGGCCGAGCGCGAAACCCTGCTCGACATCGCCGAGGCGCTGGACTGGACCCTTGTCGAGGATGCGGCCTATCGCGAGCTGCGGTTCGTGGGTGAGACCACGCCGACCGTGCTGTCGCTGGACATCGCTCGCTCGGGCGGCATCGATAATGCTCGGACGATGTTCCTGGGCACCCTGTCCAAGACCCTGTCGCCGGCGCTGCGCATCGGCTGGGTCTGCGGCCCCAAGGCGGTGATCGAGAAGCTGGTTCTGCTGAAGCAGGGCGCGGACCTGCACGTTTCGACGATCAACCAGATGGTCGCCCATCGCGCGGTCTCGGAAGGCTACGACCAGCACCTGCACCGCCTGCGCGGGGCCTATGGGGCCAAGGCGCGGGTGATGTTGGCGGCGCTGGAACGGACCATGCCCAAGGGCGTGACCTGGTCGCATCCGGAGGGCGGCATGTTCGTCTGGATCGATCTGCCGGAAGGGATCGACGGCGCAGCGCTGCTGGCGCGGGCGATCGAGGAAGAGCGCGTGGCCTTCGTGCCCGGCGCGCCGTTCTTCGCCGAGGTGTCGAAGGCCAACGCCATCCGCCTCAGCTACTCGCTGCCGACCGACGCGCAGATCGAGGAGGGCGTGGGGCGCCTGGCGCGGTTGATCTCGAAAGTGATCGCGGGCGCCTAACCAAAAACCCGACTGCCCCGGCGAAAGCTGGGGCCCAGACCCATCCTGAACGTCAGCCGTGAATGCGAAAGGGCGCCGAGTTAATCGCTCGGCGCCCTTGGTTCGATCTGGATCCCGGCTTTCGCTGAGAAGGTCGGGGTTTTGAACTACGGGGCCAGCACCATGCAGGGCATGCGCTTGGCCTTCAGGGCCGAGCAGGCGCCGCGGGCGGCTTCCGAGGTCATGCCCTGGAACTGGGCCCGGAACGCGCCGCCGGCGCCTTCCACAGCGCTCTCGGCGCCGGCCACGGCCTTGGCGAAGCGGCCACGCACCAGCTTCAGCTGGTCGTTGGCCAGCGACTTGGACTTGAAGGCGCCGACCTGCACGCCCCATTCGCCCTTGGCCTTCTTGGCCGGCGCGGAGACCATGATCGGCGGGGCGGCCGACTGGGCGGCGCGCAGGGTGGGGGAGACCTTCACCGGGCCCGGATTGTGCGGGTTCTCGGTCAGGACGATCTTCAGGCCGGCCTGGTCGCCGTCGCCTTGCTCGACCGAGGGACGCTCGATCGGGCCGGTCGGTTCGTCTTCGTAGATGTTGGCGGCGATGGTGGTGCGCTCGCCGCGCGCCCGACGCTTCATCACGTCGAAGCCGGTCAGCAGCAGGTCTTCCATGTTGTTGTCGCGCCAGGCGGTCGAGGGGCCGCCCAGGACCACGGCGATCAGGCGG
>OUNM010371849.1_pt1 | contig 13430 bp, 11 predicted proteins | sample 1769961 | NCBI WGS metagenome assembly OUNM01 (sample SAMEA3914820, study PRJEB12502) | metagenome | biome: forest; material: soil | place: USA | collected 2012-03-12 | depth 0.3 m | reverse complement strand
GTTTGCAGCCGGCACGCCGCCAGAGCGCGAGTGCGCCGGCCTGCGTCAGGAAGTGAATGGTGCGATCCGTAGAGATCTTTGCCGTCGCGCCGGCGGGCAGTTCGACGGGGCTCGGCAGGGCCGCCGCTTTCTCTGGCCCGATGAGTGCCGCGGTCACGTGATCCTTCCACGCGCTCATGCCAGGGCCCCTCCCAGCGGAATAAATAATCCCGGTCCCATGACGCTGAGCGGATGCAGCGCCCGGCCATTCCATTCTCCAAAGATGGTCAGTGGCGCACCGCCGCTCAGGGCGAAAAGCGGCCAGGGATTCGCGAAGCTCCGGGCCAACGGCACCACCGCGCCCGTGGCGTCGCGCAGATGCCAGGCCTCATTGACCAACAGCGGCAAACAATCGCCCACCAGCCACGGCGTGTGTTCCAGCCACGGATCACCGGCGAGGAGCCGGGAGGAAAGTTCCAGCGCCTCACCGAAGTTCGCGCAAGCCGCCGGTTCGCCGATCGGCCGTGGCTGGCTGTGCCGCGCCCGCTCCAGCGCACGCAGCGGTGAGGCCGACGGATAAAAGGCGAGATCGGCGTCCATCACCATCCCGGGCACGAGGCTGACATCGAGCGGCTGGGCGCTCGCCGGCAATGGTGAGTTCGCGACTTACATCAGCCCGGGAACGACGAATGCCAATGGCCAGAACTACGGTCTGGTGACCATGAACAGTGGCGCCGGCACGACGGGCACCATTCCGCAGGCGCAGTATGATGCGACCGCCATCACGGCAGGAGCCTCGAACCCGGCGCAAACCGTGCGCATCGGCGTGGCCGGCACGGTGACGATTGGCGCGGGCAATGCGACCATCAGCGTGCTCGCGGTGCGTGCGGCGCTCACGAACCTCAACTTCACGAATGCCACCGATGTCCTGAACCTCGCTTCGGGCGGTCTGGCGCTGACCAATGGCGGCACGACCGTCGGCACGGTCGCCATTCCCGGCCGGATCACGGCAGGCAATACGCAGTCCACGGGGATTGCTCCGCTGTATGTCTTCAGCGGCGGCGCGAACAATACCATCAACTCGATCATCCAGGACAATGGCTCGGGCGCGAAGACCCGCCTGGTGGTTACGGCGCTGGCGAACCAATTGAACCTCGCCGCTCCGAATACCCACACGGGCGGCACCGCGATCAATGGCGGCGGCGGCGGCGTCACCCTGACGGGTGCCGCGAGCACCGTAGTGATTCCGGCGGGCGGCCTCACGTTGAATAACGTGACGCTCACGATGAGCGCCAACGCGGGCCAGATCGAGCAGACCAATGCGGTGACGCTTAATGGCGGCTCGGTGCTCACGCTCACAGGCACGAACACGCTGAACAGCCTCACGTTTAACAACACCGGCGGCACGACGACTCCGAGCGTGGCCGCCGCGACGAACCTCGCGCTGACCGCGACCAACGCGATCACCGCGGTGAACGACAACATGGCCACCATTCCGACCATCTCCGGGACGTTGCTGACACTGCCGGCGGGGGCGAATATCGATACTTCGACGACGGCCGCGGTGCCGACCGGCCTGATCATTTCGGCGCCGATGGCCAGCGCGGGCGCCATCAACAAGGTGAACACGGGCGGGCTGCTGCTCAGCGGCAACAGCACCTTTGCCGGCGGCTTCAACTTGAACAGCGGCACCCTGCTGCTCGGTCTGAACAGCACCCCGACCACGGGAACGGTGACCAGCGGTCCGGTGGGCATCGGCACGCTGACACTCGGCGACGGCACCGCGCTGCTCAGCGATACCACGATCCGGACGATTGCCAACGCCGTGAGCATCAATGGCAACGTGACCTTCGGCACGCTCAGCGCGGCTAGTGGTTCGGCGTCGAACATCAACGGCGTCCTCCTGTCCGGCCCGGTGGCGCTCGGCAGCGCCGTCTCGCGGACGATCCACGTGAACAGCCTGCAGAACATCTCCACGATCAGCGGCATAGTGAGCGGCACGGGCTCGTCCATCACCAAGACCGGCCCCGGCACCCTGGTGCTGACGGGCGCGAACACCTTCGATGGCGGCATTACCATCAATGGTGGCGTAGTGCAGTCCAACGCCACCGGCCTGGGCAGCACCGGCACCATCACGTTTGGCGGCGGCATCCTGCAGCACGCGCTCTCCACCGCGACGGACTTCTCCAGCCGCTTCAGCACGGCGAGCAACCAGCCCTTCTACATCGACACGAACGGCCAGACGATCACCTACGCCTCGCCGCTCACGAGCGCGGTGGGTGGCTCCCTGGGCAAGTTCGGCACGGGCACGCTCATCCTGACGAACACCGAGGTGTACGATGGTCCGACCATCATTGCCGCCGGCACGCTGCAAGTGGGCTCCGGCGCATCCCTCGGCGCGATTCCCGCGACCACCAACATCGCCGACAGCGGCACGCTCTACATCAATCACGCGACCACGGATCCCGTCATCTTTGCCTCGATTACCGGCGGCGGTGGTTTGACGATCGATCAGCACCTCATCCAGCCTACGGGCCCGGTGAATTTGGGCGGCACGCTGCTCTTCGGAAATACGCCACTCTCTTCGAGCTCGTTGACGAATGGCACCAACACCGTCGGCACGCTGGATCTGTCCAATACCGGCGCCAACTCCAATTTCGGCGCCGTGACGGCCCAGACCAACTCCACAGGCATCGACATCGTGACGATTCCCAGCGGCCGGACCCTGACGGTGGGCGGCAATGTGACGGTGGGCTTTGCGGTGGGCGTCGCCACGAGTACGGCCCAGACGAACCTGACCTTCAATGGTGGGGGCTCGCTGGTGGTCAATAACCCGGCCGCCGTGGTCGCCGTCGGCGTCGCGGCGGGCGTCCAGCTCAATATTTCGACCGCGAACACACTCAATCTGGCCACCCTGGCCAACGCGAACCTGGGCACGGTTGCGGCCCCGATAACCACACTGAATGTCGGCTTCGGACAAAACGCCGGCGGCACGCTGTTGTTGTCCAACACCGCAAATACCATTGCGGCGACGACGATCAACGTGGGGCATTCCAACGGCGCCAATGGCGGCGTCGGCTCAATAATCCTGGGCACCGGCACCAACGCCATCAATGCCGATACGATCAACATCGGCTTCTCCAAGATCGACGGCACGGTGAAGTTTGTTTCGCAGGCTGCGGGTTCGCCGGGCAGCGTGACCATTGGCAATAAAGCCGGCACGGCTGGCGCAAACATCAATGTGGGTTCCAATAACGGCACCGGCACCGCCGCCGTCCTGACCGGCACCCTCGATCTGCGCGGGCACGTGGCGACGGTCGTCGCCGACATCGTCTCTATCGGTAACAACAATAATACCCTCGGTGGCGCGGCCACCGGCGTGCTGAGCATGGACGCGGGAACGTTTACGGCGAATACGTTGAACCTGGGCCTCAAATCCGCCGCTGGCACCGGCTCGAATACTGCGGCGAATTCCGTCAATTTCGGCGGCGGCGCCTTCACGGTGGCTGGCGCCACCACCATGTCGAACCACACGGGCACGGCCGGCGGCAATGTGACTTCCGCGCTCAATGTCACCGATGGTGCGTTCACCACGGCCACGCTGACGGCAGCTCTCAAGAATGGCTCGGGCGGCGGCACGGCGACGGGCAACATCAACGTGAGCGGCGGCTCGTTCGCGGTCACCGGTTCATCGTTTGTCCTCGCGTCGCAAGCTTCGGCGGGGACGGCGGTCGGCAGCCTCAATATCACGGGCGGCGCGGTCACCACCGCGGCCGACATCACCGATGGCGGTGGCGCGACGACCACGAGCGTCACCGTCAATGGTGGCGCGCTCGACCTCACGGGCCATAACCTCGGCAGCGCCACGACGCTGATCGACACCCTCAGCTTCCAGGCGGGCACGCTCTCGAACGCCGGCGAAATCAACAATGGCGCGGTCTTCACCAAGACGACCAACGGGACGCTCTCCCTGCCGACGGCCAACGCCTACACGGGCGCCACGGTCATCAACGGCGGTGTGCTGAGCGTGGCAAATCTCGCCAAGGGCGGCATCAACAGCAGCCTCGGCAAGTCTTCCAATGCCGCGAGCAATCTCGTGATCAACGGGGCCACGCTCCAATTCAACGGCAGCGCGAATGGCAGCACGGATCGCCAATTCACCATCGGCTCGAATGCGACCCTCGATGCCTCCGGTATCGCGGCGCTGGACCTCACCAGCACGGCAGCTCCGTCCTACTCCGCACCGGATGTGGCTGAGCTTCTCACGCTCACCGGCTCGGCTGCGGGCAATCTGGCGGCGTCGGTGACGGATAACGGCGCAGGCCAGACCTCGCTGACCAAGAGCGGTGTGGGCGTCTGGACGCTCAGCGGCACCAACACGCTCACGGGCATCACGACGGTCTCCAATGGCGGCCTGATCGTGGGCAATGGCACGAGCGGCACGCTCCTCGGCTCCATGATTAATGTGAACGGCGGCAACCTCGGCGGTCTCGGCACGGTCGGCACGATCAACGCGAACCTCAGCGGCACGGTGGATCCCGGCTTGCTGCCAGGTCTGTCGACGGGGCGGTTGAACACCGGCGACGTCAACTTCGCCGCGGGCTCGATCTTCAACGTTCAGCTCGGCGGCACCAATGCCGGCGCGACGATTGCGGGTTACGACCAATTGAATGTGACCGGCGGCCTCACCATCGCGGGCGACCTCCACGGCGAGCGGCTCGGCGGCTTCATTGCACCGGGCAACTCGATCTTCACCATCGCCATCAACGATGGGTCGGATGCGATCCTCGGGGAGTTTGGCAATGCCACGCTCAATCTAGCCTTCAGCGACACCTATAAGAGCGTGATCTTCGACGGACAGGCTTTCCTCGTGAGCTACCATGCGGAGGGCGGCGTATTCGATGCCGGCGCGACCGGTAACGACATCGCGCTGATGGCCATCGCCGTGCCGGAACCGGGCGCCGCACTGCTGCTCATCGGTGGCCTGGCGGTCTCGATGGCGCGCCGCCGCAAGCGGACGGCGTAGGCCAAGACACGCTCCGCCCAGCCGTGGAGCTGCTCCAGTGAATCACGAAGGGCCGGCCTGGCGTATCCAGGCCGGCCTTGGCGTTTGCAGAAGAGCCAATCGTTACTTGCGCATCACAAACCCCATCGCAAAACCGAAGGCCATCGCGGCCAGGGCGGTCTTGAAGGGATTATGCCGGACCATTTCGACACTGCCCTCGCTGAGGTGTTGCATCTGGTCTTTGGCACGCCCGAGGAGGCCTGTGGGGGTCCGGGAATTCGTCAGGAGTTCGGCGGTCTGGCGGGCCGCCCGGCGGGCTTTGCGCATGGTGCTGTTGGAGTGTGTTTTCATGGTATGATGAGGTTGTGCCGTCTCGGGCACGTGTCACAGAATCGTCCGGCGGATGCCGGCTGCGTGTAGGGCGATTCGATGCGGGAGCGTCCATCCAATGACACGGCGGCGTCCGAATCTGGGATACGACTATGCAAACTACTCAAACCCTCGAGAGAGTCCGTCACGCGGCCGTGGAAGCCTATTCCAGCGCCGCGGACGCCAGCCGCCGGGCCATGAACCGCGGCTTGCAAGTGATTCGCCAGAATCCCCGCTCCTCCATCTGTGGAGCACTCGCCATCGGAGCGCTCGCCGCTTGGGCGCTATGGCGCAACGGCAGTCATACCGGGGCGCGCACGTCACGCCGCGTTCGCCGTTAACCCGTCTCTTCTCTTCAACCCGTATGGTCATGCGTTCCAAGTCTCGTATCACTCACCACACCTCTCCCACCACCGCCGCCGCCATGCCGCCGATGAATATGTCGGCGCTTCGCCAGCAATTGGAGGATCACGTTCGCGGGCATCCGCTGAAATCATTGGGGCAAGCGGCCGTGGCCGGATATGCGCTGCGTTTTCTTCCGCTTCGCTCGCTATTGGGCGTCGGCCTGCGCGTCGCCGCGCCCTTGCTTTGCCTGGGTGGCCTGTGGAAGGCGTGCGAGCGTTTGGAGAAGTAGCTGCGGCCCGCGAATCGCTGGCGTGCTGGAGAGTTCATAGGGCCCATAGGACCTATAGGCCCTATGAGTGGTATGGTGCGGCTGGTCCGGGATTTTTGCAGTTTGACTGAATATTCCCGCGGCCAATTCCCTCGCCGACTACGAACCAAAAACAACATATGCGAAGCAAACCTTTCAGCGCTGTGACTCTGCTGGCCGGGCTGGCTTTGACCGGCTGCTCCTCGGTGACGGTGAAAAACATCGAGTGCGAGAAAGCGGATCATCTCCAGCGGCCCAAACAATTCGTGGTGCAGCCCTTTGACGTCGATACCGGCCACGTGAAGGAAAACCCGGCGCGCAAGCAGCCGGGCCAACTGGCGAACGAAGCGCAGAAGTTGTTGCAGGGCTATCTCTCGACGGAGGTCCCGAAGCTGGGCGCGCCGGTCGTGGCGAAGGCGCCCGCCTCGTCACCGGACACGTGGGTGATTTCGGGACGCATCACGCGCCTGGAGGAGGGGAGCCGGATTTTGCGCATGAGCATGGGCCTCGGCATGGGCGGGACGAAAATGGAGACGCAAGTGGAAGTCGCGGCGGGGGGGAAATGTTTGATGCATTTCTCGACGACGGGCGGAAGCAATGCGATGCCCGGTGCGGTCACTACACCAGTGCCGTTCACCGGCTTGCCCGCGGCGCTCTCCGGCGCGAAGGACGGCGTGACGGATGATGCCGCGCGGACGTCGCGGATGATTTGCGCGGCTATTGGGCAGGAGATGGTCCGGCGCGGGTGGCTGGCGGCGACGCCGTGCAAGATCAAGGCGGCGGTGGCGCGGTAGAAGCGGCATCCTGCCGCTTTCGCATCGAAGTAGAGCAATGGCCGAAAATGACTTTTGGCAGTTGCTCTAAAGCGCCTGGAAGGCGCTTCTACGGGCGCCCGGGCGCTACGCGCTACCGTGAAACGTCCGCGGCGCGGCCTTGTTTCGCGCTTTCGTAGATGGCGGAGATCAGCGCCACGGCGTTGCGGGCGTCGCGGCCGGCGATGGCGGGCGGGCGGTTCTCGCGGATTGCGCCGCAGAGATCCTCGATTTGCCGCCGATGGCCTTCGGTGCTGATAGCCATGGGGTTTCCGGCGCCGCCGCCGATGTCGGCGCCGCCACCGCTGCGAATCGCCGCGTCGCCCGGATCCTCCGTCTCGAACTGCCAGAACTTGATGTGGTCGTCCTCCAGGATCACCGAGCCCTTGTCGCCACAGATCTCGATGCGCTTGGCGGTGCCGGGGAAGGCGCTGGTGGCGCCTTCGATCACGCCGAGCGCGCCGCTTTCGTAGCGCAGCGTGGCCACGGCGGTGTCTTCCACGGCGATGCGTTCATGTGCCAGCGTGGCCGTGGCGGCCTGCACTTGCACGGGGAGGCCGACCAGCCATTGCAGCAAATCGATGGCGTGGATGCCCTGATTCATCAGCGCGCCGCCGCCATCGAGATCCCACGTGCCGCGCCACGCGCCGCTGTCGTAGTACTGCTGGGTGCGCCACCATTTGATGTAGGCGCTGGCGAGCGTGATGCGGCCAAAACGTCCGGCGTCGATGGCGCGCTTCACCGTCTGTGCGCCCGTGCCGAAGCGACTCTGGAACACCGCCGCGAGGATGCGGTTGGTTTCCTTGGCGCAGGCGAGCATGGCGTCGATCCGCTGGGGCGTAATCTCCAGCGGCTTTTCGCACAGCACGTGTTTGCCGGCACGCATCGCGGCGATGGCGGGATCGCCATGCGCGCCGCTCGGCGTGGTGATGCAGACCGCATCCACATCGGGGCGGGCGAGGAGTTCATCCAGTGAGCGCACCGGGGCGCAGCCATGCTTCTCCGCGAAAGGCTCGGGGTTTCCGCGCGAAAAGGCCGCCACCAGGCGGGCGGCAGGGACTTGCTTGATGGCGTCGGCGTGAAACCCGGCGATGTTGCCGGTGCCGATCAATGCGAAACGGACTGGATTACTCATGCTGCCCGACGTTCAGACACGAAATGCGTGGCGGGGACAAGGATGGAGCGTGAAGCGCGAGAGGGGCGCTGGCAGAGGCAGGGACGCTGCGCCGCCGGCGTCCCCGATCTTCCGTAATGGGCGGGATATTCTCTACCACTCATTCCCTCCCAAGATCAGGGACGCCGACGGCGCGGCGTCCCTACCTTTTGCCGGTGCCGCTCCGCGAGTTTCGAGCCTTCCCCGAAGCCCCATCCACTTTCAATTTGTTCCGAACGTTACACCTTCGGCTCCCAGCCGGCGCGGTATTCACGCGTCCAAAGCCGATCGGCATCGGGGTCGCCGGTGATGCGGCGCTTCACGGTGTCGAAATGCACGGTGCGGCCGGTGCGCCAGGCGATGTTGCCGAGGTGGCAGAGCAGGGTGGTTTTGTGGCCTTCCTCGATTTCGCAATTCAATTTCGCCTCGCCGCGCACGGCGTCGGCAAAGTTTTGAAAGTGCGTCACGTCGCCGGCATCACCGGTGTTTTTCCCGGTTTCGACACCCTTTAGATCGCAAATCTGGTAGCCGCCGCCGGCGATGAGGAGGCTGCCTTTTTCGCCATAGAAGGCCACGTCGTGCTTCGGATCGTTCGGCGTTTTGTTGGCCCAGCTCCGGCATTCCCACGTGATGGTGGTCCCGCCGAAATCGTAGGTCACCGTGTTGTTGTCCGGAGTTTCCTGATCGTCATCGGGGAAGCGCACCTTTTCGCCGCCGCTTGTGATGCGCCGTGGCGATTCCACGCTGGCGCCCCAGCGGCAGAGGTCGAGCATGTGCACGCCGTTGTTGCCGAGCTCGCCCGTGCCCCAATGCCAGAACCAGTGCCAGTGGTAGTGCACGTAGTTGTCGTGATACTCGCGCTCGGGCGCCGGGCCCTGCCACAGCGACCAGTCGAGCCCGGGCAGCACCGGAGCGGGTTTGCCGCGGCCAATGGTGGGACGCGCATTGAAATAATAGGCGCGCACGCTGAGGACGCGGCCGAGTTCGCCGGAGCGCAAACGTTCCATGGCCTCGCGAATCGCGGGCCACGACCGCCGCTGCGTGCCGTGCTGCACGCGCCGATCGTGCTGGCGCGCCGCTTCCACGAGCAGCTCGCCCTCGTGCGCGTTGTGGGAGCAGGGCTTTTCGCAGTAAACGTGTTTGCCCGCGCTCATGGCCAGCAGCGCCGCGGGGGCATGCCAGTGGTCGGGCGTGGCGATGGTTACGGCGTCGAGATCTTTGTCCGAGAGAATCTCGCGGAAATCGCGGACCGTTTTCGGGGCTTTGCCGGCGCGCTTCTCCACTGTCGCCCCGGCGGAGCGCGCGTGATTGTCGTCGACGTCGCAGATGTAGGCGACCTCCACGTCTTTCAACTTGGTGAGCGCGACGGCGTGATCGGTCCCGCGGCCGGAGGTGCCAATCACGGCCACGCGGAGGAGGCGATTGGGCGAAGCGGCGGAGAGCAGGGCGGGAAAGGCGAGGGAGGAAGCGGCGGCAGCCGCAGTAGTGGAGAGGAAACGACGACGGTTCATGCACGGGTGATAGCGGCCGGGCATTTTAGCGCAAGCTGGGAGGGCGGGGGGGTTCAGTGTCCAGTATTCAATTTCCGATCACCGGGACGCTTGCGGATTGGATACTGAATACGGAACACCGAATACTGAATAAACGCGGGCCGGGGGCGGCCCTTCTCCTTGAGTTCTCCGGCTAGGCTCCGAGCAGCCGCTTTGCTTCCGTGTAGAGCTGCGTGGGGCTGAAGGGTTTTGTCAAAAACGCCGAGGCGCCGCTCGCTTCGGCTTCCTGCCGCGTCATCACGTGCCCGCGCGCGGTGAGCATGATCACCGGGATGCGCGCGGTGTCTGGATTGGCCTTCAACTCGTGCAGCGCGGCGAGGCCGTCGAGTTCGGGCATGATCACGTCCATGATCACCAGATCCGGCTTTTCGCGCATGGCCAGCTCCACGGCTTCGCGGCCATTGCGCCCGACCATCAGCGTGTAGCCGCCTTTGCGCAAGCTGAGTTCGGCGAGCCGAACCATGTGCGGTTCGTCATCAACGAGCAGAATGCGATGCAGGGCTGACATGTGCGGTGATCAACAAGAACGTCTGGTCATCAGCAGATGCCGCGCCTGATTCGTGCGCGGCGAGGACGGCTCGCAGCGAGGCCGGGGTCGCATTGCCCGTCGTGACCAGCCAGGTCCGCAATTGGTTCATCCCAAATTGCGTTCCTTGCGGGTCGGCGGCGTCGATGAGTCCATCGGTGAAAAGCAGCGCGCGCGAGCCCGGCGGAAAGGGAACCATCTGCGAGGGATAGGCCGCGGACTCCGCGATGCCAACCGGGATGCCGTCGGCGCCGATTTCCGAGAGACTGCCATCGGGCGAAACCACGAGCAGGGGACAATGGCCCGCGCTGCAGACCCGCAGCCAGCCGCGGGCGGTATCGAGAAAAACGAGCTGCACGGTGGCGAACATCTCCACGCGCTCGAAATCGGGGAAGACCGTCACATTCAGCCAGTCCATGAGGGCATCAGGCTGGTCGGCGAGGTCGCGCCGCGAGCGGATGAGCGTGCGCAAAATGGAGGCGAAGAGCGCTGCCGGGATACCCTTGCCCATCACGTCGGCAATGACGAGCAGCAGCGCCCCGGGGCCCACTTGGAGGACGTCGTAAAAGTCGCCGCCCACCTCGCGGGCGCTGACGGCCGAGCCGGCGATCTCGTAGCCGGAGAGGCGCGGGATGTACGAGGGCAGGAGCGAGTGCTGGATGGACGCGGCGATTTCCACCTCGCGCCGGAGCACGCGGTTGGCGACGGTATCGCGCTGCACCTGGGCGACGCGCACTTGCGAGCCCAGGAAGTCGGCGAAGGTGTGGATGACGTTCACCTGTCCCGCCGTGAAGGGGTAGGCCTCCACCCGCCGGCCGAACGCCGCGATGCCGATGAGCGTGCCGCTCACGAACACGGGATGCACGAGGCCGCTGCAGCCCGCGATCAAGGGCCGAAGCGGATCGGTGGGCGGGCAGGGAGTCGCCGGGTCGAACCAAAGATCCTGCAGGGTGGCGATGGCGCGTCCGGCGATGCCGGCGGAATCGTGGTCCGTGGCGATGGTGGCGAAGGAAATCGTTTCCGGCACGAATTCGCCCGCGTGGGCGACGAGCCGCAGGGTTTTTCCGTCGGAATCCACCGCGTGAAAACAGTGCCAGTCAGCGCCGGTGATGCGCGCCAGCTCATTCATCCAATGGCTGACCAGTGCCATCGGCTCCTCGGTATGGCACAGCTCGGCGGTGAATTGGAAAATGGACGCGAGGCTCTCAAAGCTCGCGGCGAGTTCTTCCGTCATCTGCATCAGCTCCGCCTCGAGTTCCTCGGCCGAGCGCGCGGTTTCGACGGCGGGCGTGGTGCGGGCCCGGCGTAGCAGCAGCGTGTTTCCGTGCTGGCCGCGCAGGTAGTCGGCGCGGTCGGTGAGCGTCAGGATCAAATAGAGGCCGCGTCCACGTTCGCTGTCATCGGGGGGAAGCTCTGCGGTCTCCGGCAATTCGAAGCCATTCGTGTGATCGCTGACACGGAGCTCGATGAAAGCTCTCGTTACCGCGACGTCCACTTCCACCGGAATCGCCGAGCGCTCGGGCGGGGCATAGCTGACGGCGTTGTTCAGCGCTTCCGCGGCCACGAGCTCCCACGAGGATTGCTCTTCCTCACTGACCCCCTGGCTCGCCAGGAAACTTCGGACGCGGATGGAAGCTTCGCGGGCGGTGGCCAGGCTGGGCGAGACGGTAAGGCGCAGCGTGGTAGGATGTTCCAACGCCGGGGCGAGATGTTCGCCGGGGACGCTCACTCGTGCACGATTTCCAGCACCCGGTGCAAGCGGGTCAATTCCAGGATTTGCTGCACCGTGGCACTTGGGTTCACAATCCGCAGAGCTCCGCTGCGCTGGGCCATCGTCTTTTGCAGAGCGATGAGTGCGCCCAGCCCGGAGGAGTCCAAAAACCGGGTGGAAGACATGTCGATGTCGATGGTCGTATGTTCGCCCTTCACGCTCGCCCGGGCGTCATCCCGCAGACCGGGCGCCGTGCTGGCGTTCAGAGCTGGGATATCCGAGATGCGAAGAGAGGAACCTTGGCTAGATATCTTCATATCGCGGTCAGACTAATGGCCTGTGTCCAAAACCGCACGCCAAAAGAGTAACACTTTGCAGCGCAAGGTGCTCAGAGACTGTGAAAAAAAATTAAAGAAGGCCTGCCGCTATTTTTTTCACAGGCTCTCAGGCCACTTCTTTGCGCAGGCGATCTACTTCGGATTCGACCAGGCGCAGGACCCCGCCCAGCTCCTGGAAAGCGCGGGTGATGAGGCCGGACGCGGCGTTAAAATCCGCGACCACAGCGCTCCTTTCCACCGCCTCGAGGATCGTGGCAAAATCATCCGCTCCGACCGTGCGGCAGACGCTGGCGAAGGAGTGCGCGGCGCGGCGAAGCTCCATGGCGTTGCGCGCCTGGTGGGCGTTGGCCGTTTCATCGGCCCGCGACCGCGCGTCGCGAACGAAGAGTTCGAAAATCTCGATGGTTCCTTCCGGCCCGACCTCCGAAGTCAGCATGTTCGCCGCCCGAGCGATGGTGCTGGATGGGGTGCTGTCACCCTGATTTTCCGGGTCGTCATTCATGGCGCTGTGTGAGCTGTAAATGCGTCGAGCAGCAAGGCCCATTCCTATAAAAACGGGAATCTCGGCAAATGCTCGTCTGTGGGTCCGCGCGGGGTGTTAGGAAGCGATTCACACGAGTGAAGGCGGGTGAATTTTTCTCTGGTTTAGAATAAGCTAAGATCATCGTTGGCTTCCTGGAGCGCCTTCCAGTGGCAGCGAAACTCAGGGTGCTGGCAGGAATTGATGGATTTTCCCGATTTCGGGGCCGGATTTTGCTTTATCAGTCCGCATCGACATGAACCTTCGTACCCTATTGCCCAGTTTGGCGCTGTTGCTCCTTCTGGCGGCGGGTGCTGCATCGTTTTCCTGGTGGTCGGAGGATCGTTCCATGCGCGGGCAACTGATCACGCGCGTGGAAGCCTGCGCGGCCGCGCTGGGCAGCGCGGATGCGGAGCAACTCGCAGGTGATGAATCGGATCTTCAGGACCCGGTTTACCAGTCCCTGGTATCCCGGCTTCGCTCTCTCCGCAGAAGCGACCAGCGCTTTCGGTTTACCTATCTCATGCGCCGGTTGCCGGATGGGCGCGTCATCTACCTGGCGGACGGGGAACCTCCGGATTCCAGGGACTATTCGCTGCCCGGGCAGCTTTATCCCGTGGCCGCCGGGGACGGTGCCTTGCAACTCGCACTGTGGACCCGGACCGCGGCGATTGGCCAGCCATCGCTCGATGAGAATGGAATTTCGTTGAGCGCTTTTGCGCCTTTGCTGCGGCCCAATGGCGAGGCCAGCGGCAATGTCATCGGCATCGATATTGCGGCGACCGACTGGGAGTGGCTCCATTGGCGGGCGGCAC
>OUNM010527940.1_pt1 | contig 13432 bp, 13 predicted proteins | sample 1769961 | NCBI WGS metagenome assembly OUNM01 (sample SAMEA3914820, study PRJEB12502) | metagenome | biome: forest; material: soil | place: USA | collected 2012-03-12 | depth 0.3 m | reverse complement strand
GGAGGGGGGGGAGGGCTTGGTGGAGGGTTGGTTAGTTACCTAATGTTGGTGGTGAGGGTTGGGGTGTGGGATAGATGGTAATAGACTTTTACAATGACTGGTTTGCTAGATGGCTTGTTGGTGTTGTTTGGCGCTGGCTTCAGAGTTGTGCCGTTGTGTTGTGTTGGTGTCGGTGTCGGTGTGTTGTGTGCCCCTGGCTTGCCCCTGGCTGACTTCTGCTGGCAACACACAAGCTGCCAGGCTCACAGCGTTCCTTTCCAACGCTCACGCGGGACAGAATTTGGAATGCAGAGACCAAAACTTGGTAATATCTCATGACATCAGAGACCATGGTTCGAGGCGTGGTGTGGCCGGCAGCCGTTGTGTGATCGCCGTGGGGATCAGACCGTGGCCCGGTTCCCGGATGCCACCGCCAACGGAGACGGCTGACCAGGGTCGAGAAGTGGTACTGTATCCTGCAGTCGAAACGTTGCCAACCAAAGTCATGTCAATAACGGACTCGACACAGGAGCAGGAGCAGAGCCCGCTCTCGCGCTTCAAAATGGCTCTTTTGTCCTCGTCTCGTCGAGACGAACCCGACCCTCTATCTTCACCTGTCTTGTTTAACATGCCACCGCCCACCACAGTTGAGGCCGCCCGCGCCCGCCTCCACCATATATATATCATACAGATAATAAAACAAGAACGGCGAACAGAGCGGGTGTCGTGTGGCGGCCCGACCCAATGCATTCAAAACGGCCCCCGTAAATCCCAACCGCGTAACGCCAGGCCTGCCCAAAGTCGAGTGAAGATGTGAATACATGAAGCCGCAGGGTTGCGCTCCTGCAGATAACCCGGCGAGAATCGCCCCGCGGTAAGTTTTTGTTGTAGATGGGTGTCGTGTGGCATCGTCGCCACCTCGTCCGGTGCCTCGTCCAGCTGCCGTGTGCGCGCTCTTCGTTCCGGCCGGCCCGAAATCATCCCTCGACGACCGAAGACGTAGCAAAGACGGAATTCCACCGCTTCCAACGGAGCTAGACCGCTAAGCAGTCGGCTACCTGTCCTTGTACACCTTGGGATTCCACCCCTCTTTCGTCTCGGCCTCCTGGGCGGCCTTTTCAACGGCGGGCTTGATCTCAGCCTCGAGGCGCTCGCGGGCGCGCAGGATCTTGCTCTGCAGGTAGAAGGAGCCGCCCTTCTTGGGGTCGTTGGTGTCGAACAGGCGCTTGAAGCGGTCCATGACCTCCTCCATGTCGGCCTTGCCGCCCTGTGGCGGCTTGACGTTGAGGATCTTGCAGGCCTCCTCGAGGGTCATGCCGCTGCTGAGGCTCGCGCGGCCCGACACGCCGTTGCCCGACTTGGCCTGGGCGCGCTGGTACTGGCTCGAGGCGGAGGCTTGCTTGTAGGCTTCGGCGAAGGCGCGGCCGACCACGCGCCCGCCGACAAGGACGACTTGGGTTATGAGGCGGTATGCCTGGAAGAGAAGGGGTCAGCTGCGGATGTCGAGTGAAAAGTGACGGAGATGGATGGAGCGGCGGGAGAGCGGGAGAGAGAATGGGAGGGGCGCTGCTGCTCCGGGAGAGGGGCGGCGATGCAGGAGATGCCGACGGGACCTACCATGGTGTGTGATGGCTGGCGTCGGCCGCCTTGCTAGCCCTGTTCTGTTGTCGAGATGGGAGAGGGCAGAACCTCGGTGTGTGATGTGTGGCGTGTGGTGCGTGGTGCGTGGTGTGGTGTGCGTGGCCGTCGCGGTGTTTTGGAGGTTCGGCAATTCGAGAAATCGAGAAATCGAGAAAGCTGCGGGACGCCGCAGCAAATCGCATGACAGAGAGGGACCGGCTTGGATTGGCTGCGCTCAAAAAATTGTCGGCGAAACATTCCCTGCCGCCGATTGCCGGGTGCTCTTCTGGTAACTGGCAGCTGGCGGTCACCTGCAAGCTACGTACTCCCGTCGTACTCCGTCCCGCCCCAGCTGCCAGTCCTCGCCAAGCATGCAGGGCTGAAGGGGGAGCTCCCCTGTCAGGCCTGTCAGGCCTGCTCTCTCCACCGACTGACGATTGACCGAGTGCGTTGAAGCAACATCGCAACTTCAACGAACCCGCCTCGTACCCCGAGCTGTCCAGCTGCCTCCGCCACCACAACCACACTCATTAATCCCCGTTTTCTTTTTTTTCGACAATTTCCCAGGCAGGCCACGGGTTTGACAGACAACCCATCCGCTAGGGCTCCCAGCAACACACTATTTTCCTTTCTCTTTCTGCGTCCCTCCATACCTCCCTCCGTCATCCCGCTCTCGACCTCCCTCGAGTACTCCCCCGGGTGCTCTGCTCCGAATACTTCCCAGAACTCCCTCCAGCATCCAGCATCCACCATGTCACAATACTACGGCGCGCCGCCGAACCAGGGCTACAACCCCGGCGGTGCCCAGAACCTCCAGTTCTACTCGTCCAACTACGCACAACCAGTCTCCGGCCACGCGACGCCGTCACAAGCATCCTACGGCTACTCCGGGCCCGCCCCAGGAGGCTACGGCGCAGGGGCCTCCTTCAACTCCGGATACGGCGATGCATCCGACGTGACCGGCCGCCTGGGCGAGCAGGGCGGTCTGCGCACAGGCTGGCTCGCCGCCTTCTCGACAGAGGGCTACCCAGGCGAGCCGCCGTTGCTGGAGGAGCTCGGCGTGAACGTGGGCCACATCGGGACCAAGGTACAACCATTCCTCCTCTCGGCTGCCAGCTCCAACTAATCCCTGCCCTCCAGACCCTCGCCGTGCTCAACCCCTTCAGCCGCATCGACCAGCACCTCATGGACGACAGCGACCTCGCCGGCCCGCTCTTCTTCTTCCTCCTCTACGGCACCTTCCTCCTCCTCTCCGGCCGCGTGCACTTCGGGTACATCTACGGGCTCGCCGTCTTCGGCTCCTTCCTCCTCCACGGCATCCTGTCCCTAATGGCGCCGCCGACCACCCCGGACGCCGCCCCGTCCTACCCCGGCGCGGCGCCGTCCTACGCCCCCGACCCCTCCGCCTCCTCCGCCTCGGGCCGCGGCAGCAGCAGCAACCCCAACCCGGGCAGCAACCTGACCTTTGCCCGCTCGTCGTCCGTGCTGGGCTACTGCCTGCTGCCGCTGGTTGCGACCAGCCTGGTGGGCATCTTCCTGCCCATGGACAAGCCCGTGGGCATCACCCTGACCACCGCCGCCATCATGTGGTGCACCTGGAGCGCGAGCGGCATCTTCTGCGCTGTTGGCGGCATGCGGGGCATGCGTGCGCTGGTGGCGTACCCGCTGGCGCTGTTCTACGTCGGCTTTGGCATCATTGCCGTGTTTAGCAGCCGCGGGAGTGGCGCCTTTGTCAAGGCGGCCGTGGCGGGGGCCGTGTAAGTTGGGTTGGTGGTTGGTTAGAGTGGGGTTGGGTATGTGCAGAGGAGGGTGTTATGTATGTACAACAAGTAGGCAGACAGAGGTGGTGATATTACATCCCAGCTGTGACGTTGAAAAGGAAACAAACACGACAATGCTCGCACTCCAGCGAACATATTCCCTGCTGTTTAGCCAACCCAAAGTCAAGCCGACAAGACCTCGCGGAGGAGAACTGGGGAAAAAATTAAGCAGGCGCAAGAGTCTCGCACTCCATTTTATATACCGCACCATTTCTCCTTCGTGCCGACTCTCCTCCATCCCATCTCTCATGCCAACTCCATCACCATCTCCCCTCCTCCCACCCCCATCCATCAGCATTTCACACAGCAGCAGCGGCATCACAGGGAGGAATCAACTCAAGTCGCAACACACAGTCCATTCATTCCTAAACCCCTGAGAAGAACTAGCCTAGTCCAGCCATGCCATCCCAAAGAACGCCTCACCGAGCCCAGCAAAAACCAACCAGCCATATTACCCATGATGCCATGAGCCATGCTAGTATACAGCTCGACGGCGCAAACAAACAACAAAATAGAGAAATAAATTGCCGCCCCATATAACGCGCGTGACGAGCCCGTGTCCCAGTGCCCGCGTGCCTGTGCCTGTCCTGTCTGTCCTGTTCCTCCAGACCAGACCAGACCTAGACCAAAAACTGCACGCGAGACAGAGACAGAGACAGAGCGCACACAAACGCAGAGAGAAAAAGCCGGCAAAACAAAAGCAAAGCAGACAACAGGACGCAAAAAGAGCAAAAAAAAAAAAAAAGAACAAATCCTATTAGCGGCCCAAATACCTTAAGTAGGTCAGGCAAGGCCCAAGAGACAACGAAGCAGGGGGGGGAGAGAAGCCTCGCCGACATATCAAGACGCGGCGAGACACGCAACATCTCCAACCTCCAACCCGGCAACCAACCAACCATCCATCCATCCGTCCATCCGTCCATCCATTTTAATCATCACCCGCAACCCGCGCGGGAAGCAGGGCCAAGCAAGACGACAGGCAGAACAAGAAAACCCCGTCGCAGGAAAAATGACTCTCTCTCTCTCTCTCTCAGCGCAATGCCATGCCATGCCATGCCATGCCATGCCATGCCACGCAGGGCATTCGTCCAAGAGAACAAACCATCCATCCATCCAACCCTCACCCCATCAACCCCCCAAACAGCCTACTCCTCCACCAAAGCCCCGACAATCCCATACTGCCCCCCCGCCCCAGCAAACACAATCTTCCTCTCCCTAATCGCACTATTATCAATCCTCGTCGGCGCAACAATATCGTCCGTCGTCCCCTGCCCGGTCTGATAGTTCGCCGAGAACCCCCACGAGTACACCTCCCCCCCCCTGGTAATAGCAAAGGAGTGGTCCGTCCCCGCCGCCACATGCACCACATCCTTCACCCCCGGCACCACAGTCGGCACCAGCAGGATGCGCGGCTTGTTGCGCTCGTCCCACAGGGTATTGTCCTCGGAAAAGCTCTGCGAGGGCTGCCCGACCTGGTGCCCGTCGATGCGGCCCCAGGTGAGCAGCTCGCCCTTGCGGGTGCAGGCAAGCGAGTGGTGCTCGCCGCCGGCGATGTCGACGACTTCGTGCGGGGCGAGGGAAGTGATGAGCTGCGGGCGGAGGATGAAGCCGCCGTCCTGGCCGGCCTCGTCCTCGACGCCGAGCTCCGCGTAGTTGTTGAGGCCCCAGCCGATGACGCGCGCCTTGGCGTCGACGACGAAGGAGTGGTAGGAGCCGCAGGCGACTTTGGTTGCTTTGGCGCGCCCTGGGAGGGCGCCTACGCCTGTGGGGTAGAGGGCGGCCGAGTCGTCGCGCTCGAGGAGGCGGCGCGCGAGTTGGGCTTGTTGGCCGGCGCCCCAGGCGTAGATTTTGTTTTTCTCGTCGAGGGCCAGGACGTGGTTGAGGCCCGCGGAGAGCTGCTTGATCTTGGAGAGCTCGGGGACGTGCGCCGCGGTGCGCTGGACCAGGACGCTCTTGCTGAAGCCGAGGATGCCCTCGTTGCTCTGGAGAGTTGGGTGTTAGAGTCTGGGAGTGGAGTGAGGTGCGCGTGCGGACTTACCCTGAATGTGCCCCATCCGTAGACCTGGCCGGTCGTGGTCAAGGCGAACGTCGCGCTGTCGCTGGCGACGACCTGCACCCACTTGGTGTTCTCGGGCACGTCCGAGACGTCGACCTCGGCGGGGGTGCTCTCCTTGGGGTTCATGCCGGTGTCGTCCTCGTCGTCGGATTCGTCCTCGTCTTCGACGTTGCGCAGGCCGCCGTCCCAGGTGGTGTCGCGACCGAGGGCGCCCTGGTCGTTGACGCCCCAGGTGAGGATCTTGTTCTCGTTCGTCAAGGCGGCGACGTGCATGCCGCCGCAGGCGACCTGGACGACGCCCTTGAGGTTGGGGTTGAGGCGCGGGCGCTTGACGTCGATGGGCTTCTTGCCGTCGACGCGGACGCTGCCGAGGCCGAGCTCGCCGGCTGTGCCCTCGCCGAAGACGAAGATGTCCATGACCTGGGTCGGGACTTCGTTGATGGCCTTGAGCTCGCGCGCGACGCGCTTGGGCGCGGCCTTGGGAGCAGCCACCTTCCTCTTCTTCTCCGGGGCGGCCGGGGCCTCCTCCTGCTTAGCGCGCTTGGTGCCGCGCGTGCCGTTGGTCTGGGCATCGCCGGCGACGTCGTTGGCAGCCTCCTTGTCATCCTCTTCGTCGCGCTTGCGCTTCACGCCGTTGACCTGGGGCGCGGCGGCCGCGTTCTCCTTGTCGGATTCTTCGGCGGCCTTGGTAACCTTCTTCTTGGGCGCGGCGGCCTTCTTGGGGGCAGCGGCTTTCTTGGGAGCGGCAGCGGCCTTCTTGGGAGCCGCGGCTTTCTTTGTGGTGGCTGCAGCAGTCTTCTTGGGCGCGGCAGCCTTCTTGGGCGCGGCAGCCTTCTTGGGAGCGTCCTTCTTGGGTGCGGCGGCCTTCTTTGGGGCCGCGGCCTTGGTAGCAGGTGCCTTCTTGGTGGCAGCGGCGGCGGCAGTGGTCTTGGTCTTCTTGGTGACCGTCTCGGTCTCGGCCGCCGCGGCGGCAGCTCTTTTAGGAGGCATCGTTGGCTGTGTGGTTCGATGCGAGGAGTGGAATGGAAATGGGGTGGAAGGGAGGCAACAAGAGTCGCGAGAATTGGTCGGCGCACGCGAAAAGCCGCAATGCGCGAGCAGTGAATACAACTGGGTCAAACGGAGCAGCTGCTGTCACGAGGATGCAGTCGTCGACGAGTTGTTGACGGAGTTGCAGTGTTGCGAGATGCAAGAGTTGGGTGAAAGAGGCCGAGGAATTTTAACATGCCAGGCGCGACTTTTTTGGGCTGCAACCCGAGTTTTTGTTTTGGCCCGGGGGCGGCCAGCGCAGCGCCTCAATAGGCAACGCGGGGTCCCACAATACCGCATCCGGCGATTGTTCTTGTTCGCGCCCCCCGAGGTCAAAAGTACTTTGAGGCATTGAGAAATCGGACAATAAAACCGGTTCTCCATTCACGTGGCATTGTATTTTCCCCAATTGGCACCCATGTTGGCCCTTCTCACCGAATCTCGAGTCCGCGTCCTCACCCCGATTGTCGTCAGGGCCTTCAATGAGCTCATAGGCCCAGTGCGCCGCAGGTACCCGGGAACCCCTGTCCGTGCCAGATCCCTGGGTGAATCCGAATTCTGCCAGGCGGTGGATGATTGAGCTCCCCTGCTGTCCGCTGTCTGTTGTGGTATCGATCTGGCCGAAATCTCCGGATGGCAGGCCCACTTTTGGCCATTGTCGCACCACAAGGAAGAGGATGGATGATGGATGGGAGCGTCGGCGCGTCGTGGTCCATTGACCATGCCCACAGGAATGTTTGACTGTCACCAACATGCTCTGCGCCACGCGCTAATTCGAGACTGTTGGCTCTCGGAGAATGTCTCCCCGGTATCTGTCCTCTACTTCAGTCATCAGCACTGGTCCTGCGCCGCGCCACAGGAGAATGATGACATGAGATAGGCCACCATTGCCAAAAAGACCATCGTCTCTGCGAATCCGAATCCCATTATGCGCTGCGCGCTTACACGATAAGTTATTGTACATGGGTATTAGTCTTGGTATCGCTGGTCCCTCAACCGCAAGCACTTGCAGCCCAATTTCCGATACATCTTGCGCGCGCGACTGAAACAGATGCAATGCACCGGCCGGTCCGCTGCACCCGGCTTCCCCTTGGCCATGCAAGCCACGCGTCGGTGCCACATCTCTCCCTGATCAATATCCTCCTGGGTTTCCACTGGGAAGCGGCACACGGGAGTGCAGCCAGAGAAGATCGGGGTATAGCCAGCATAGATCGGGCCCCGCGCCCGGATTCTGTTGTTACGCACAGAGGGGCGGAACAGACGGCCGCCCGTGAAGCCGGCTGTGTTCACATCAGAAATGCCGGGTGCGATACTGCCCAACGACACCAAGTTTTTCTTCAGTCCCCCGCCGCTCGGAACATTACGAGTGGTGTCGTTCACGGCTGGCTTCTCTTCGCCGTTCGAAAGCCCGTTCGGAAGCCCGTGCTCGGGCTGCACTGCATCTGCTGCTTGGTCCATGTTGTTCGCTGCACCGTTGACGTTGGCAACACCGTCCATCGTCGATTCGTATTCGCTCAATTCGCAGAGATTCGTAACAAGTCCACCGTTGCCCTCCCGAGAGTCCTCCGCCGTCCCAGATGCCCAAACGCCAGTCCAAATGTCTCAACGCCGACGACGCCGTTCCCTCTACCCGTGGATCATCGACCACGCCTCACGCCTGCGCTAGGAGAGAGGGTGTAGATCTAAGCCTTGGTGGTGAAGTCCGTCTCGTTCTCAGCGGGGTCGAAGTCCGCAGGCTTGGAGCAGTTGCAAGTACCTTTCAAGCCATTAGTCACCATCATTCCCGTCTCGGCGTCGAGGAGGTACTCACCCGTGACACGGCAGCCGCAGTCGCAGTCGCCGCCGCAGGCCGACTTATTCTCGGAAGCGGCGCGGTCACAGTTGCACTGGCCGGCAGGGCGGGAGCGGCACGAGCAGCGGTCTCCCTCGACCGAATTCTCGGTGCTGGCCTTGTCACAGTTGCACTGGAGCGCTGACTGCTTGCCGCAGGAGCAGGTGGCTTGCTGGGCTGTGGCGGGGGGGAGATAGAAAGTTAGATATGTGCTTGGTCTTGATGAAAGGACAAAAATAAAACAAAAGGAACCCGGTGTCTTAGGAGGCCGTTGGGGACGGTGGTGCTAGGACGATGCTTCGCTCTCCGCCGAAAATGATGGAGATGCGGTTGGGAGAAAGGAATGGGATCAGGTCGGTTGGCAGATGTGAACTTACCACAGACGCACTCAGCGCTCTTGCCGCAGCAGGTGTCAGGCTTGGAGGCCATTGCTGTTTGTGTTGGGGGGTTGTTGGTGAGGTGGAAGTTGGTGATTGGAGGTGGAAGAAGGATCGAGTCCAAGGACTGGAAGTGAGAATGGAGGTGGGTGAATGTGGATGTGTTGGGTCGGGGTTGCGAATGCAGGATATCGAGACGTCGTGTTCCCAGAGGAAGGATGAGGAAGCCAACTTATACTCCTTCCTGCTGTTGGCTGACGCCAACTCAAAGCTGCAAACAGCTGTTGGCGGCGAGGCTGCAGGCTGAAACTGCGGGTCTCCAATGGCGGATCTGGGCCAGGCACAACCAAATCGGGCCACTGAGAGCTGCTTGATTGGCTGGTGGTGGAGCCCCCGACCAATGGGAGACGTCGTATTTCACATCACCGTTCCTGCTGACACGGCTGAGTCTCGCCTTTGAGCCCCATCCGGTTCTGGCGAGGCCCAATCGCAACCCGCCATTGGTTCCCAGGTCCCGGGTGGTGCCTGATTCGTGGAAGGGCCTTGAGAATTGTGGAACGATTTGCTGTCGAAGTCAGGACCTGGGAGTTGGGACATGGAACGCTTCCTGCCCTGTTTTCCAGCGAGGAGGAGGCGCTCTCCTCTTGCTGAGTGGTGGTGCCTGGACTTCTGACAATTCGCTCACTCTTGGGGCGCTGTAGTCGCATGTGCCACAGGAGCAGTTCGAGTGGTTATTTTTCGCAGTTTCGTCCTGTTTGCGCCGCCCGAGAGCCCGAAGCGAACCTAAAGCCCCAACATGGACGGCATCCCGGATGGAATCATGGAACTGAAGCTTGGGCCCCTCACTCCTGCTTGCCAAACAGATAGACCTCTACCGCCTGCCCTTCGCTGTCGAGATGGGGAAGGGGCAGCACCGTCTGCTCCCTGACGGCCCATCCCTCGGCAGACATCAGGTCAAAAAAGGTCCTCTCGGACGAGTGCCTCAGCTTGGTCGCCACAAGAACCTCGGTCTTGACACCGTGCTCAGCCGAGTAGCGGTGGAGGGCAGTGATGGTCTTGACCAGTGGAGGCAGCGTGTCGGTGTTGTAGGTGCAGTCACACAAAGCAACGAGGTCCCAGGCGTGCGACGACGCCTCAACGCCAAAGCCCCCATCCTTCCCGTCTTCCCAGTCCAGCGGCTCAAAGTCGAGGTTGGCCGACGCGCTGCCGAGACTCTCGGCCTGACGGGCGATGTTCGCTCGAGCCTTTTCCTCTGCCTCGGGAAGGTCTGTCATGAGGATTCTGGGCATCTCTCCTGCTCGTGCGAGCGCCGAAATGCGCGCCAGCCCGACGCCCATGACGCCAACGCCGCAACCAAGTTCTAGGATATTGAGAGGTCGTGTTGGGGTTCGTAGCGTGTTGCTAAGAAGTGGCAACGGCTTGCTAGCAGCCCCAGCCGCGTTGCCCACACAAAGATCCTCGAGCAGCGAGACCATGACGATACCGGAATCCCAGATATGGCGGGCGATGCTCTCGCCAAGGTCTTCCTCAATCTGCAGAGTCTGGGGGGTGCTGGCCACTTCGCCGGCGGACAGCCGCAGGCTGCGGAAACACACAGAAGGCACACGTCCATCGCCGGGCCGGGGCATGTCCGCATAGACGGCCATGATCAGCCCCTGGGTTCCCGGGAGGACATCGCTCGTCCCGAGCGCGGTGAGCTGGCGGCTGAGCGGCCGGATTTGGATCGTCTCGATGGCCTGTGGCAGTGGCGGCAGCGGGAGGTCCAGCTTGAGCACCCTCATCCCAGCCCGCCACACCGGGGGACTGCTCTGCGTCAAGTTGACGGGCACAAGCCGGTCCTGGCCATCCTTGCGCTCCGTGTAGGCGCCGACGACGGCGAGCTGCACCGGGTTGCGCGGGGAGAGGAACGCGTCGCTGAGGTCGGTGGTGATGGTCAGGACGATTTTGACCGAGGCGTGCGACCGGCCTGCCTGCACCTCGGGCGGCCTGCAGAAGCGGATGTAGTGCATGCCGGGGTGTCGAGCGGTGCGTGTGTGAGATAATTGTTCGAGAGTGTTTCTGAAATATTTCTCAGAGCATTTTCCATGGCCATCAAGGTCAGGGTTGGGGTTCTCTCCCCCGGGCCAGGCTGGAATCGCTGCCGCTGCAAGGCCCCAGCGGCAGCTGAACCAGCAGCACCCGCAGGCTGCAGCCAACCAGCGACCGCCAACCTGCAACACCCAACACACGACATGCGATTCCATTACCCCCTCGCTCTCCGATAAGCATCGCATCGCGCCCCCGCATCCGTCAACCTCGCCGATTCCCATCTGAGCCATCCCAGCACCGGCGAGATAAGCTCTTGGGGAATCCGTGGATTTTGTGCCTGTGCCTGTGCCTGTGCCTGTGCCTGTGCCCGCGCACGCTGTGGCAAATAATCATGCGGCCCCCGCCGATGCTGGAGCTGGAGCTGCCGCTGGAGTCGGTCGGTTGGCGATCGGGCGGTGCCGGGCCCCGCTGTGTCGTCGTGCAGTCGTGCCGGCGGCCTTCGCTTCGGCGGGTGTGGGTGTGGGTGATAAAAGCATCATCCATCGTCCCTCGACTGCATCACAGGCCCTGCCCGGTCTTCTGCACAGCATTCATTACGCTACGGTTGCTTAATCCGTCCATCCCATCTCATTCCAACGCTCACATTACAGACCTGTTACACACAAATCCACTTCACGCGCATCGTGCTGCAAGCCGTCCCGTCACACGCCGCACATCGCACGCCAGTCCCTCTGCAACATGTCGGCCACCACTCTCCTTTCCACCCTCCTTCGCCTCACCGAAGACAGGATCGTGCCGTTGACCCAGGCCGGCGTCTCGTCCGGCAGCAAGGTGTTCGGCGCCGCCATCCTGGCCCGGGCCGATCTCAACCCCGTGACGGTCGCCACAAACAACGAACGGGTGTCGCCCCTCCTCCACGGAGAGATCAACTGCATCCAGCAGTTCTTTGCGTCGCCAGCAGAGGGCCGCCCGGCCACCAAAGACTGCGTCTTCTTCTCCACTCATGAGCCCTGCTCGCTTTGCTTGAGTGGCATCACGTGGGCCGGCTTCAACGAGTTCTACTACCTGTTCACCTACGAGGACAGCCGGGATCTCTTCTCCATCCCCTACGACATCGACATTCTCGAGGAGGTCTTCCGCGTCCCCGCGCCATCAGACACCCCCGAATCCCTGGGTGCTCGTCCGCTCTACAACCGCAAGAACAAGTTCTTTGCTGCCAAGAGCCTGGTCGGCCTCCTTGATGACATAGCGGACGACGCCGAGCGGGCACATTGGGCTGCTGAGATAGCCAGGGTCAAGGAGATGTACAAGTCCCTTGACGCGACCTACCAGCAGGGGAAAACTGCCGGTGCCGAGAGCGCCAGTGTGTGGAAGTGATGCCATGTCAGGGCAAGGAGAGTGCTGAGACGGCCGCATGCATGGCCCGCCCGGTATCTGCAGGGAGATGTCCGGGAACAATCCTCCTGGTGTCGTGAGGGCACCAACTATCAAGTTAGGAGAGCTGGAATTGATGACGGTCCTGTGTCTCCCTCCTCTGTCTCCTTCTGCGAGTTTCTAGGTGCTCGGATACTCGGGGCCATCAGAGTCGAATCCTGCAGCTGAAGCTACCTAAGGTTTGCATGATGCACTGCTATGCAGGCGAGGATGCTGGCAACCCGTGGCCTCCGTTGACGCTGTTGTTAGGTCACCTCGTCGGGTGCATCTTGCGTGTTCCAATATCTAATGGGAGGAGCAGGCGGGCTTGGATCATCTCCGTCGTTGCGCTTTCCCACCCAACTTCTTCAACACCGCCTTTCCAGCCGCCCTTTTGTATCTCAAGTCGTGCTACCAACTAGCAATTTCCGATCGTACCGATGGAGCTGATTACACCCGGCCATCCAAACTACTCTGACGACACCCCTAGGTTTTTTGATTTACCCCCAGAGCGGAGGCGCTTGATGGCGAGGCAGGAAGCCATCAGGCGCGTGGCCCAGCGAGAGGAGCTGCGCCACGGCATATACAGGGGCATGGAGCGTACCTTCGGGCTCCTGCCCGAGCAGCTGCTGGGCTGTACCCCGGAGGAGTACATGAGGCGTCGGTCGGAGCATCGTACCTTCATCATTGCCACCCACCGTCTGAGCGACCAGTTGGTTGAGGAGGAGCGTCGGGCTCGGTATGCTCGCCTGCTGGAGGACTCGGAGCCTCTCGACTCTTCGCTGCGCCACACCTGGCCCCAGCTGGGACCCATTGGCGGCCCGGTTCTGCGATCTCGGTGAGTGCGCCTGCTTCGTTGTCGTTGCCATCCTGTGTTTCGGCTGGTCTTGTTGCTTTCTCCTTGCGGGACGGGGCGTGTCATCGTCCACGACGCACTCCCTTGATATCATCACGCGGCCGCCAGCGAACACTCCTCATATTCTGGACGAGCATCCTTTTTCTGACATTGGCCTAGATCTCCTCATCATCCAGCTTCTCCGATCCCGCCGATTCGGCAGCCCTATCCACCGCCTTCGTGGACGGCCTCACAGTGTGCCTCATCGACTTACTTCAAAAGCTCGACAGCTCCAGGGCCGCGCACACCGCCTCCAGTGTCGCGTCGGTGCCCTGCGTGTCACGAGTGGGACGTGGAGGAAGTCTCGTCGCCGAACTATGCGGTCTCATCGCTCGGCTCGCCATCGGTCTCATCGCCCACCTTATCATCGACCTCATCGTACGC
>OUNM010400240.1_pt1 | contig 13435 bp, 6 predicted proteins | sample 1769961 | NCBI WGS metagenome assembly OUNM01 (sample SAMEA3914820, study PRJEB12502) | metagenome | biome: forest; material: soil | place: USA | collected 2012-03-12 | depth 0.3 m | reverse complement strand
GGTGACCAGCAGGGCGAAGAACGCGCCGCCGATCGCCAGGGGCAGGGCCGACAGGATGGTGATCGGCTTGAAGAAGCTGCGGAACAGCAGCACCAGCACGCCGAACACCAGGCCCACGGCCGATAGCAGCGCCACGGCGAAGCCGGTGAACAGCTCGACGAACGCCTCCTGGTCGCCCGCCGCCGCCGGGGTGACGCCGGCTGGCAGGTGCTTCATGGTCGGCAGATTGTTGACGCCCTTGATCGCCTCGCCCAGCTGGGCGCCGTTGTTGAGGTCCGACTCGATGGTCAGCTGGCGCTTGCGGCCGTAGCGGTCGATCTTGGCCGGGCCGGCCTGGAACGACAGGTCGGCCACGGTGTCGAGGCGCGTCGTGCCGCCGCTGGAGGTCGGGACGCGCAGGGCGCCCAGGGCCTCGAGGTCGGCGCGGGTCTCGGCCGGCAGGCGCACGCGGATCGGGATCCGGCGCTCGCCCTGGTTCATCTTGGCGACGTTGGCGTCGATGTCGCCGACGGTGGCCACGCGGGCGATCGAGGCGATGTCGGCGGCGCTGACGCCCAGGCGGGCGGCCTCGTCGGGCTTGGGCCGGATCACGATCTCCGGACCGCTGGGCGGCGTGGAGGGACGCGGGTCGGCGACGGTCTTCAGGCCCCGCATCTCGCGCTCCACCTGGGCGGCGGTGCGTTCCAGCAGCGGGCCGTCCTCGGACGTCAGGATGGTCTGAACGTCCGACGCGCCCCAGTCGCCCAGCAGGTTCACGCGGGCGTCGGGGATGTCGTGCAGGCTGGAGCGGACCAGCTGCTTGATCTGCGTCACCCGCATCTTGCGGTCGGCGTTGAGCACGATGGTGATGGTGGCGTCGCGGATGTCGCTGCCGCTCTGGCCGCCCCAGCCGGTGCCGATGTTCGACCCGACCTGGGCGAAGACGTGAGCGGTCTCCGGACGCTTGCGGAACAGGATGGTCACGGCCTGGACCGTGCGGTCCATGTCGGCCGTGGTCGCGCCGGGCGGGCCCTGGACCTTCAGATAGTAGTAGTTGGCGTTGCCGGCCGGCTGGAACGCCGTCGGCAGGAGGCCGGCCAGCATGATCGAGCCGACGAAGATCACCCCGCCGATGATGCAGGCCAGGATCCGATGGTCCAGCGACCAGTCCAGCACGTCGCGATAGAAGCCCTTGAACTCTTTACGTGGATGCGGGTGCTTGGCGGGCTTCAGGAAGTAAGCCGCCAGCAGCGGCGTCAGGAAGCGCGCCACGACCAGCGAGAACAGCACCGCCACGGCGACGGTCAGGCCGAATTCCTTGAAGAACTGGCCGGGCGTGCCGGGCATGTACGAGACGGGCACGAACACCGCCACGATGGTGAAGGTGGTGGCCACCACGGCCAGGCCGATGGCGTCCGCGCCCTCCATCGCCGCCTGGAATGGCCTTTGGCCGCGGGCGACGCGTTTCTCGATGTTCTCGATCTCGACCACGGCGTCGTCGACCAGGATGCCGATGACCAGCGTCAGGGCCAGCAGGGTCACGATGTTCAGCGAGAAGCCCATGATCGCCATGAAGGCGAAGGTAGGGATCAGCGACACGGGCATGGCGATGGCGGTGATCACCGTGGCGCGCCACTCGCGCAGGAACAGGAACACCACCAGCGAGGCCAGCAGCATGCCTTCCAGCAGGGTGTGCTCGGTGGCCGCAAAGCTGGCGCGGGTCTCGTCGACGGTCGAGAAGATCTTCACGAACGTCACGCCGGGCTGCTTGGCCTCCAGCTTGTCGATCGCCTTCTTGACGCGGTCCTCGACGGCGACGTCGCTGCTGTCGCGGGTCTTCATGACCTGGAAGGCGACCACGGCCTTGCCGTCCAGCCGGGCGAAGCCGCGCTGCTCTTCCGAGCCCTGGCCGACATCGGCCACGTCGGTCAGCTTCACATAGCGGCCGCCGCCGATCGGGATGGTGATCTGGCGCAGTTGGTCGACCGTGGTGGCCGCGCCCAGCACGCGCAGGGTCTGCTCGCGACCGCCGATCTTGGCGCGGCCGCCGGGGGCGTCGACGCTGAAATTGGCCAGGGCCTGGTTCAGCTGGGGCGCCGTCACGCCGAAGCTGGCCATGCGGTCAGGGTCGATGACGACGTTGATCTCGCGATCCACGCCGCCCACCCGGGCCACCTGGGCCACGCCCTTCTCGCCCTGCAGGGCGCGGGTCACGTCGTTGTCTATGAACCACGACAGCTCGGTGGGGCTGAGGTTCGGGGCCGAGACGGCGTAGGTGATGATCGGGGCGCTGGTGATCTCCAGGCGCTGGACGATCGGTTCGTCCACCTCGCGCGGCAGGATCGAGCGCGTCTGGTCGACCTTGGAGCGCACCTCGTCGGTGACCTTTTGCAGGTCCTCGCCCAGATTGAACTGGATCGTCGTGGTCGAGGCGCCCTGGACCACCGACGAGCGGATGTCCTTGACGTTGGAGATGCCGGCCACGGCGTCCTCGATCGGACGGGTGACCTGGGTCTCCATCTCGCCGGGGGCCGCGCCGCTCTGGGTGACCGTCACGGTCACGGCGGGGAACTCGACGTTCGGGAACTGCTTGATCGGCAGGGTCAGGTAGCAACCCAGGCCCGCGACCATCAGGGCGATGAACAGGACCGCAACGGGGATCGGGTTCTTGATCGCCCAGGCGGAGACCTTCAGCTCGCCGGTCTTGTGATGCTCATCGGCCATTAGCGCGCCGCCTGGCTGGGACGGATGGTGTCGCCGTCGGCCACGAACGCGGCGCCGCCCAGCACGATGCGCGTGCCGGCGGGCGGGCCTTGGACCAGCTGAGCCCAGCCGCCGCCCTTCTGGCCGACCTTGATGGCCACCTGATGGGCGCGGTTGCTGCTGTCGACCGTCATGACCGACAGGCCGTCGGCCTCATAGCGGATGGCCGATTCCGGAATGGCGCTGACCGGCTTGCCCGAGGCGCCGAAGCTGGCGCGGCCAAAGCCGCCGGGACGCAGGTCTTCGCGCACGGGCAGCTTCACGCGCACCTTGCCCAGGCGGGTGTTGGTGTCGACGCGCGGGCTGACCAGGCGCACGACGCCCGAGATCGACTGGCCGCCGGGGAGGGACACCTGCGCGGGCTGGCCCGGACGGATGCCGGCCAGATCGGCTTCGTTGACCTCGGCGTCCAGCTCCACCAGGCCGTCGCGGGCGATGGTGAACCACGGGGTCGTGCCGCCGCCGGCGATCTGGCCGGGCTGCACGCCGCGGCTCAGGACACGCCCGCCCACCGGCGCGGTGATGGTCATGCGCGAGCTGCGGGTGCGCAGCTCCTTCAGCGCCGCTTCCTGGGCCTTGGCCTGATAGCGGCGGGTCTCGATCTGCTCCTGGCTCAGCACGCCCTGGCCGTCGAGGCCCGAGACGCGCGCGGCCTCGGCCTGGGACTGGGCGGTGACAGCGGCCTGCTGGTCGATCTGGGCGCGCAGCAGCGTGTCGTCCAGCTGGACCAGCGGCTGGCCGGCGCGGACCCAGTCGCCCTCGTCGGCATAGAGGCGCGCGACGCGGTAGCCGGTCAGCTCCGAGCCGACGGCGGCCTCTTCGCGAGACACCAGCTGGCCGGACGCCTCGACCCCGCCGCCCAGCGGCCGGGTCTCGACGCTGCCGACGCTGACGGTGCGCGCCTGGGCGGCGGCGCTGGGCTGGGCGTCCTTGTCCTTCTTTCCGCAGGCGGTGAGGCTCACGGCGCTCAAGACCAGGGCGGTGGCGATCAGGTAACGGGTCGTCATCGGGGCGGGTCTCATTGCGCGGAAGGCTTTTGGGGAATGCTCTGCGGGGTCCAGCCGCCGCCGAGCGCCTTGTAGGTCTGGACGGAGCGCTGCAGCGCCTGGGTCTGGGCGCCGGTCAGGGCCGTGCGGGCGCTGCGCCAGGACTGTTCGGCCTGCAGGGCCGTGGTCAGATCGGTCAGGCCGGCGGCATAGCCCTTGCGACTGGCCTCGTAGGCCACGGCCGCGCGGCGCTCGCCGGCCGAGAGCAGGGCCACGCGGCGCTCGTCGGCGTCCAGCTGCACCAGGGCGTCCTCGGCCTCGCCGAACGCCTTCTGGACGGTCTGTTCGTAGGTGACGGCGGCCTGGTCGACGCGGGCGCCCTGCGCCTTGATGTCGGCCTTCAGCTTGGGGATGTTCAGCACCGGGACCGAGACGTTGCCGGCCAGGGTCCAGGCCGAGCTGGTGGTCGAGGTGGTGGAGCCGGGTGACAGGAAGCTGGGGCTGATCGACTTCGACAGGCCCACGCTGGGCGTCAGGGTCACGGTCGGGAACAGCGCCAGCTCGTTGATGTTCAGCTGACCCGAGGCGCTGGCCAGCCGGGCGGCGGCCTCGCGCACGTCGGGGCGACGGGCCAGGAGCTCGCCAGGCGCGGCGGCGGGGACGGGCGGGGGCGCAGCCAGCACCGGCTCGACCGGCAGGCTGGCCAGCGGATCGACTCCCTTGCCGACCAGGATCAGCAGGCTGCGGCGCGAGGCCTTCAACTGGGCGTCCAGTTGGGCGACTTGAGCCTGCGCCTGGGCCAGGTCGGCGGCCGAACGGTCGCCCTCGGTGGTGGCCGACAGGCCCCGGCGGCCCTTCTCGGCGGCGACGTCGTAGAGGGCCTTGGCGATGCGGGCGTTCTGCTGGGCGTCGTCCAGTTGGACGGCGTAGCCGCGGGCCTCGAAATAGGACTGGGCGACATTGGCGGCCAGCGCGGCGCGGGCGCCCTCGTACGAGAAGCGGGCGGCGGCCAGGTCGTTGTCGACCACGCGGCGGGCGGCGGACCGGCGGCCGATCAGGTCCAGCTCCCACGAGACGTCGAAGTCCAGGGCGTAGGTCTTGGTCACCCCGCCCAGGGTGAAGCCGCCCGAGCCGCTCTGGTCGATGATGTGGGTGTCGGTGCGCTTGGCCGAGCCGACCAGCGGCGTCTGCGGGATGTAGAGCTCGCGGATCTGGCCCTGGCGCACCGCACGGGCCTCGGCCAGCTTGGCGGCGGCCAGCCGGGCGTCCGGCGCCTTGGCCAGCGCCGTCGCGACCAGATCGTTCAAGACCGGGTCGTTGAAGACGGTCCACCATTGGTCCAGCGTCTGCGAAGCCAGCGGCGTCCCGGCCGGCGCCTCATAGGCGGCGGGCAGGCGCGCATCGACCTGGCGCGCGGGCGTGGTGCAGGCCGCAAGGCCCGCGCCGGCGACGGCGGCCGCTCCGACGACGAGCAGGGCGCGGGACGAGCCAGAAGGCCGGCGCAACGGCCGGACGGTCTTGGCGAGACGCATGAAATTCAAACCCGGTTGCTAGCGGCCCGCCATGTCGGCCTGGCGACCAATGTTTTCCCACTTAGGGTTCCATCCGCCGATGGGAAACCCCCAGAGCAACGCTTTAGCGAAGCTCATGTTGCGTTGCACGCTTCCCCTCGCGTCACCGCCTGCGTACCGGCGGGCCGGAAGTCCGTATCCGTCCTGTCGCATTCGCCTTGTCTGGGACGTGGTTGATATAATGCTGAGGCATACCAAGTCATCGAAACGAGCGTTTGATCTCTTTGGGTGAAACCGCGCGTCGTTCGGTGCGGCGCCCTAGTAGGCATGGCTTTTCAAGCCTCTGGATCGAGGGGGATCCAAGCTTGTCGGCTTGACGAGGCCCATCACCAAGTTTCGAAAGCGAACGCGCTTGGCGTCGCGCCTGCCTCCGCCCGCTCCGTCTCGCTGCGTATTCGCAGCGATCCACCTCGCCCGCAGGCGGGGAGGAGAAGAGCCGTTTTCCACCTCACCCGTGCAACGGGGGAGGTGGCGCGGCGCCGCTCGGCGACGTGACGGAGGGGGCGCTCTCCCGCGCCCAGCCCGCGCTACATATAGTCCAGCAAGCTCGGCGTGCTGGCCGTCGAGCCGGTCGCGCCGTTGGCGTTGAACATCTGGGCCAGCTTGTCGCTGGCGTTCTGCAGGTCGACGACCTTGCTGTAGAGGGCGGGCGTCCAGCCGGAGGCCTGGCGTTCCTCGTCGGTCATGCCGGCGTAGCGCGTGATCAGCGACTTGCCGAAGCTGGTCGGGTCCGACTGGTAGTCGGCCTTGATCGCGTCGCTGTCGCGGGTGCGCACTTCCGCCTTGGCCTGGGCGATCTCGTGGCTGGAGAACTGTTCGTCCTGGTTCAGGGCCACGGCCGATAGCGAGCGGTCGTCATAGCGGCTGAAATCGATGTCGCCGCTGGTTCCGTCCTTGGACGCCGTGGGCTGGGTGGCCAGCGAGTATTGCTTGTCCAGCGCGGTGCGGACGTCGGCGGCGACCTTGCCGAAGTCGCGGGTCTTGGCGCCGGCCACCGCGCTGCCGGTGTCCTTCATGTAGGCCGCGACCGTGTCGTTGGCGATGCCGGCGGGCGCCAGGCCCGGGCGGGCGATGGCCTGCTTGCGGCCCTCGACGAGGGCGGCGCGCTGGTCGGACCAGGCGCTGGTGGCCTTCTCCTCGGGACCGGCGGTGTCCATCTGGTCCAGCGCGGTCTGGTAGAGGCTGGCATAGTCGCCGGTCAGGCGGGCCTGGGCGGCGGGGCTGGCCAGGGCGTTGTCGCTCTGGTCCTGCAGGCCCAGCGCCGCGACCACCTGCTGGTCAGTGGGGAAGCCGCCGCCCTGGTTGCTGGCTACGGCGTAGAGCGTGCGGCGGTCCATGTCCGACAGGTCGATCGTGGAGTTGCCGTTGCTGAGCGCGGCGCTGGCCCCGGCGGCCTTCAGGCGGGCGGTGATCTGGGTCCTGGCGTCGGCGACCACCGTGTCGATCGAGCGGGAATCGGTCTGGGCCTTCAGCGCCGCCTGCGCCGCCGCCGAGAGGGTGACGTTGACGGCCGGCGTGTTGATCGTCGCGCTCTGGTCGCGGTTCTGGCCGCCCGTGGCCGTCTGAGCGGCGCGCTGGGCGGCCGTCTGCCCGGCGGTCAGGCCGGGGGCGTAACTCGACGAATACGGATTGATCGTCGTCATGACGCGCGGAACTCGAAGCGACTCAGTCGTCCGAGGGTAGCAGTGGTCCGTAGGCGGGGGCTAGGTTATGGTTAATAGGTCGCAACCTTTGGCAAGGCGGCGAAAGGTGGGGCTTCCATTTTCCGTGTCATCCCGGCCGAAGCGTAGCGTAGAGCCGGGACCCAGGGGCGGTGCGCGCAGTGTTCCTTAACCCCCTGGGTCCCGGATAAGCCCTGCGGGCTTTCCGGGATGACACGGAGAAAAGGCGCGGAGAGTTCTGCGACCTACCCCAGCACTCCCGTCAGCAACGGCTTGGCGAACAGCTCGGCCGCCTCGTCGCGTTCCAGGCCCGGCACCCACGCGCCCAGGGAGGCGGCGGCGTTGAGCATCGAGTTGATCATGTGGGCGGCGATGCACGGGTCGATCGGGCGGATCGAGCCGTCGGCGATGCCGTCCGAGATCATCGCCGCGAAGCGCTGCCAGCCGCGCGCATAGCCGTCGGCCATGTCGCCGCGCAGGGCGTCGGGCAGGGCGCCCATCGACGAGGCGCGCAGCAGCGGTCCGTGTTCGGAGAGCTGGTAGGTGGTCAGCCCCGCCGCCGTCGAGGCCAACTGGGTCCAGCTGTCGTTCAGCAGCGACCGGGCGTCCAGCTGCGAGCGGCGGGTGACGGTGAAGGTGCGCTCGAAGCACTCGGCGACCAGGGCGTCCTTGTCGTCGTGGTGGTGATAGAACGAGCCCTTGGTCACGTTCAGCGCCGCCGAGATGTCCTCGACCGAGGCACCGCGATAGCCGCGCTGATTGATCAGGCGGGTGGCGGCCACCAGGAAGGTCTCGCGCCACTCCAGCCCCTCGGGCGACAGCGGCGTGGGGTCGGGCAGGGCGCGCGGGTCCCAGGCGCGGTCGCCGGCGGGCAGGCCGTTCAGCAGGATGTCGCCCAGGCGGTCGCGCACTCGGCCGTAGTCCTCGACGTCGTAGCGGCGTAGCCAGGTGCCCGACCAGAAGACCTGCTCCATCAAGAGGTGGGCGCGGGCGTTGCGCTGGCGCTTGTCCAGGTGGGCCAGGGACGTGTCGTCGAAGAAGCTGCGCACCCGGCGGAACAGGTCGTTGAACGCGGCGACGACGGACCCGCGAAGCGGCTCCTTCAGCGCCTTGATCTCGGCGAAGCTGGTCAGCGGCGTGGCCTCGCCCAGGCGGACGCGGCGGTTGAGGTCGAGATAGAGGTCCAGGAACTTCAGGATCCGCGCGGCCGGCGTGGTCTCGGCGGCGGCCGTCTCGACCATGGCCTCGAAGCGCTCCAGCCCGCGCATGAAGCAGGCGGCGGCCAGGTCGTCCTTCTTGCGGTAGTAGTAGGTGACGCTGGTGGTGTTGAGGCCGACCTTGGCGGCGACGTCGGCCAGGGTCATGCCGCGCACGCCCTGGCGGTTCAGGATCGCCGTGGCCGCGGCCAGGATCGTCTCCTTCTTGCGGGCGTAGCGCGCTGTCGCCGCCCCCGCGATCCGACCGTCATCCATCGAAGCAACCCCGTCCGTCGTATGGGCCCCACCGCCCTTGGACTTCGCCGTCCAATTTAGGTGTCCGCAGGGGCCGCTTAAAGGCCGCTCCGTCCGTCGCGGGACAATTAGGCGGACCTAACGTCAAGGGATGTCAGTATTGTTGCAGATGACGGGGCCGCTGACTGCGCACGGCTCAAAAACCGTGTCATCCCGGAAGCCTCGCAGAGGCTATCCGGGACCCAGGGGGTGAAGGCGCGCCGAGCGTGCCGCCCCTGGGTCCCGGCTCTACGCTTCGCTTCGGCCGGGATGACACGGGTTTGGTTGTCGGGACCCTCTGCCTACGACGCCTTCAGCGCCGCCGTCGGCCGCTCCAACACCAGCGCCGCCGCGACCGCCTGGGCCAGGGCGGCGGGGGAGAGCGGCTTGGCGACCGCGCCGTCCATGCCGGCGGCCAGGTAGGCGGCCTGTTGGTGGGCGAGCGCGTTGGCGGTCATGGCCACGATCGGCGCGGCCCCGGCAGGGCCGGGCAGGGCGCGGATGCGTTGGGTGGCCTCGACGCCGTCCATGCCGGGCATCTGGATGTCCATCAGGATCAGGTCGAAGCCCTCGCGGGCCGCCGCCACGCCCTGGGCGCCGTCGTCGGCCGTGGTGATCCGCGCGCCGAACGCCTCCAGCATGCGCGAGGCGATCAGGCGGTTGGTGGCGTTGTCCTCGACCAGCAAGACGCGCAGGCCGGCGAACAGCGGGCCCTCGGCTTCGGCGTCATCGGCGGTGGGCATGGCGCAGGCGTCGGCCTCGATCTCCAGCCAGAAGGTCGAGCCTTTGCCCAGTTCACTGGTGAACCCAACCTCGCCGCCCATCATCTCGGCCAGCCGTCGGCAGATCGACAGGCCCAGGCCCGAGCCGCCGAACCGGCGCGTGGTCGAGCCGTCGCCCTGCTGGAAGCGCTCGAACAGGCCCTTGCCGGCCTCGGCGTCGATGCCGACCCCGGTATCTTCGATCTCGTAGCGCAGGCGCAGCCGACCGTCCTGGCGCACGCCCGAGAGCCGCGCCGTGACCCCGCCCGCCGGCGTGAACTTCACCGCGTTGCCCAGCAGGTTGAACAGCGCCTGGCGCAGGCGCAGCGGATCGGTGTCGGCCCAGCCCAGGTCGTCCGGCGCCTCGACCCGCAGCCACAGCCCCTTGGCTTCGGCCTGGGGCCGTAGCATGTCGACCACGCCGTGCAGCAACTGCGCCGGGTCGGCGGGCTCGACGTTCAGCTCCAGCTTGCCGGCCTCGATCTTCGAGAAGTCGATGATGTCGTTCAGCAGTTCGGCCAGCATCTCGCCGCAGCCCAGGGCTTCGGTCAGCAGGCGGCGGCCGTCGTCCGACAGGGTCTCGTTCTTCAAGAGGTGCAGCACGCCCAGCACCCCGTTCATGGGGGTGCGGATCTCGTGGCTCATATTGGCCAGGAACTGGCTCTTGGCCTCGGCCGCGCCCAGGGCGGCGTCGCGTGCGGCGACCAGCTCGGTGACGTTCTGGCTGATGCCGATCACGTCCCAGGCCTCGGGGCTGGAGCCGCGCACGCCGCGCCAGGCGCAGTGCATGTTGGCCCAGGCGTGGGTCTCGGGATCCAGGTAGCGGTAGTCGATCTCGACATGCTCGCCGGTGCGCAGGGTGTGCGAGAACGCCTCCCATACCCGCTGGCGGTCGTCGGCGTGGATCGACATCGTCATCTCGGAGACGGTCATGATCCGCACCCCGCCCTGGGGCGAGGACGGCGTCGGGATGTCCTGGTCGAAGACGTAGACGCCCTTGCGCGGGTTGAAGCGCCAGACATAGACGCCGGCGGCGGTGCGCAGGAGCTCGTTGGAGCGTTCGGCCTGCTGGCGGGCGATCTCGCGGGCGCGCTCCTCGCTGTGGTCCTGGAACACGACCAGCAGGCCGTCCTCTTCCAGGCTCTTGGACTGCGAACGCACCCACAGCCAGCCGCCGCCCTTGCGGGCCAGGCGGTGCTGCGAGCCGGCCTGGCCGTCGGCGCGCAGGGCAGCGCCCAGGGCCATCAGCACCTCGGTGTCGTGGAGATGGAAGAAGTCGCGCATCGGCCGGCCGACGCTCTCCTCGGGCGTCCAGCCGGTCAGGCGCGTCCAGGCTGGATTGACGCGGATGATCGCGCCGGCCTGCAGCACGACGAACATGTCGAGGCTGTTCTGGAAAAACCAGTCGGCGGCCGCGGCCTCGATTCTGTTGGCGGCGTCGCTCTGCAAGCGCTTGCCCATCCCGTCACAGTCGTTTTCAATCGATACTCGCAGGATCGGGTAAAGTTTACGTTGCGGCAAATAGCCTCGTCTTTGGCTTCGATCCCACGGTACGCAAGCACGACCATGAAAGGTCGCAAGGGGAGGCCAGAGATTTGAGTACGCCGGAAGCCGTCGGAATGTCGACGGAGCGCCTGAAGCGCATCGAAACTTTCATCAAGTCCAAATATATCGACTCGGGAAAACTGCCGTGCGCCCTGACCCAGGTCTGGCGGCGGGGGCAACTGGCCTACACGTCTGTTCTGGGCAGCGCCGATGTCGAGCGCGCCAAGCCGCTGAAGGCCGACAGCGTGTTTCGCATCTATTCAATGACCAAGCCGGTCACCAGCGTGGCCTTCATGATGCTGGTCGAGGATGGGCTGGTCAGCCTGGACGATCCGGTGCACCGCTTCATCCCGTCCTGGCGCGACCAGGGCGTGTTCAAGGCCGGCGGCGTCGGGGCGTTCGAGACCGATCGCACGAACCAGCCGATGCGCACCATCGACCTGCTGCGCCACACGTCCGGTCTGACGTACGGCTTCCAGCAGCGCACCAATGTCGACGCGGCCTATCGCAAGCTGAAGCTGGACGGCGTCGACAGCGACGGCGGCCTGGTCGCCTATGTCGAGACCCTGGGCCAGGTCCCGCTGGAGTTCTCGCCGGGCGAGGCCTGGAACTATTCGGTCTCGACCGACGTGCTGGGCTATCTGGTCGAGAAGATCTCGGGCCTGCCGTTCGACGTCTATCTCAAGCAGCGGATCTTCGAGCCGCTGAAGATGGCCGACACCGGCTTCTATGTCCGCGAGGACCAGCACGAGCGCTTCACCGCCTGCTACGCCCTGACCCCCTCGGGCAAGGTGGTGCTGCAGGACGATCCGGAGAAGAGCCGCTTCCTGAAGGATCCGTCGGTCAAGTCGGGCGGCGGCGGCCTGGTTTCCACAGCCGACGACTATATGCGCTTCTGCCGCATGCTGCTGAACGGCGGCGAGCTGGACGGCGTGCGCCTGCTCAGCCCCAAGACCATCCAGCTGATGACCATGAACCACCTGCCCGGCGGCCAGGAACTGGTCCAGGCCTCGAAGTCGCTGTTCAGCGAGGCGGTGTTCGAGGGGCTGGGCTTTGGCCTCGGCTTCGCCATGACCATCGACCAGGCCCGGACCAAGAACCTGGGCTCGCTGGGCGAATATTTCTGGGGCGGCATGGCCTCGACCGCTTTCTGGATCGACCCGGTCGAGGACCTGGCGGTGGTGTTCATGACCCAGCTGATGCCGTCGACGGCGTACCCGATCCGGCGGGAGTTGCGGACGCTGGTGTATTCCAGCCTGACGGAAGCGGCGGGGTAGGGGCGACGTAGCGCCCCCTCCGTCTCGTCGCGTATCCGCGCCGATCCACCTCCCCCGCAGGCGAGGGAGGAGAAGGGCCGCTTCTTCCTCACCCGTAAAACGGGGGAGGTGGCGCGCGGCGCAGCCGCGTGACGGAGGGGGCGCTCCTTCCCCCGCACCACAAGAAAACGGCGCGGGAGCGATCTCCCGCGCCGAGTTGGCTTTACCAAAGTCCGACGCATTGCCTGCAATACGTCACGCTCGCGGATCCACCGACTTCGAAACGTCAGGACGCGTGCAAGTCGCATCCAAAGCCCATGACTTCCCGCGAACGCCCTCCCCAGCACGGATCATTCTCTTGCGGAAATCAGGCGGGTAGCGCGCCGGGCGGTCTCCGGCGTCGCATCCGCTCCCACGGACGATCTCAGCTGAAACTCAGATTTCGAACTTGGAGTACGGTTTGGGGTCCGTCAACGGCGACGCTGGGGAAGCCTGCTGCCGTCACGGAGGTCTGGACATCCGCGCTCAGCCGTGCAGGCTTTCGTCAAACAATCGTTCAAACGAACAAGAAACCTAGCAGAGCAGAGGGTGGAAGCTGTCATGGCCGCGATCAACGCCGTCACCGATCTTACCGTCGAAGGCGACATCGGCGTCGTCACGCTGAATTCCCCGCCGGTCAACGCGCTGTCCGCCGCCGTCCGCGAGGGGCTGAAGGGCGCCTTCGAGGCCGCCATCGCCGACGCGGCGGTGCAGGCCATCGTGCTGATCTGCGAGGGCAAGACCTTCATCGCCGGCGCCGACATTACCGAGTTCGGCAAGGCCATGACCGGCCCCAGCCTGCAGGACGTGCAGGCGCTGATCGAGAACTCGCCCAAGCCGGTCGTCGCCGCGATCCACGGCACGGTGCTGGGCGGCGGCCTGGAAGTGGCGCTGGTCGCCCACTACCGCGTCGCCGTGCCGTCGGCCAAGGCGGGCCTGCCCGAGGTGAACATCGGCCTGCTGCCCGGCGCCGGCGGCACCCAGCGCCTGCCGCGCATCGTCGGCGTCGAGAAGGCGCTGGAGATGGTCACCAGCGGCCAGCACGTTCCGGCCAAGGCGGCTCTGGCCATGGGCCTCTTCGACTCGCTGGTCGAGGAAGGCGCGCTGCGCGACGGGGCCATCGCCTTCGCCCGCGTGGTGCTGGCCGAGGACCGGCCGCTGAAGAAGGTCCGCGAGCTGAACGACAAGGTCGAGGCCGCCCGCGGCAAGCCCGAGATCTTCGCCGACTTCCGCAAGGCCAACGCCAAGAAATTCCGCGGCTTCATGGCCCCGGAGAACAACATCAAGTGCATCGAGGCGGCGGTGAACCTGCCCTTCGACGAGGGCCTGAAGGAAGAGCGCCGGCTGTTCATGGAGCTGATGAGCGGCAGCCAGTCGGCCGCCC
>OUNM010345386.1_pt1 | contig 13440 bp, 8 predicted proteins | sample 1769961 | NCBI WGS metagenome assembly OUNM01 (sample SAMEA3914820, study PRJEB12502) | metagenome | biome: forest; material: soil | place: USA | collected 2012-03-12 | depth 0.3 m | reverse complement strand
GGTTGTGGAGGGGTGGACCCAGGAGCAGAGGAGGAATTGTCTCGAGATGTTTTATCGGGTTAGGGGAGCAAGAGTTTTGGAAGAGATGAGAGTGAAGGGTGAGGGCGTGAAGTGGGAAGAAGTGAAGAAGGAGGAAGAAGGGATAGGTATGGAAGGGGTCGAGGGAGAGGGAAGTGGGAGTGGAAGTGGTCTTGTTACGCAGAGTGAGGGTGAGAAGGCGTTGGTGAAGGAGGAGAAGTCAGCTTCCCCAGTGCGGCTGTCCCCTCCAGTACGGATCAAGGCGGAGGAGAGAGACGAGGAGATGGTTGAGCCTCTTCTTCCTCTTCCTCCCCCACGGCCATTGCCCCCGGTGCAGGTCAAGACGGAGAAGATGGAAGAGGCGAAGTGGCCAACGACCATCTTCCTGTCTGACGACGACGAGGACGACGAGCTTTGATTTTGGTGTTTGGTCAGGCGTCACGATACCCCTGGATTATGTATTTCACGGCGCCTTGCCGAATAAAGGCATCGAAACATTCCCATCCCCGCTGCCATCTGTTTCTTATCACCTGGCACACGCCGTCCATCCACCACACCCAACCATCATCCCATCAGCATGTGCCTGCGGCTCCCGCAGGCCACTGGCGCCAGCAGCCAGCTTCCTGCATGTGAAGGCCGAGCAGCATCCACCACCCCACGACACCCACACCCTTCTCTCACCCACTACCCTGACAGCCCGAACGGTCCGCGTGGCAGCTGACGTACAGAGACACCAAAAGTTGGCCGAGGTCAAAACGGTCCATGGGGCCCGCTGGGGTGGCCAATCAGGGGGGACGATCACGGCAGACACCGTAAAAAGCGGATCCGGGGTGCGCCATGGGCGGTTGTCGGCAACGGGGCCCTATGACGCATCGTCACATGCCAATGCCAGCCAATGCGCGGCCGGACTGGGGAAGGTTAGCGAATGTCGACGCAAGCGGCAGTCTGTTTGGATAGCGGTGGTTCAATGGGTTGGCGATGCTCGATCCGGACGGTGCAGCAGAACTTGAAGGGGGAATATACATGGCAGACTGGCATCAATTGCAATTGTCCAAGCCGTTGCTTGCAGGGTTGGTTGACAATGGCCATTCTCCCTCTCCAGGTGTCTCCCTTGTCTTCTTTCCCTCCCGTTGCTGCGGGGGAGGGGCAAAAGCCAAAGCCAAAGCCAAAGCCATCCAACAGCCCGCCCAGTGCCCACGCGCGCACCAACAACGCCCGCGGCCGGGAGGGAGCAAGGAACCTCGAGGGACAAGAAGTCCATTCTGGAGCCGCCTCTCCAGACCCGCTGACGAGCCAATGACAGGGCGACGAGGCCCGGATTTTTGGCCGGCATGGGCTCGGCAATTCGGTCAACGGCGCAGGGATCTGGTGGGGTTACCTGCCGAGGGCGGCGAAGGCTGGCAGCACGAAGCTCGGCTCAAGGGACGTTTGGGGGACGGAGAGTCACTGAGGGAGGGATGACGACTGACTCGGGGGTCGATCGATTTGGTTGGGCTTGGGCTGGGTGAGTATTATTGTTCTTTTTTTACGTGCTTTCTTTTTGTTGTTGCTGCCGTGGTTGTTGATTCATCCAGTGATGAAGAGAAAAGAAGAGACCGAGTCTATCCTTCGGCACGTCCAGTCGAGTCATGGCTGTTCGGAGTGCATACACCGAGAGTGTTCCGTGCTGTGTAAGTGAGTGCATGAGATAGGAATAGCAATAGCCGCTAGACCGATCTCTCCCGAATGCCACGCCCCCAGTCCCGCCGACCGGGTGCCCGCCGGTCTAGCCCCCCCGATCCGGTTCCAGTTCTGGCACTGGCCCGTCGGGTTAGTCACGAGCGAGCTGCCCGGATGCCGTCTCAACTTCTGGTCCATGTGCTTCATATTCCCCCTGTTCCCTTTTTTTTCTTCTTCTCTCTATTCTCTTGTTGACTCTTCACCTCTTTCCCTCGTGATACCCCTACCATCTCGTCTCCTCCACCACGCCGGAACCGTTGGACCATTACATCACCGCCCTCACTTTCTTTGATCCCAGACCTACCCCATACCAACGCCCAGCATGGCCTCCGGAAACATGCTCAGCACCGCCGTGGACCCCAGCCGGGAGGACCAGCTCTTCGCCGCCGAGGTCGCCGCTGTCAACAAGTGGTGGAGCGAGCCGCGATGGCGCCAGACCAAGCGGCCCTTCACGGCCGAGCAGATCGTCAACAAGCGCGGCCACCTCAAGATTGAGTATGCCAGCAACACCCAGAGCAAGAAGCTGTGGGGGATCCTCGAGAAGCGCTTCGCGGTAGGTTTCCTGTCTCTCCCGCAACAGAGAGAGTACCCCAAAGCTAATTGGCATGCCCCGACCAGGACCGCGACGCCAGCTACACCTATGGCTGCCTCGAGCCCACCGCCGTCACCCAGATGGCCAAGTACCTCGACACCGTCTACGTCTCGGGCTGGCAGTCGTCGTCGACCGCCTCGGCCTCTGACGAGCCCGGCCCGGATCTTGCCGACTACCCCTACGTGAGTGCCACACCGAGAGCTGTAGACAAGTCCGGCTGCTGACGGAATCTCTCCCCAGACCACCGTCCCCAACAAGGTCGGCCACCTCTTCATGGCCCAGCTGTTCCACGACCGCAAGCAGCGCCAGGAGCGCCTGTCGGTGGCCAAGGCGCAGCGCGCCAACCTCGCCAACATCGACTACCTGCGCCCCATCGTCGCCGACGCCGACACGGGCCACGGCGGCCTGACGGCCGTCATGAAGCTGACCAAGCTCTTCATCGAGAAGGGCGCCGCCGGCATCCACATCGAGGACCAGGCCCCCGGCACCAAGAAGTGCGGCCACATGGCCGGCAAGGTGCTGGTGCCCATCAGCGAGCACATCAACCGCCTGGTGGCCATCCGCGCCCAGGCCGACATCATGGGCTCCGACCTCGTCGCCATCGCCCGCACCGACGCCGAGGCCGCCACCCTCATCACCACCACCATCGACCCCCGCGACCACGCCTTCATCATGGGCAGCACCAACCCCAACCTCCCCCCCCTCAACGACCTGATGGTCGCCGCCGAGAAGGCCGGCAAGTCGGGCGACGCCCTCCAAGCCATCGAAGACGACTGGCTCTCCAAGGCCGGGCTCAAGCGCTTCGACGACGCCGTGCTGGCCGCCATCGCCGGCACCCCCAACGCCGCCTCCCTCGCCGACCAATACCGCGCCGCCGTCAAAGGCAAGTCCCTCTCCAACGCCGAGGCCCGCACCGTCGCCCGCCGCATCCTCGGCCGCGACATCCACTTCGACTGGGAAGCCCCGCGCACCCGCGAGGGCTACTACCGCCTGCAGGGCGGCTGCGACTGCGCCATCAACCGCGGCGTCGCCTACGCCCCCTACTGCGACGCCATCTGGATGGAGAGCAAGCTGCCCGACTACGCGCAGGCGCAAGCCTTCGCGGCCGGCATCCACGCCGTCTGGCCCGAGCAGAAGCTCGCGTACAACCTCTCCCCCTCCTTCAACTGGAAGACGGCCATGCCGCGCGACGAGCAGGAGACGTATATCCGCCGCCTGGCCAAGCTCGGGTACTGCTGGCAGTTTATCACGCTTGCGGGGCTGCACACCACGGCGCTGATCAGCGACCGGTTTGCGCGCGCGTACTCGCAGCAGGGCATGCGGGCGTATGGCGAGCTGGTGCAGGAGCCTGAGATGGAGCTCGGCGTGGATGTGGTCAAGCATCAGAAGTGGAGCGGCGCGACGTATGCGGATGAGCTGTTGAAGCTTGTTACGGGGGGTGTGAGCTCGACGGCGGCGATGGGCAAGGGCGTGACGGAGGATCAGTTTCATTGAGGTTGAGGGTTGAGAGGGGTTTGTATATAGTATGAGCAAAAGTGCCTGAGCTCGTGTATTGGCTTGGGTCGGTCAGGGGCTTGTTGTTGTTGGTATCTTGGGATTTACATTTGGTGCGACCAGGATGCTTTGTAGGACGTGTGCGGACTTGGAATTATGCTAGAACTGTCTGTATTGGGTGATAGATCCGTTTCTGTTGTGTCGGACGCCGTTCACGTCTTGGTAACTGTGAATGTGTCCTGTCGTTTATTTGCTTGGATCCGTATGTTGAGCGCGAGCCCCTTGTTGGCTGAGCCTTCTTTTACTCCTATGGGGACTCAGAACAACTCAAGTTATCCGTGCCGTTGCTTGTCGAAGAAATCCAAGAGCCGCTTGTTTCTAGAAAACCACATTCCCTACCAACTCGTTGACCAACTACCGGCACTGCTTTTGACAAAGACCAACAACAGCGCCAGACGAACTCACGTTGTGATGTCGCTCAAGGCGAAAGGTAGCAAAGCTTCTCAGAGTCTCCTCTTCCACTTCGAAGCTGCAAACGTGCCCCTGCACCTTCAGCTTGAAACCTGTGGCGGCAGGTCTCTGACAACGGGGATTATCTTCGACCATCTCGCTCTTGTTTCCGAATCTCGTCTCTTGTTTTGTTTTTACATTTTTCTGCAGAGGTGAAGGAATCCAGTTGAATTGCCCCTAATAGGAGACCATCTCATGTGCTCTCCCTCAGAGCCTGTCTCGATCCTTCTTTCACGGTTTCACCCCTCACCTCATTCACCAGCCAAGTGTATACTGTCAGTCTGTCACCAACCGCCTTCTCTCGATCTCTTCTTTCCAAACTCAAGTCTCCACGCCGTGCCATCTTCCCGTCCCAGACGCCGCCTCACGTCAGGAACCGCCCTTCTCAGCTCGGGACTCGCACGCGGCAGAGCACCAACAGCTTGAGACGAGACGAGGAGAGCGAGCTTCTGAGACGAACCGGATCGAGGCCATTTAATTTAGCAGCACCCATCTCGTCAGCACTCTATCTCCGTCGGAACCATCGTGCGGCAGCCGCTGGGTGGATCTGATCCTTCGGCTGACCGACGCCGGCTTACGGAGGCGTAGGCGGATCGCTGCAGCTGTGGCCACGCCCTGGGCTGGGAATCATCTTCGGGGTTGTGAGTGTATTACGGTACTGGTATTGAGTGTCCGTTACCTGGCTGGATACAAAACTGCCTGACGGTTGAGGCATACGGTTAGTGTGCTGCGTTTGGCTGGGCCGCGAGGGGGGTGGGATATGGTCGTCCGCGCCTCCGAAGGGAACACACTACTAAGCAGCCGACTGTAACAGACTGTATTTAACTTCTGAGAAGACTCTCACTTTGATAAGATGTTCATGTCGCAATTGATCTGCATCTGAGGTGTTTCAGGGGTATTCGGAGAGACACCAACCTCCACTGACTTGAAGATTCCGAGCCCCGACAACAAACAGGTCCGACTATTTTTGCAAAGTGAGGTCAAGAAACACCGCGTTGCGGTGCCACTTGATACCAACGGTTCATCCCATTAACTCACAGCGCTGGATAATTGTCTGGGGCCGGCTCCAAGGATTGGGGGCGAAGCGGCATGCTCCCCAGGCTAAGCCCCCGTGGAACTCGCGGCCATACCACGGCACCCGCCATCTGATTTGACCTTGGGTGGTCCCAAAAGACTTGAGCTAAATCATACAGCCAGTAGTTACACCCGCACCGTCAAGAAAACCGGGTTATTGGAATTGGCAGTTCCTGAACACCGCAGCCGAGCCAACGCGTGGCTCTCATCCGATGCCTGGCGTTTCGTGAGTTTCTGCTGTGGCCTCAGCGGTGAGCAACCTAACGTGTCAACTCGAGTAACACATCCTTGAGTTAGCTGCATGTTGTGCAAACAAATCGAGCGTGGGGGGCTCTCACGGCATCGGTCCACGCCCATGTGACTGGCGAGAGGACAATGGACATCCATGGTCGGTTTATCTGACCTGTACAAACCGAGTGCCGAAGAACACCTGTCTCAAAAGCCGCCGTCGAGAGCAGAAGATGGCTTCAATTCGTGATAGCCACATTCGACAGCGATACTCGACTCCAAGATGCAAGGTAGCTCGCATGAGCGAGTCCCTGAATCCCCGGCGTGACCACAGTCTACATGAGCCAGAGATGAGGAACAGAGTAACATCGTCCGGAGGCTCGTCCCAACATGAGCGGCCGCGAGCCGCAGCCGGCTCAATGGCCCGCAGGTTGCACAACCCTCACACCGGCCCCCATCCCCTCTTATAGCTACCACGTTATTCACGGTGGCACTGGCGTACACAGCCAAACCAAATCAATTTAGCCCAGCTCAGCCATCCATACAGAACAGAGCCACTACAGGCGGCCGCAGCACCGTTAAACATGGCCCCCAGAACGCATAACTCCCCAAGGGACAGAAATATGCAGTGACACCAGAGACCAGACGAGACGGAACTCCCACCATGGGATGGCAAGCAAGAAGAAAGGGACTGCCGTCCATCCAAACCTGCTCCAGAAAACCGGGCATACTCACATACCCGTCAAGCACAGCGTGCCGTCCCACAGACGTCGGCAGAAAAAAAAGATCAGAACAGATGATGCCATGTCCCACCGCAGGCAACGACCGGCCGCACGAGCATCATCCGACAATGACTTCAGGCCTTCGTGCGTCTGCATCAGGCAAGCCGCTGTAGAGTTCTGTGCACACTAGGAGTAGGCAAGCTCGGTCCTTACCTACAGTACCAGGCATCAGCCCCGTCGCCTAGACCTGGAAGCTGCCCTGTTTGTTCTGTTCACTCCAAGCCAGACCACACGAGATAAAACAGCAAACAGCAGGAGCGTGGAAGACAGCAGGCTGTCGAGGTACTCCCCTCTCCGTCCGGAGAAGAACAGTGTGCACACATCACAATGTGACACGATGCCGTCAACAGCCCGTCCCGTATCGGTGCATAAGCCCATCAGATGAGAGCGAGTCTTCATCCGGTCTGACCTCCTCTCGACGGAGCGGGTATGCGGGCTTGGACTGTCTTCCGTACCTATGCAGAACTGTACTGTGTATGCGCAGCGCGCGGGGAATCATGCCGCACGGGGCGGCGGGTCGTACAGACAGTCCGAACACTGCCCGCCTGCTGGATTCTGGATTGTGCAGACTTCAGAGGCGCGGTTGGGATGAAGTGGAGGCGATGGATGCGCGATGCATTGGTGCGTTTAGTTGGTTTGAACTCGGGGCAGTGAAGAGATGGCGACCAAATTGCCAGTCTTTGGGGCCGACTCCACCACAACAAATCCAATCAAATCCAAACGGCGTGTAAGTGACAAAAAGGGAAATTCTGGCGGGATCCTGCGGATGGGATTCCAGCGTTCCTTTCGGGGAGTAATAAATCCTACGGCGGTGCCGTGTGCCCGCCGCAGAGAGTGAGATAGTATGCCGTGCATGCGGCACGGCTTCCTCCCATGGGTTTGGGTTTTGTCGGTGCCTGGAGGTTTGCCGGGGTTGTGAGCGCGATGGTGGGATTCTGTCCGGGGCGTCGAGGTGAGGGTCTTGGCAGTTGTTGGAGAGCAGTGGAGGTGGTTGGGTTGTTGGGTTCCACAGCGCCTTCACGTGCATTCTGTATTCTGCATTCTGTGCTTCCATTCTGAAGGGTTCAAGCAGCAGCTTTGCTCTCCAGTACTACGTAAATCCTCTCCCGAATGGGATCTGCAACAGAGCGACATCCTCTCTAGAGTCTTATTGTTGTTGTCGGCCGTGTGTAATTGCGGATTGCCAGACTCGCGTCCGGGACGCAGCCGCGCCGCTGCCTCGCCGCCGTCGTCTGAACCGGGTCTGAACCGGGTCCGCGATCGCCGTGGCTATTTTTGACTGCGAGATCTCATCTCTTGGCCGGGAGATGAGACAAGCGAATCAGCGCGAGATGACGGTGGTACCGCGGTCAGCAGGCAGCGGTAACGTTGGGATGATACAGGTTCAGTACCACGGGCCGCGTGCTGTGGTGCATGTTCTGCCGGTGGCTGTATTCGCCGTGGTCGGGTGTCGGGTGGGTGATCGGTGTGGTCGGTGTGATCGGTGTGGTCGTTGCATTTCCTTTCCTTGGCCGCTGTGTTGTGGTTCGTGCAGATTGTCGGCAGAATCTCTCTCTGGGTTCTGTTGCATCTAGGATCCTTTGTCACCCCTTGATGAGCCCCTCGATGAGCCCCTCGATGAGCCCCTCGATGAGCCCCTCGATGAGCCCCTCGATGAGGCCGCCAACAATAACGCTGGCCAACACAATTGATTGTCGTCGGGTCCTCCCCTTGTTCGGGGCCTAACTCCGGCAAGCGGGCTCGGTCGACCGAGAACCCGGAAATCGAGACGCCAAGCTCTGCAGCTCGAGCCCAAGCTCCTTGTTTCTGAAACATGCAGATCAAAAGCGCACAGACTGGGGCTGAATACTGTATTCTGCAGTACAGATGCCCGAGAGCTGGTAAATCTGCAATTCTGCATTGACCTTGCCTTGATGATGCTACCTGACACTTCAGGTGACATTTTCTGGTGCAGGCAGCCAGGCGAGCCAGGCAGAGAATCCCAAACCCAAACCCAACGCACAGGCAGTCGCAAGCCTTCCCCCAAACCAGGAGTTGCCGCGCGACCCAGAAAAGCCACGGCATCTTCGAATCGGGAATTGCACCAAGTCGCAAGCGACCGAGCGACTTTTCTCGACAGACCGTTTAGGATGGAGCTGGCCCAAACCAGCAAGCCAGCTGAGGTCGATCTGACCGATTGGCTCGGGCCGGCCACGTTTGGCCATCCAGACTCGCAGAGCCCACCCCCGCACTCTCGTCAGGCACGCTGGCAGTGCCAGGTGCGTGACCCGCCATCACGACCCCCATCATCACGACCCCATCACGGGCAGCCTTCTCCTCTGACGTCGCGATTGCGAACCGACGACCGAACCGCCAGCCTTCCCAGCCGGCCAGGCCGGACGAGAACAACCCGGAAGGGAGATGCCGAGGACCATTCCGTTGGCCTCGCCGGCTCTCTCTTTGTCAGGAAGAGAACCCGGCCAGAACTGCCAGCGCAGCCTGCCACACGCCCTCGTCCCAGGGACCCTTCCTTTCTTCGGTTCGCATGCATGTTCCTGCAGGACGGCTGCACGGCGGGCGGGATCCTCGTGAAACCCCGGAAAAATCACGACGTGCCCGTATCCTCTGGCGGTGTAATAACAGCGTGTATTTACAGTCACGGTCGTTACGACGCTGCGGCGCTCCGATGTCCCATCCTCATTGCCGAGGCGCTAATCGCCCAGACGCTGCACCCCTGCCCGTGATCGACGTCTGAGGTGATCGAAACTGGCAGTTTGTCGTCCAAAGTGCGCACCCACCGCCTACCTCAGCTCATCGACTGTCCGATGCCTCGTCGATTTGCTGTGTATGCCTCTGGCCCAGGAAGAAGGGGAAAATACGCTGCCACTCGGCCTCTGACCCGCGCGTCGCGTCATTGGAGCCTTGCCTCGCATCGACCGTCGCCCCCGTCTCTCCGTCGGTCGTTTTTCCCTCTCCGAGTCCCCATATCGTGAACCACTTGTCAGTGTAGTCCGTGTCGACCCCTGTCTGCCCTCTGAGGCTCTCTGCCAAACATGGCGTTCCCCAAGAACCGTTTCAGCGCGCCGATCCTCGCGGCATGCTACGCTTGCTACGCCTCATCCAGCATCTGCAGCTGCAGGTACACACAGACATGCGGGTGAGGCGTGTACGAACCTGGCCGTGTGGCAAGGTGCCGGCTGGGAGGTACCTCGTGTGTGTGTCGACCCCTCCCCCGCCCCGTCTCGCATGCTCATGAGCCACCCCCTAAGGCTCCACCAGAGGATGCGGAGGGACTTCGCAGTATCAGAGCAGCGTGCTGCTGCAGATACGTCCGCCTTGTCCTCACGGGCCCCCATGTGGAAAATCACCCCCGGGCCGACGCCCAGCCGTGTGGACTCGCCTGCTGCACCTTGGTGATTATGACGGGCGGGCTGTACCGCACCTCGAGTCCTCGACGCTCTCCAAATCAGTTGCCCGCATACGCATCTCTCGAGTTCCTCTTGTTCCTGCATCTAGACCGGACATCCACGCAAGAAACAAGGCCGAGCCCGATGCGAGAACCCGGCTGCTTCGACCCTTCCCGCGTTGAGATATCCTGTGTGCTCGTCTCCCTTGCTTGGACCTTCCCATCCGCCGTCCGTCGACAGTTCAGACAGTTGGGATTCAGCGTCTGGGATCCGAGCAACGAACGGACGGTTTATTACACGCCCCGTCACCCAGCCCGTATCGATACCCAGCTTACCGACTCGCCATCGCCACTACACCATAGCTTAAGCTTTGCAAGCGGATCGACCGAGTACGATCCACCAAACGGTACGCCGTCCCTTGAACCCTGCTCGGCACACACCACTTGGCCAGCGTCTTCTTGGTCCCCTTCCCTGCCAGGGCCCCCGGCACTGTCAAACACGTCGTCCAGGGTGTGCCCCAGCGGTGCCCCAGTGGGCGACTGCCTGAGCTCAGACGCGCACTGTTTCTAGACTGTGCCCTCGATTCATGCTCTGGACGAGGGACGACACATTAAGCCCGGTCCCGGATTCGGGACGTTCATCTTTCTTGTTTCTCGTTTCTCTGTTTCCTGGCCTGGCCGCCGCTTGTCCATCGTCCTAAGTTGGACCTCGTCCGCCTGAGCACAGCTTATTTTGACCTTGGGCATGACCCTGCTGCCGTCGTCGTCGTTGTCGTCGTCGCCTCTTGCTCCCTTGGTATAGTCTGCGCAGCTCCTTGGCTCGAGACTCGAACTCTATTCTACCTCTTATTCTTCTTATTCTCTTCTTATTCCATGGCACGACAGCTGCCTTTTGGACCCCATTTCGATTCTAGTAATCTCGTCTCGCTGCTGATTGTTGCGTTGCGACGAAGCTAACGGCACTAGTCATGATGGCAGACCCGATGAAGCTTCCCGCTTTGTTGAACAATAGCGGCCCGCATCATGCGGAAGCCTATTCACATCCCGCGGTGGGCGCCGCCATCTCATCTTCGGCCGGCGAGGACCCCACATCGGCCGGCCCGGTCTCTGGCAGCCATAAATACTCGAATTCTTTTTCCTCGGTCGCCTCGTCCGCCCAAACCTCGAACTCTGGACTGCACTCGAGGAATTCTTCCTACTCAACCAACCCGCCAGAGAGTCCGCCTCTTGCGAGCCTCCTCGAGCACGCAGCCCTCCAAGACCATCCCGCATCACACAACATCAGCGCATTCAAGTTCAATCCAGGCGCGAACCAAAAAATGGCCGACATGGCCGAATCCGACGGCGAGTACGGCGCCGAGGGCTCGGCCTCCCCAGTTCTGCGCGCAGTTGAACCCCAGCTGCCTGGCCGCAACCCGCGGCTCATGATCAACCGCCCGATCGACCTTACGCTCGACGACCGCGCCGAGTCGCCTACTGACGCTGTCATGCCCATGCGCAGACGCGCCGCGACTGGAACCATGGAGTCGAACAGGTAAGCTGCTCGCGCGACGAGGCGACGACAAACTCGCACCTATTTCTCGCCCAGCGAGCGACAGACGCCCGTCAGACTGCACCGACCGCATATTCTTGCACATTCTCACAAACCCTCAAATTCCCAAAATCCCCAAAATCCCCCATTACCACCAAGCAGGAATCACAAAGTTGTGGCTTCCTGCTGGCTCCAAGAGCGTGGTTTTTCCCTTCACAACCTGTTCAGAGCTACCCCTGAAACCCTCTGTCCTCTTTTACGTGCCCCCGCCCGCGGTCTGAACGACAACCGGCTTACCCTCGAGGGGCCTGAAAATTTCGAGCCCGAACATTCAGATCGATCTTGCCAAAACCCGACCCTGCGGTTTCCCGGACTTGGCGCTCCACTTTTCCCGGTCTTTCACATCTTTCCGGAAGGCCATGCGGCCTTGGGATGGCCCGTGCGGCACCCACATGTCCCCGGCTTCCGGAACACAGGACCCACCCGGCCCTTGGCCTTCCGGGTCCTCACGGAAGGGACTTGAAAGGGCCTTGACAGCAGACCATGACTGCCACGCACACCCTCTCATGGATGCACAAGTGTGCAGTGCCATGTGGTCGGAGCCGTTGCTATTCTGTCAACTTCATTTTCTTCCTTTCTTGGCTTGCTCACTTACACCTGTCCTGACCCTTCACCTTGTCCTTGCTTGACTTACATCAAGCCTCACATGCATCAATGCTTCACACACATCTTCAGTCATTGACACACTGCTTGCTCTGGTATGGTTGCTGACACAATCACCAGCCCCCTCCAGGACGAGGCCTTGCCCGTCCAGCATGGCCCGGCTCCTCGGAGCAATGAGCCTCCCGCTTGTCTCCCCCAGGCCAGCTCCTCATCCGACTCACAGGCCATGGTGCCTGTCACCGCGCAGTCTTCCCAGGCTGCTATCTTCCCCCCCACCGCGGCTTACAACCCGGACGGCGGTGCCCACTTCCGCTTGGATGATGAACTGATTCAGCAAGCGCTAAGCGGCGACCTCTACCGGAACGTCGCCGAACTGATGCGCGACATTGACTTCACCGCTCCGAGGGAGTGCAAGGCCATGGAGGAGTGCAAGATTACTAAGGGCGCTAACGTCGACTCCGTGAACTGGCGCAAGACCATGTCGCACATCTTCGGCCGCAACAAGAACTGCACGCGAAGCATTCCTGAGCACGTCTGGATGTGGATGTGCAGAAAGCACTACCAGCGGGGCCGCTACCGGAACACCCACGAGTTCAACCGCGCCCTCGGCAAGCTCGTCCAGATGCAGATCCTGCGCCTCCAGGCCTGGAGCAACCGCAACCAGGACTGGGGCATACCGCAGGAGGGCGTCATTGAGGGCTGGTCTCTGGTGATCCGCCGCCGCGAGCAGATGCGCCTGGACGACAAGGATCGCAAGCGTAAGGATAGTGTCGACGAGGAGTCTCTGGAGGGGCATAGCGAGCCCCCGAGCCCCACTGCGCCCGAGTCCGGCATGGTGCCCCACTGGCTGCTGGCCCTGCGCGGTCCGAACAAGACCACGTTCGAGATCCAGGAGATTGTCATGCGCATCTCGCGCGAGCTGGACCAGAACATTCTCACGCTCTTCCCCGACGTTGAGATCCTACCGAACATCACGGGCGAGCGGGCCAAGCCCAAGAACAACCGCGCGAAAACCCGCAAGGCGCCCTCGAAGCCCGTTCCGCGCGCCGCACCGGCCGCCCTCCCGGCTCCGAGCCGCGCGGCCGTCAGCTTCCACGAAGCCAAGCGCCAACAGCGCGCCGCCGACCAATATGGACACGGCAACCTGCCCTACCACCCGTCGCCGCACGGCGGCATGCAGCCCGACCGCGGCGACTACTCCATGGCCCCCACCCTCCCGGATCCGTTCACTAACCGTGCCGGCTACCCCGACCCGCGCGTCACCTACCCGGACCCGCGCACCACGGCCACCGCCTCAGCTAACAGCTTCATGCACGGCCGCTCGGCCTCCCTCGGCAGCCACCCCACCCCCTTCTCATCTTACCCAGACCTCGCAAACTCCTACGCACCCTACGCCCCCCCCCACCACCAATCCCCCTACGCCTCCTACCCCCAAGCCCCCTCC
>OUNM010995775.1_pt1 | contig 13447 bp, 10 predicted proteins | sample 1769961 | NCBI WGS metagenome assembly OUNM01 (sample SAMEA3914820, study PRJEB12502) | metagenome | biome: forest; material: soil | place: USA | collected 2012-03-12 | depth 0.3 m | reverse complement strand
GGCGATGTTGCGCACCTGGGACGTGAGGTTGCCGGCCATGGAGTTGACGGAGTCCGTCAGGTCCTTCCACGTGCCCGACACGCCCTTCACCTCGGCCTGGCCGCCCAGCCGGCCTTCCGTGCCCACCTCGCGGGCCACGCGCGTCACTTCGGCGGCGAACGAGGACAGCTGGTCCACCATCGTGTTGATCGTGGCCTTCAGCTCCAGGATCTCGCCCTTCACGTCCACGGTGATCTTCTTGGACAGGTCGCCGGCCGCCACGGCCTTCGTCACGTCCGCGATGTTGCGCACCTGGGACGTGAGGTTGGACGCCATCGAGTTGACGGAGTCCGTCAAATCCTTCCACGTGCCGGCCACGCCCTGCACCTCGGCCTGGCCGCCCAGCTTGCCTTCGGTGCCCACCTCGCGGGCCACCCGCGTCACTTCCGCGGCGAACGACCGCAGCTGGTCCACCATCGTGTTGATCGTGTTCTTCAGCTCGGAGATCTCGCCCTTCACGTCCACGGTGATCTTCTTGGACAGGTCACCGGCGGCCACGGCCGTGGTCACCTCGGCGATGTTCCGCACCTGCGACGTGAGGTTGCCGGCCATGAAGTTCACGGACTCGGTCAGGTCCTTCCACGTGCCGGCCACGCCCTGCACGTCGGCCTGGCCGCCCAGCTTGCCTTCGGTGCCCACCTCGCGGGCCACGCGCGTCACTTCCGCCGCGAACGACCGGAGCTGGTCCACCATCGTGTTGACGGTGTTCTTCAGCTCCAGGATCTCGCCCTTCACGTCCACCGTGATCTTCTTGGAGAGGTCGCCCGCGGCCACCGCCTTGGTCACGTCCGCGATGTTGCGCACCTGGGACGTGAGGTTGCCGGCCATGGAGTTGACGGAGTCCGTCAGGTCCTTCCACGTGCCCGACACGCCTTCCACGCGCGCCTGGCCGCCCAGCGAGCCTTCCGTGCCCACCTCGCGGGCCACGCGCGTCACTTCCGATGCGAAGGACCGCAGCTGGTCCACCATCGTGTTGACGGTGTTCTTCAGCTCGAGGAACTCGCCCTTGACGTCCACCTCGATCTTCTTCGACAGGTCGCCCTTGGCCACGGCCGTGGTGACGTCGGCGATGTTGCGCACCTGGTCGGTCAGGTTGCCGGCCATGGAGTTGACCGAGTCGGTCAGGTCCTTCCACGTGCCCGCCACGCCCTTCACCTTGGCCTGGCCGCCGAGCTTGCCTTCCGTGCCCACCTCGCGGGCCACGCGCGTCACTTCGGCCGAGAAGTTGCCCAGCTGCTCCACCATCTTGTTGATGGTCTTGGCCGTGCGCAGGAATTCGCCTTCCAGCTGCCGGCCCTCGACGTCCAGCGCCATCGACTTGGACAGGTCGCCCTGCGCCACGGCGCCGATCACGCGCGCCACTTCCGACGTGGGGTGCACCAGGTCGTCGATCAGCGCATTGATGGATTCGATCGACTCGCCCCAGAAGCCGCGCGCCTCGGGCATGGCGGCGCGCTGCTTGAGCTTGCCCTCCTGGCCCACCACCTGCCGCAGGCGCGCCAGTTCCTGCGCCATGCCCACGTTCAGGTCCACCACCTCGTTGAACACGTCGGCCACCTTGCCGGACAGCCCCGGCCAGTGCACCGGCAGGCGGGCGGCGGGGTCGCCTCGTCGCAGCTGGGTGAGGGCGTAGAGCAGCGCGGACATTTCGCGCTCGTTCGTGGTCATCGTGATGTCTTCGAGCACGGACATGGCTGTCTCTCGGTGGCTGGATGTGGGATGCGCGCGCGCTGCGGCCCTCGACGCTGGAAGCGGGCGCGATATGCGAGGCTATTCCTCGACAGTGGCACGCCACGTAGGACAGGGCCCACATCGGGTGTCGGCGGTGCCGGATTTCGTCTTTTCCCGGGTTCCGGGCCAGGCCCTCCGGCAATGTTGCGGATTCATGTCTGAACCCTTCGCGTAGGCAACAGTTGCGCGCCGTTCGGTCTTTTTGCGGCCACGTCCTACGGCCATTTCAACCCTGGCCGACAGACGCCGCGGGAACTCGGTCGCACCATCCGTCCACCTGGATCCCCTTTCCTTTCGCGAGGTACCTCCCATGAAGCCCCGTCTCCTTGCCAGCGCTGCCATCAGCGCCGCCGTGTCCGCCCTGCTCGCCGGTTGCGGCGGCGATGGCGATTGCATCGACTGCGGCGTCGTCCCGCCGCAGGCCACCACCAGCTACCTCGGCTCCGGGGGCAGCACCATCGCCGCGTGGGCCGACCCCACCACGCAGACGCTGGACGTGGCTCCCCTCGGCCAGTACGGCGGCAAGCGCCAGATCCAGCGCGGCACCGTCAGCCCCTACACCGGCAACGACGTCGGGCAACCGGCCGGCGCCGAGATCTACGAGTTCGCCGACGGCTACATCCACGAGCTGGACCTGACCGACGTCGGCTTCCCGGTGGCCGCGCAGGTGTCCACCGAGTCCAACGCCACGATCGACCCGGGCTGCACCGAGACCGGCAAGAACGCGGTGGCCGGCGCCACCTACGACTACCAGGGGGTGTTCTTCGCCGGCGATCTGTCCGCGCCGCAGAACTCCACCTACATCTACCGCCTGCCGGGCGCCGACGGCGTGTGCAACACGTCCGACGACGTGATCCACGCGGTGCGCACCGGCATGTCGCCCACGGACCCGTACCTGGTGGCGTCGGTGATGCCGGCGGCCACCTACTTCAGCGCGGGCGGCGCCATCACCGGCTTCGTCGGCAAGAGCGGCAACACGATCGTGCTCACCGATGCCAACGTGGCCACGCCCGCCACGCTCGCCACCTACGCCAGCCCCATCGGCGTGCTGGACGCCCTGCCCGTGGGCGCGGTGAGCGGCTACGAGACCAACCGGCTGTTCGTGGTGGACGGCGACATCGTCTCCATCGACTACGCCAACAAGACGGTGTCCGACTCCCTGTTCACCATCCCCAACTGGACGAACACGGACGACCACCTGGTGACGGCCGCCTCGCCCGACATGCTGTACTTCTCCACCTACACCCCGGGCGTGGGCGGCGCGCCGGGCAGCTCCGACATCTACGGCATGCCGGCCGACGGCAGCGCCGCGCCCACGCTGATGAGCACCCAGGTGGGCCACGTCACGCAGCTCGCGTTCCCGGTCGGCTCCAGCAACCTGGTGGTGGGCATCGAGGACGGCACCACCTACTCCATCGTCGCGATGCCGGCCGCCGGCGGCCTGGCCACCACGGTGATGATGGGCACCGAGACGTCGGGCCGCTTCACCGCCACCGCCACGGACGTGTACTGGACCGAGTGGAACGTCACCAACACCGGCTCCGCCATCACCCGCACCGGCACGATGTCGGGCATCTCGGCGATGGACGGCACGGTCGTGATGGCCGCCGTGGCCAACTCGATGTTCATGAACGGCGGCGAGGCCACCCCGTGGGCGGTGGGCGACGTGCTGACGCAGCGCACGTCGCTCGAGACGGTGTTCCAGGTGACCAACCTTCACCCCGTCACGGTCACCGCCAACGGCGTCACCTACACCGCGGACGGCATCAGCGGCGGCACGCTCAACTCGATCGACACGGCCAGCAACACGATGATCGTGGCGGTGGGCACGTTCCCGACTTCCACGGCCACGCTGCTGGAAGGCACGATCCACTCATCGTTCGGCCACTGGATGTTCATCGAGGCCAGCACGCTCGCGTCGACGCAGGATCCCGCCACCCGGGACCTGTACCTGCTGAACTCCAACACAGCCGGGTCGCTGGTGCGGGCCACCACCAGCCTCTGACCTGACATGCCCTGGACGGGTCAGGCCATCGCCTGGCCCGCGCCCTGTCGCGGCGTGCGCCTCCCGGCGCACGCCGCTTGCCTTTGTCCTGCCGGAACCTTCACTTTCAGGACATCGCCATGCTCGAGAAACTCCCGGATTTCGTCGGCCACGCGCTGCGCGACACGCGCGCCGGGCTGGACCATGTGGTGGCCCGCAAGCTCGACCTGGGCGCCGGCGCGGACACGATCACGCTCCAGGCCGCCGACTTCACGGACCACGGCGCCATGCCCCTCCGGCACACCGCCGACGGCGACGGCACCTCGCCCGCGCTGCACTGGTCGAACGTGCCGGACGGCGCGAGCGCGCTGGTGCTGGTGGTGGAAGATGCCGACTCGCCCACGCCGCAGCCCCTGGTGCACGCGATCGTGGTGGGGCTGCCGGGTGCGGAGGGCGGCCTGGAAGAGGGCGCGATGAACGACGAGCTGTCGCTGCCGCCCCCCGGCCGACTGGGACGGAACTCGTTCCTGAAGGCCGGCTGGCTGCCGCCGGATCCGCCGCCGGGCCATGGGCAGCATCGCTACGTGTTCCAGCTGTTCGCGCTGGGGGCGCACGACGCAGGTGAACTCGACGGCGCGCCCGGGCGGGATGCGGTGGTGGCGGTGCTGGAGAAGTGCGCCGTGGCCAGCGGGACGCTGGTGGGGGTGTATGAGCGGCCGGATGGGAGTATCCGGGTGGAGGACGGGGAGCCGCCGCCGCTGGCGGCCGCGTAGGCGTTGGGTGCCATGTCCAGCTTCGGGATGAGCATTGGAAGCAATTGCCAACTGCACGCCATGTAGGTACATGCTTGATGGGTCGTCATGGCAAGCTGCAGCGAGCAGTCAACGCTTCCGCCAGCGGCTTACTGGGAATTTTGGTCGGCTAAAGCTGATTTCAGACGCCGAAATCCAGAAGGTATTGTTCACAGTGCCCAAGCCTGTGAAGCTGTGGCGAAACCTGATTTCACGCATCTCTCTTGTCGTGCTTGCACTATTCGAATACTCGTTGGTGCGAACATGAGGACTCAATCGAATCTTTTGCAACGCACAATTGGGACCAGCCCTCGCCCGGGCGTTCTATTGAGCGGGGCTCTACAATTTGACGGTCCTGTGCACAGGACTATTGCTGACCCTCCTGCAATTTTGCAAAATTAAGGCTGAGAAGTAAGGGGCAAAAGACCGAAAAAGAGCAGGAGGGTCGGGCGTTCCCATTGGCGGGGTATCGGCGGCGCCTTGGTGGCTCAACGAGGGAGAAATAACATGGTCGCGTTCCTTCTTTTATTGGTATTGCCAATCTCCCTGATCCTGATTTTCGGGGTATATCACAATAAACTCTACAAGGCGCGCAAAGTGGATCCCAGGGGCAAAATCACTCGTATGGTCCTCGCAGTTATGCTGGGCCTATTCGTGATAATACGCGTTTACCAATATATTGTCCGTTGAGCATGGCGTTGAAGACCTTATGGATTCAAGGTGTCAACCACAGATAACGGCGTCCGTGGTGAAGTGGACCAGGACGGCAGGGTGACGACCACCATCTGCAACAACTGACGTTCACCGATGGCAGTGCCATCACGGACCAGCAGGTGCAGGGGCTGGTGCAGGCCAGGGCGTCGTTCGGCGCGCAAGGCCTGTCGGCGGATGGCAACGCCACCCTGCTGCAGGATGACCTGCGACAACGCGCGCAGCAGGCGACGTTGGTGTCGTCCGCCCACGCCTGAGGGGGCAACCGCGACCCCGGGCGCGAGGTCAGGTCCGCGCGACCTGACCTCGTTTCACTCGCGCTTGCCGCCGCCCGTGTCGCCGACCGACGTGTCGCGGCTCTTGCCGCCTTTCAGGTGCCGCTCCACGTCCTCCGCCTTCGTGCCCGCGGACGCCACAGCGCGCTTGAGCTCGTCGGGCGTGACGTTGAACTTCTTCGACCAGTCGCGCAGCTCGTAGTCCTCGTTGACGTTGATGCGGGTGCGGTCCTGGCCGCCGGATTTCTGCTTGTCGTCGGACATGGAAGTCTCCTTTTGGAAAGTGGGTGGACGGGGTCAGTCGCGCGACGACAGCGCGCGCGTGATGCCCCACGCGGCGACGCCCAGCGCGGCGCCGAACAGCGCCGTGGCGGCCGGGTGCACCAGCGCGGTGTTGCGCGCGATGGCCAGCGTGTGCGGGCGCACCAGTTGCAGGCGGCGGCGGGTCATGCGCGCGCCCAGCTGGCCCAGCAGGCCGGCCAGGCGGGCCTCGGCCAGCGGCAGCAGCACGGTCTCCTCGTCGGCCACGTGGTGCATCACGTCGCGCATCAGCTCGTTCATCAGGCCACCGAAGCGCGCGTCCCCGGGCTCGGTGGCGCGCAGCTGGGCGATGACGCGGCGCATGGTGTCGTGCTCGGGCTTGGACTTGGCCAGCACCTCGTCGCCGTCGGCCACGCGCTGCAGGGCCGGGTAGAAGATCTCCTCCTCCAGCTGCGCGTGGATCTCCAGCGCCAGGCACAGCTGGTCGCGGATGGCCTTCTTGCGCAGGTCGGACAGGTCGTCGTTGTAGCGGTGGAACGTGGCCAGCGCGTGCGTGTGGTCCGCGCGGATCATCGTGGTGATGGACGGCAGCAGCGCGTCCGGCACGGCGTCGCGCAGGCGGGACGAGGTGCCGTCGTCGATCTCGGAGCCCGGCAACGTCTCGCCCGTGGGCGACAGCGTGGACGAGAACTGGGACGTGGCCGACGGCGCTTGCGCGGTCGGGGCGAGGACTTCGGTGTCGAGCGACATGGCGGCGGCCTTTCGGGTTGGCGGTGCTGTCCAGCAGCACGATGCGGGCAAGGGTGTGCACGGCAAGGGCTGTTCCCACCGGGGCACGCGCCGCGCCGCCAGCTATGCTCCGCGTCCGATGCCTGCGTACCCCGGCCCGCGCGCCGCCCATCCCCTGCGCCCCTCCTTCCGCCAGGTGCTCCTGGTGGCCTTCCTGCTGATCGCCGGCCTGCTGGCCGCCGCGTCGCTGGGCGGCCTGTTCACGCTGGAGCGGCTGATGGCGCAGAGCCGCTCGGCCACCGACCGCGCGCTGCTGGTGACGTCCGACGCGCGCCAGCTGGCCGAGCGCGCCATCGCGATGGAGCGCAGCGCGAGACAGTTCATCGTGCTGGACGACCCGGCGCTGCTGCGGGGCTACGAGCAGGCCGCGGCCGACGGCATGCACCTGGTGGACGACCTGCTGGCGCACCAGCTGCCGCCCGCACTCGGCGCGCAGTGGAAGGCCGCGGCACAGGCCATCGCGCGCCAGCTGGATGCGCCCACCAAGGCGCAGCTGCATGGCCGCGAGGCCGCGCTGAACGCGCAGTTCCGCCAGCTGGACAGGCTGGACGCGGCCATCGCCGAGGCGGTGCGCCACGGCAACGAGGCGTTGACCGCCGAGCTGCAGGCGCAGCTGGAGTCGGGCCGCGGCTCCGTGGGCCGGCAGGTGGCGGGCGCCATTGGCCTGGCCGCGCTGCTGGCGCTGGGCTTCGGCGTGTGGCTCACGCGGCCGCTGAAGCGGCTGGAGCGCGCCATCGTGGTGCTGGGCGAGAACCGCCTGGACGAGCCCGTGGACGTGCGCGGCCCGAGCGACCTGCGCCTGCTGGGCCAGCGCCTGGAATGGCTGCGCCTGCGCCTGCGCGAGCTGGACGAGGACAAGTCGCGCTTCCTGCGCCACGTGTCGCACGAGCTGAAGACGCCGCTGGCCGCGCTGCGCGAAGGCGTAGCGCTGCTGGAGGACGAGGTGGCGGGGCCGCTGACGGCCGACCAGCGCGAGATCTCGCGCATCCTCGGCACCAACGCGCTGACGCTGCAGCAGCAGATCGAATCGCTGCTGCGCTTCAACGCGGCGGCCTTCGAGGCCCGCCAGCTGGCGCGCGAGCGCACCGACCTGCGCGCGCTGCTCCGCGAGCTGGTGGCGCAGCAGCAGCTGCAGTGGCAGGCGCGGCAGCTGCGCGTGGAGGTGGCGGGGGATGCGCCTGCCATCGACGTCGATCCCGGCAAGCTGGCGGCCGCCCTGGGCAACTTGTTGTCCAATGCCATACGCTTCAGCCCGCCCGGCAGCCACATCGACATCCGCCTGGCCGGTTCGCCCGGCCGCGTCGTGATCGACCTGGGCGACGAGGGCCCGGGCGTCGCGCCCGCCGACCGCGCGCGGATCTTCGAGCCGTTCTACCGGGGCGAGATCCAGCCCGAGGATGCGGTGCGCGGCACGGGCATCGGCCTGTCGATCGTGCGCGAGTACGTGCAGGCGCACGGCGGGCGCGTGGACCTGCTGGACCTGGCGCTGCCCGGCGCCCATTTCCGAATCGAGCTTCCGAATGCCGACGATTGAGCCAACGACTGAGCAACGAACGACGACGATGAAGCTGGCGGTGGCGACCACGCTCGCGCTGCTCGTGGCCGCGTGCGCGGCCCCCCGCGCGCCCGCGGGCCCGGTGGCGCCCCCGCCCGCGCCCGTGGCCGCGCCCGTGTGCGAGCCGCCGCTGGAGGCCGCCGACCGCGCCGCGCGCCACGTGATCGCGCAGCAGGAGAAGCTGGCCACCATGGCCCCCGCGGACGTGGCGCTGGAGGCCGGCCGCGCGGTGGATGCCGCCGCTGCCCCGCAGGCCGCCGTGGACGTGGCGCTGGCGCTGGGCCTGACGCGCGCATCGGGGGACCTGGCCCGCGGCCAGGCCGTGCTGGACGCCGTGATCCGGTCGCCCGCGCCGGGCGCCGAGGCCTGGCGCGGGGTGGCCCGCCTGCTGGCCGCGCGCTACGCCGAGCAGCGCCGCGCCGAGGACCTGGCCGATCGCACCGTGCAGCAGCTGCGCGACGTGCAGCGCGACAACCAGCGCAAGGTGGACCAGCTGAACGAGAAGCTCGAGGCGCTGAAGGCCATCGAGCGCAGCCTCAACACGCGTCCGGGCGCGTCGGCGCCGAAGTGAACGCGGCCGGTCGATGAGTGCCCACATCCTGCTGGTCGACGACGACCCGGACCTGCTGCGCCTGCTGTCGATGCGCCTGGCGGCCGCGGGCTACCGGGTCACAGCCAGCGCGTCCGCCGAGGAGGCGTTGGTCAAGCTGTCGCTGGAGCGCCCGCAGCTGGTGGTGAGCGACGTGCAACTGCCCGGCAAGGACGGCCTGCAGCTGTTCGACGCCATCCGCGCGCAGCACCCGTCGCTGCCCGTGATCCTGCTCACCGCGCACGGCACCATCCCGGACGCGGTGGAGGCCACCACGCGCGGCGTGTTCACCTACCTGACCAAGCCCTTCGACGGCAAGGCGCTGCTGGACGTCATCGCCCGCGCGCTGGCGGTGGACGGGCCGGCCGCGAGCGCCACGTCGTCCACCGAGGGCGAGGCCTGGCGTGCGGCCATCGTCAGCCGCAGCACCCGCATGGCCGAGCTGCTGGCCGAGGCCAAGCTGATCGCCGGCAGCGATGCCAGCGTGCTGATCCGCGGCCAGAGCGGCAGCGGCAAGGAGCTGGTGGCGCAGGCCATCCACCTGGCCAGCCCGCGCGCGGCGCGGCCCTTCGTGGCGGTGAACTGCGGAGCCATCCCCGAGAACCTGCTGGAGTCGGAGCTGTTCGGCCACGTGAAGGGCGCCTTCACCGGCGCCGTGGCCAACCACCCCGGCCTGTTCCAGGCCGCGCACGGCGGCACGCTGTTCCTGGACGAGATCGGCGACATGCCCGTGGCGCTGCAGGTGAAGCTGCTGCGCGTGCTGCAGGAGCGCCAGGTGCGGCCCGTGGGCGCCAGCGCCGCGGTGCCGGTGGACGTGCGCATCATCTCAGCCACGCACCGCGACCTGGACGACGCGATGGCCACCGGTGCGTTCCGCCAGGACCTGTACTACCGACTGAACGTGGTGACGCTGCTGCTGCCCACGCTGGAGGAGCGGCGCGAGGACATCCCGCTGCTGGCGCACCACTTCCTGGCGCGGCTGGCGCCCAAGCACGGCCGCCGCGTCAACGGCTTCGCGCCCGACGCCCTGAAGGCGCTGACCACGGCCGCCTGGCCCGGCAACGTGCGCCAGCTGCACAACGTGGTCGAGCAGGTGACGGCGCTGGCCACGACGCCGCTGGTGCCGCTGGCGCTGGTGCAGCGCGCGCTGCGCGTCCCGGGCGTGGAGGTGCTGTCGTACGCGGACGCCCGGCTGCGCTTCGAGCGCGACTACCTGGTGGGCCTGCTGAAGATCACCGACGGGAATGTGGCCGATGCGGCCCGCCTGGCCGACCGCAACCGGACGGAGTTCTACCGGTTGATGCAGAAGCACGGGTTGACGCCGGGGTTGTTCCGGGGCGAGGGCGACGCGGGTTGACCGCTGGCACCCGCCTTGTCGCTGATTGGCGACAACATGTTCTTCAATGAAATCAACGACTTGAGCGCGGCGCCGCCCCAGCTGTCGCTCCCACCCGACGCTTCCACCCCCCATTCCATGGGCCACCCGCCCAAAAGGCGACAGGTCTGGTCAGGCCGAGTCCCAAGTCCTTGATCCACAAGGCATTTCCCGGCTGGCACGGGTGTTGCGAAGAGAGCCGCCGATCTCTCGCGCCCGCCCGATGCCCCGCCACCCCCTGCCGTCCCCGCTGCTCGCCCTCGCCGCCGCCCGCCCGTCCGCGGCGGTGCTGACGCGGGCCTGGACGATCGCGACGCTGCTGTCGGCCGTGCTGGGCTTCCTGCTGCTGGCCACCGCGCCGCTGGCGGCCGATGCCGCCGTGCTGGACGAGGTGGCGGCGAGGGCGCAGGCGCTCGCCGCGCGCTCCTACGTCGCGCCGCGGCCCGCCACGCCGCGCCCCGTGAACCCCGCGGCCTCCGCCGCGGACCCGTCCGGCGCGCTCAGCTACGACCAGTACCGCGACATCCGCTTCCGCGAGGACCGTGCGCTGTGGCACGGGCAGAAGCGCGGCTTCGAGGTGGAGTTCTTCCATCCCGGGTTCGTGCACACCGAGACGGTGGTGATCCACGAGGTGCCGGCCGGGGCCTCGGCGGCGTCGGCGACCACGCCCACGCCCGCACGGGTGCTGGGCTTCGACACCCGCTACTTCGACTACGGCCGCAACACGCCGCCCGCCGTCACGTTCGACGGCTTCGCGGGCTTCAAGGTGACCTTCCCCGTCAACCGCGCCGACAAGCGCGACGAGGTGGTGGCCTTCCTGGGCGCCAGCTACTTCCGCGCGATCGGCGCCGACCAGCGCTATGGCCTGTCCGCCCGCGGCCTGGCGGTGGAGACGGTGGGGGGTACCGGCCCCGAGGAGTTCCCGCGCTTCACCGAGTTCTGGCTGGAGACGCCCGCCCCGGGCGCGACGGCGCTGGTGGTGGACGCGCTGCTGGATTCCCCCAGCGTGGCGGGCGCCTACCGCTTCGTGGTGACGCCGGGCGTCGAGACGCGCGTGGACGTCGTCGCGCGGCTCTATGCGCGCCGGGTGCTGGCCAACGTCGGCGTGGCCCCGCTCACCAGCATGTTCCTGTCGGGCGAGAACCAGCCGCGCGCCGACGATTTCCGGCCCGAGGTGCACGATTCCGATGGGCTGTCGGTGCACCTGGGCGCTGCGGGCGGTTCGGGCGCGGCGGCCGGCACCGGCGGCGAATGGCTGTGGCGCCCGCTGGGCAACCCGGCGCACCCGTTCGCCACGTCCTTCGCGATGCCCCGACTGGCCGGCTTCGGCCTGATGCAGCGCGACCGCCGCTTCGCCAGCTACGAGGACATCGAGGCCCGCTACGACCTGCGTCCCGCCGCCTGGGTGGAACCGCAGGGCGACTGGGGCCCGGGCCGCGTGGAACTGCTGCAACTGCCCACGCCCGACGAGACCAACGACAACGTGGTGGCCTACTGGCGCCCCGACGAGCCGCTGCAGCCGGGCCGCGCGCGCGAGCTGGCGTGGACGATCCACTGGCAGGGCGCCGTGCAGCAGCGGTCCACCGGCGCGTGGGTGGTGCAGACGCGCACGGGCCGCAGCTTCGCGGGCCTGGCGGCCGACGAGCGCCAGTTCGTCGTCGACTTCGAGGGCCCCGCGCTGGCGGCGCTGCCCGCGGGCGCCGACGTGAAGGCGGTGGCCACCGCCGACGCCAACGGCCAGGTGCTGGAAGCCACCGCGTACCGCAACGACGCCACCGGCGGCTGGCGGATGGCCCTGCGCGTGCGCCAGCACCGCGCGGACCGTCCGCTGGAGCTGCGGGCCTATCTCCGACACGGCAGCGACTCGCTCGGCGAGACGTGGAGCCACGTGATCCCAGGACGATGATGCGAAACACCCTCGAGTCCCTCTTCGGCCGCCGCGCGGCCGACACGGTGCCCGCCACCGCCGACGACCTGTGCGAGAGCGAGGCCAGCGCGCAGATGGCCGCGCTGCAGGCGCATCACTCGCGGCTGCTGGGCGCAGGCAGGGTGGGCGTGGATTCGTTGATCGACGAGCGGGACGACGACGATGCGCCGGGGTCAGGTCTTGCCGCTTGCCCCCCTGGACCTGCTGTACGCGCGAGCCACCTCGCGGGGGGCAAGCGGCAAGACCTGACCCCTCCCTCCGACGCCGCCCGCGCGATGCCTCCCATCGCCCGCACCCCCATGCTGCCGCGCCCCTGGCAGGGCTTCTGGGCCAGCCTGCGCGCGGGCGGGGTGGCGCCCGCCGGGCACGGCCCCGCGCAGGCCTGGGAACGCGCGGCCGTGCTGCGCCGCCGCCGCCTGCTGGCGGTCGTCGCGGCCGCGACCATCCTGGCCACCGTCGTGCTCGCGCGCTCGCGCGTGGGCGCCGCGCATCCGCTGCTGCAGGCCGCGCAGGTGGGCCTGTTCGCGCTGCTGTTCGCCTGGGTGGCCGCGGGCTGCGTCACCGCGGTGATGGGCTTCGTGGTGATGCTGCGCGGCGATCGCCATGCGCTGTCCGCCCGCAGCGCCGCGCCGGGGCCGATACCCGCGGGGGTACGCACCGCGCTGGTGATGCCCATCTGCCACGAGGACGTGGGCACGGTGTTCGGCGGCCTGCAGGCCACCTGCGAATCGCTGCAGCGCGCTGGCGCCCTGGGCGCGTTCGACGTGTTCGTGCTGTCCGACAGCGCCGACCCGCAGGTGCGCGCCGCCGAGCGGGACGCGCACGCGCGCCTGTGCGCGGTGCTGGGCCCGCAGGCCCGCGTGTTCTACCGCGTGCGGCAGGTGCGCACGAAGCGCAAGGCCGGCAACGTGGCCGACTTCTGCCGCCGCTGGGGCGCGGGCTACGACTACATGGTGGTGCTGGACGCCGACAGCGTGATGAGCGGCGACTGCCTGCGCACGCTGGTGCAGCTGATGGAGGCCCACCCGACCGCCGGCATCCTGCAGACGGCGCCACAGGCCGTCGGCCACGCCACGCTGCATGCGCGCGCGCAGCAGTTCGCAGCCCGCGTCACGGGTCGCCTGTTCACGGCCGGCATGCAGTACTGGCAGCTGGGCGAGGCCCACTACTGGGGCCACAACGCGATCATCCGCGTGGCGCCGTTCATGCGGCACTGCGCGCTGGCCGCGCTGCCCGGCCGCGGCGCGCTGGCGGGGGACATCCTGTCGCACGACTTCGTCGAGGCCGCGCTGATGCGCCGCGCCGGCTGGCACGTCTGGCTGGTGCCCGACCTGGTGGGCAGCTACGAGCAGCAGCCGCCGCACCTGCTGGCCGAGCTGCAGCGCGACCGCCGCTGGTGCCAGGGCAACCTGCAGAACGC
>OUNM010291541.1_pt1 | contig 13449 bp, 11 predicted proteins | sample 1769961 | NCBI WGS metagenome assembly OUNM01 (sample SAMEA3914820, study PRJEB12502) | metagenome | biome: forest; material: soil | place: USA | collected 2012-03-12 | depth 0.3 m | reverse complement strand
GCTGAAGCGGGCCTGCTCGACCGGATTTTCGCCTTGTCGGAGCGAAGCACCTTGGCGCGGACCGAGGTGCTCGCCGGGTTCACTACCTTCCTGACGATGGCCTATATCGTGCTGGTCAACCCGGTGATCCTGGGGCAAGCGGGGATGCCGATTGCCTCAGTCGCGGCGGCGACGTGCTTCGCCGCGGCCTTCGCCTCGATCCTGATGGGCCTCGTCGCGAACGTGCCGCTCGCCCTCGCGCCCGGCATGGGGCTCAACGCCTATTTCAGCTTTACCGTCGTCCAGCAGATGCACGTGGCCTGGCCGGTGGCGCTAGGCTGCGTGCTGATCTCTGGAATAGCCTTCCTGATCCTGGCTCTGACCGGCGTGCGTCAGCTGATTGTCGCAGTCATTCCGGGCTATCTGTTCGCGGCGGTGGCGGGAGGCATCGGGCTGTTCATTGGCTTTATCGGGCTCAAGGATGCAGGCATTATTGTCGCCAGCCCAGCGACCTTCGTCACGATTGGCGACCTCAAGGCACCGAGCGCCATGCTCGCCCTGTTCGGGCTGGTGCTGATCGGGGCGCTTAGTGTCTGGAACGTGCGCGGTGCGATGCTGATCGGCATCGTCGCAACGACGCTGGTCGGCTGGCTCTTTGGACAAGTGGCGTTCAAGCCCGAGCCGTACCAGCTCTCGGCGCTGGTCGGTACGGCGTTCAAGCTCGATCTGGCGGGCGTCTTCGGTCTCGGCGGAAGCCATGGGCTCGGCCTGATCGAGATCCTGTTCGTTTTCCTGTTCGTAGACCTGTTCGACAATATCGGCACGCTCGTTGCGGTGACCAAGCGCGCCGGGCTGATGGACTCCGAAGGGCGTATCCCTCACCTCAACCGGATCCTGATGACCGACGCGATCGCGACGATCATGGGATCGATCGCGGGCACCAGCACGGTGACGAGCTATGTCGAGAGCGCCGCCGGCGTGCAGGCGGGAGGGCGCACGGGGCTTACCGCGGTGGTTACCGGCATCCTCTTCCTGCTCACCATGTTCGTAGCACCCTATGCGCAGATCGTACCGCTCGCCGCGACGGCGCCGGCGCTGATCATTGTCGGCGGAATGATGCTGCTGCCGCTAGTCGAGGTGCGGTGGGAGGAGCCGATGGCGGCGATCCCGGCTTTCCTGACGGTTGCGATGATCCCGCTGACCTTCTCGATCGCCAACGGTCTCGCCTTCGGCATCACCGCGCATGCGGTGCTGACCCTGCTCCGGGGCAAGGCGACGAAGAACGACTTGTTCCTGTTCCTGCTCGCAGCGCTGTTCGTCGTGCGGTTCGCTTGGATGAGCGCAGCATGATGCGTGGCCTCGCCCTGGCGCTCGCTTTCCTGCTGGCATTTCCCGTGCCTGCACGGGCCGAGAAGATCGACCGCATGCGCCGTACTGTCGTGATGACCGCTTTTCCGCCCGAATGGGACGCGCTCGTCAGATCGGTCCAACGGCCGAGGCAATATCGGCTCAATGGTCTGCTACTGCTCACCGGTACCATGGAGGGTAAGCCCGTGCTGCTGATGCAGAGCGGCGTCAGCATGGTCAACGCGGCGATGAACACGCAACTGGTACTCGACCGCTTCGAGGTCAGGCGGATCATATTCTCGGGGATCGCGGGCGGCGTCGATCCCTCGCTCTCGATCGGTGACGTCGTCGTGCCGGAGGATTGGGCGCAGTATCTGGAGGTCGCCTTCGCACGACATACCGATAAGGGCTGGGTGCCACCCGAAACGATCGATGCGAATGCGCCAGCCAATTTCGGGATGATGTTTCCGCGCGGCGTGCGCGTGGGCAATGCGATCGAGCCGATGCGTCGCCACTATCGCTTCCCGGTCGACCCGGCGCTGCTCGCGCTGGCCCGTCGGGTCGCCACGGGCGTAACGTTGCACCGTTGCGTCGGTGAGGGAGAGATGCGGCCCGCGTCGATTTCGGCGACGCCGGCGCCAGGCTGCCTCATGCAAGAGCCGAAGGTCGTGGTCGGCGGGACGGGGGTCAGCGCCGGCGTCTTTGCCGACAATGCCGAGTTTCGCAATTATCTTTTCTCGGCGTGGAAGGCGACGGTGCTCGACATGGAGAGCGCCGCAGTATCGCAGGTCGCCTATGCCAATGGCATGCCTGTGATCATCTTCCGGAGCCTTTCGGATCTGGCCGGCGGCGATGCGGGCGAGAACCAGATGAGCACCTTCATGGCTCTGTCCTCGGTCAATTCGGCGGACGTGGTCCGCACGTTCATCGCGGCGCTGCCCAATTGATGGCTCTTGCGACCGTCAGCGGCTCGCGCGGCATGGTGACCGCGCCGCACCATCTGGCCTCCGAGGCCGGACTCAGCGTGCTGCGCGATGGAGGCAACGCGATCGAGGCGGTGGTCGCGGTCGCAGCGAGTCTCGCGGTCGTCTATCCTCACATGACCGGGATCGGCGGCGACGGCTTCTGGCTGATCGCCGAGCCCGACGGGCGTGTCCACGGCATTCACGGCTGCGGCGGCGCGGCGGCGAACGCCGATCTTGCGCTCTATGCGGGGCTCGAAACTGTACCCACGCGAGGGCCGCTTGCTGCTAACACGGTCGCCGGCACGATCTCGGGTTGGGCCGCGGCGCTCGAAATTGGGGGCAGGAACCTGCCCCTCGCGCGGCTGCTGCGCGACGCGATCGCGCATGCCGATGCGGGTGTGCCGGTCACTGCGGGGGGTGCGGCGATCGCAGCGGCCAAGGGCGGCGAGCTTCGCATCCAGCCCGGAGCCTATGCCCCGATCTTCGAGTCCGAGGGACGTTCGCTCCGCGAAGGGGAAACGCTGCGCCAGCCGGCGCTGGCGGCGACGCTCACGAGGCTGGCCGTCGACGGGCTGGACAGCTTTTATGCGGGCGGTCTCGCCGCCGATATCGCGGCCGACCTCGCTGCGCTCGGAACCCCCGTCTCGGCCGCCGATCTCGCAGCGCATCGGGCGACACAGCCCGCGCCGCTGAGAGTGGAGACGCGCCACGGCACGCTCTACAACAGCGCGCCGCCGACGCAGGGCTTCGCCTCGCTGATGATTCTTGCGCTGTTCGACCGGCTCGCGGCAAACGAGGCGGACGGCTTCGCGCATGTTCACGGCCTTGTCGAGGCGACCAAACAGGCCTTCCTGCTACGCGATCAGCATGTCGGTGATCCCGATTATCATGACTTCGACCATCAGGCGGCTCTCAGCGATGGCGCCGCGCTCGATGCGCTCGCCGCCGACATCAGCCCCGAGACCGCCTTGTCTTGGCCCCAGCCGTCGCAGTGGGGCGACACCTGTTGGTTCGCCGCCGCCGATGCTGAAGGCCGAGTGGTGAGCGCGATCCAGTCGACCTATTTCGAGTTCGGATCGGGCATCGTCCTGCCGCGCACGGGCATTATCTGGCAGAATCGCGGAAGTTCCTTCCGGCTGGCGAAAAGCGGCTGGAATGCGTTGAAGCCGGGACGCAAGCCGTTCCACACACTCAATCCGGCGCTGGCGCGCTTCGTGGATGGGCGGGTTATGGCCTATGGCACGATGGGCGGCGAGGGGCAGCCACAGACGCAGGCGGCGGTGTTCAGCCGCTACGCGCGCTTCGGCATCGACCTGCAGGAAGCGATCAGCCGCCCACGGTGGTTGCTCGGCCGCACCTGGGGCGAGCAGTCGACGACGCTCAAGCTCGAGGACGGATTTGCGCCCGAACTCTATGATCAACTCGCCGCCGCCGGGCATGATGTCGAGCGCGTCGGCCTGCTTACGGCGATGATGGGCCATGCCGGTGCGATTGTGCGCCACGCGGACGGTCGCCTCGAAGGTGCGACCGATCCACGCAGCGATGGCAAGGTGGCGGCATGGTGATCACGACGGACTTCATCGATCGACCGGAAGAGACGTTTGATGCCGCTTGACCTCAATCTATTCGGCGAGATCGATCCGCCTCAGCGGCTGCTGATGGGCCCCGGACCGGTCAACGCGCATCCGCGCGTGCTCCGCGCGATGTCGGCCGACCTGCTCGGCCAGTTCGACCCCGAGATGACCGGCTACATGAGCCAGGTCATGGCGCTCTACCGCCCGATCTTCGGGACACGGAACCGCTGGACCATGTTGATCGACGGCACCGCGCGCGCCGGGATCGAGGCGGCGCTGGTCAGCCTCGTTGCGCCGGGTGACCGAGCGCTGGTGGTCAATTTCGGTCGCTTCGGCCTCCTGCTGACCGAGATATTGACGCGCATCGGCGCGGTGATCGAGACAGTTGAGGCACCGTGGGGCGAGACCGTGCCGATGGAGGCGATCGCCGCGGCGATCGAGCGGACGGCCCCCAGGATCGTCGCGACGATCCACGGTGACACCTCGACGACGATGGCCCAGCCCCTCGACGGGCTTGGCGCGCTGGCCCATGCCGCTGGTGCGCTGCTGTACGTCGATGCGACCGCAACAATCGGCGGCATGGAGCTGGCCTCCGATCGCTGGGGTGCCGACATCGTCACCGGGGGTCTGCAGAAATGCCTCGGCGGCCCTTCAGGCTCGGCGCCGATCACGATTTCCGATGCCGCGGCGGCGCATATCGGCACGCGGCGGCACGTCGAGCAGGGCATCCGCCGCGACGATATCGCGGATGGAGCCGGGCCGCGCATCGGCTCCAACTATTTCGACCTCGCAATGATCATGGATTATTGGTCCGAGAAGCGCCTCAACCATCATACCGAGGCGACCTCGATGCTCTATGCCGCGCGAGAGTGCGCGCGGATCATGCTGGGGGAGGGGCTGGAGACGCGCTACGCCCGCCATGCCGCCGCCGGCCGGGCGATGACCGCGGGGCTGCGCGCGATGGGCCTCACCGTCTTCGGCCACGACGCCAACCGCATGACCAACGTCACAGGCGTCTTCATCCCCGAGGGCATCGACGGCGAGCGCGTGCGCGTCGCGATGCGCACCCAGTTCGAGATCGAGATTGGCACGGCCTTCGGCCCGCTCGCCGGGCGCATCTGGCGGATCGGTGCGATGGGCTACAATGCTATGAAGCATAAGGTGCTGATCACGCTCGGCGCGCTCGAGGCCTGCCTCACGATCGAAGGCCTCGCGCTCCCCGTCGGTGAAGCGGTTCCGGCGGCGATGGAAGCGTGGGAGGCATGACCGCCCCACGCGACCTCGTCGGCTACGGTACGAACCCGCCCGATCCGCGCTGGCCGGGTAGCGCCCGGATCGCGGTTCAGTTCGTCGTCAACTACGAGGAAGGGGCCGAGAACAGCATCCTCAACGGCGACAAGGGATCGGAAGCGTTCCTGTCCGAGATGGTCGGAGCCGCGAGCCATTCCGATCGCGCGATGGCGATCGAGAGCCTCTACGAATATGGCAGCCGCGCCGGCTTCTGGCGGCTCCACCGCCTGTTCACCGAGCGCGGCCTGCCCGTGACCGTCTTCGGTGTCGCCAAGGCGATGCAGATGAACCCCGAAGCGGTAGATGCGATGCTGGCGGCGGACTGGGAGATCGCCAGCCACGGGCTGCGCTGGATCGACTATCAATATGTCCCGGAAGAGATCGAGCGCGCGCACATCGCCGAGGCTGTGGCTCTCCACGCGAGACTCACCGGCACCCGCCCGCTCGGCTGGTATCAGGGGCGCACCTCGCCCCACACCGCGCGGCTCGTCGCCGAAGAGGGCGGGTTCGTCTACGATGCTGACAGCTATGCCGACGACCTGCCTTATTGGGACCGCCGGCATGGGAAGGCGCAGTTGATCGTGCCCTACACGCTCGACGTCAACGACATGAAGATCGTCGCCTACAATGGCTTCACCGAGGGCGAGCAGTTCTTCCGCTACCTGCGCGACACCTTCGATCAATTGCGCGAAGAAGGCGGACGGATGATGTCGGTCGGATTGCACGGTCGCATCGCCGGCCGGCCGGGCCGCGCCCGCGCGCTCGCCCGCTTCCTTGATCATGTGATCGCGGCAGGTGACGCTTGGGTCGCGCGCCGCATCGACATCGCGCGCCACTGGATGGAGGCTCACCCGGCATGATCATCGACGATCCGGTGCGGCTGAAAGAGGTGACCGAAGCCTTCCATGCCTATGAGTGCGCGCTGATGGCGGACGACATTCCCGCCATGGATCAGCTGTTCCACGATGCGCCGACCACCAACCGCTATGGCGTGGGTGAGGTGCTTTACGGGATCGAGGCGATCCGCGAGTTCCGCAAAGGGCGCGGCGGATCGCCGCAGCGCCGGTTAGGACGCGTGGCGATCACGGTCTATGGGGACGCTTTTGCCACCGCCGACGCCGAATTTTTTCGCGAGAACAGCAGCCGCAGAGGTCGCCAGACGCAGGCCTGGGTGCGGTTCGAGGACGGGTGGAAGATCGTCTCCGCCCATGTCAGCCTTGAAGGCGGCAGCCATTGACCGCGCTGTTCGAACATAGCCCATGGGTCGAGGCGCGCGCCGACGCGGCGCCGTCCTCGGGCGATCGCTGGGCCAATCTGATGGCGGTCGTCCGGGAGGCGGCGCCGGAAGAACAACTCGCCCTGATCCGCGCGCATCCCGAGCTCGCCGGCAAGGCGGCGATCGACGGCACGCTGACTGAAGCCTCAGCCGCCGAGCAGGCTTCCGCCGGCCTCGACCGGCTGACGCCCGCGGAATATGAGCGCTTCCATGCGCTCAACGCCGCCTATCGCGCGCGCTTCGATTTCCCCTTCATCATCTGCGTCCGGCTGACGACCAAGGCGGGCATCCTCGCCGCGATCGAGCGGCGCCTGGGAAATAGCCGTGAGACCGAGATCGCGATCGCGATCGAGCAGATCGGCGAGATCGTCCGACTGCGGTTGGGCGATCCGGCATGAGGGCGAACGATGCCATCGGCCTTCCCGCGCTGGAGGCGCGCCTCGCCCGTGAGCTCGAACTGATCGGGCACGACCGGTCCGAATGGATCCGCCCGCGTTCGCACGAGGGAGCGCCGGTGCTCGACGTCGCGATCGTCGGCGGCGGGCAGTGCGGTCTCGCCGCTGCCTTCGGCCTGCGCGGCCAGGGCGTACACAACGTATTGATCATCGACGAGAATCCGGCGGGCTACGAAGGCCCCTGGGACACCTATGCGCGGATGGTGACGCTGCGCACGCCGAAGGGCCTCAACCCGATCGACTTCGGCATCCCCTCGCTCACCTACCGCGCATGGTGGGAGGCGCAGCATGGCGCCGAGGGCTGGGCGACGGTCGACAAGATCGCGCGCGGCGACTGGATGGATTATTTGCGCTGGTATCGCGCTGTCCTGGCGCTTCCCCTGCGCAGCGAGACAAGGGTGGTGCTGATCGAACCCCTTCCCGAGCAGGGGCTCCATCGGCTGCACCTCGCGAGCGGCCAAGCACTGCTCGCGCGCAAGGTGGTGCTGGCGACCGGCATACAGGGCGGTGGCGAGTGGCACACGCCGCCCGAAATCCGCGATACCTTGCCCAAGTCGATCTGGGCGCACACCAGCGAGCCGATCGACTTCGAGCGGCTACGCGGCAAGCGGATCGGCATCCTCGGCGGTGGCGCCTCGGCGTTCGACAATGCCAACCACGCGCTGGCGATGGGCGTCGCAAGCGCCGAGGTGTTCCTGCGGCGGAAGGAATTGCCACGGATCAACCCGATCCGCTTCATGGAGCGGGTCGGCTTCACGGCGCGCTACCCGGCGCTCGACGACGCGACCAAATATGCCGTGATGGCCGCATTCCTCGGCCACAACCAGCCGCCGACCAACGATACCTTCGCGCGTGCTGCGGCCCGGCCCGGCTTCGCGCTGCATCTCGGCGCACCATGGCGAGAGGTGAGGCGCGCGGGCGACGGCGTGCGTGTCACCACGCCCCATGGCGTGCACGACTTCGATTTCGTGATCCTGTCGACCGGCCTCGTGTCGGATCCCGCGCTCCGCCCCGAGCTGCGCCTGGTTGCGGACGGCATCGCGCGATGGTCCGACCGCTACACCCCGCCGGAGGGGCATGCGAACGCGCTGCTCGACGCGCATCCCTATCTCGGGCCGGCGTTCGAATTCGTGGCTCGCGAGGATTATGACGCTGGCCGGCTGCACGGGCTGTTCGCGTTCAATTATTCGGCGCTGGCGAGCCTGGGCCTCTCGGCGTCGGCCCTGTCAGGGTTGCACCACGCGCTGCCGCGCCTCGTCCTCGGTATTGCCGATCAGCTCTTCCTCGACGATCGCGACGCCCTGGTTGCCGACTTCATGGCCTATGACGAGTTTGAATTCCTCGGTGACTGGCCGGCGCAACTGATGGACGCCATATCATGAGCAGCCTGTCGACACACGTGCTGGACACGGCCCATGGCCGCCCGGCGGCGGGTGTGGCGCTTCGCTTGTCGACCGCTGTGGGGGAATTGCTGCACGCAGGCGAGACCAATGCCGACGGCCGCTGCCCCGGCCTGCCGCCGGTCGGCCCCGGCCGCTACCGTATCGCGTTCGAGGTTGCCGCCTATTTTCGCGGCCTCGGCATGGTCCTCCCCGAGCCGCCCTTCCTCGATATCGTCGCGATCGACTTCGGGGTCGCCGACGACGGCCACTATCACGTGCCGTTGCTTGTCTCGCCTTTCGCCTATTCAACCTATCGCGGGAGCTAGGTGCGCTCATTTTTGCAATGCTCTGTGAAAATCATTGCGTTTGATCGCGCAATCAAAAGCCACCAGAGTCGACGCACCAACCTGGAAAGCGAAGATGGCTACCCTAGCTCCGGCTGACATGGCGCTCCCGCGCAACTGCACCTTCGATGCTGATGACTGGATGATCCTCGCTCGGCACTGGTATCCCATAGCGATCGTGCGTGAGGTCGGCGAGAAGCCGATCGGCACGCACCTCCTCGATCAACCGCTGGTGATCTACAAGGCCGATGGCGAGATCGTAGTCGCCGCGGACATCTGCCCGCATCGTGGCGTTCCACTGAGCCTTGGCACGCAAACCGAAGATGGCGTGACCTGTGCTTATCACGGACTTCGTTTCGGGGTGGGAGGGCGTTGCAATCATGTCCCTGCGCACCCGTCGCGGAGCATCCCCGGTCGCATGCATCTTACGACGTTTCCCGCCGTCGAGCGCTACGGTCTCGTCTGGACCTGCTTGCGTCCCGACGATGCCGGGTCCGCCGGCAACGGCATCGCCGACATGCCGCATTGGAACGAGCCTGCATTCCAGCAGATCGTCTGCCCATGGATCGACATCTTTGGCTTCGCCGGACGACAGTTGGAGGGCTTTCTCGACGTCGCCCATTTCGCCTTTGTCCATACCGAGACGTTCGGGGACGCCAACAACGCCGAGGTGCCCGCCTATGCGACGAAGAGCACTGACTATGGCTTCGAAGCCGAATATTGGAGCACGGTCGGCAACTATCCGATCGGCAGGGAAGGGCGTGGCGTGCCCGGCTTCCGCTGGCTCAGGCGCTTCCGTTGCCATCTGCCGTTCACGGCGACGCTCGAAATCCACTTTCCGGGCGAGGATCGGCTGGTGATCATGAACGCCGCTTCGCCGGTCTCGGCCAAGGTCACACGCCTGTTCGCACCGATGGCGCGTAATTTCGACAAGGACCTGCCGATCCAGGACGTGTACGACTTCAACCGTCGCGTGTTCGAGGAAGACAAGGTGATCGTCGAGGCGCAGCGGCCCGAATGCCTGCCGCTCGATCCTCTGATGGAGGCGCATATACCGGCTGACATGAGTTCGATGGCCTATCGCCGGGGCCTGCGCGACCTGGGTCTCAGCCGCTTCTTCATCTCGTGATGCGCGACGCCGCGAGACTTACGTGACGATCCGCGCCTTCCGCGGCGAATTGTTGTCGGTGGCGCGCGATCCGCGTGACCATGCCGATGCGGTTCGCCACGAAGTCGATGGCCTGCTCGTCATCGAGGAAGGTTTGGTCATCGCGCGCGGGCCATTTCATGAGCTCATATCCCGGTTCGGGGGCGTGCCGGTTGAGCCGCTGCGGGGTCTCGTTGTGCCCGGGTTCGTCGATGCCCATGTCCATTATCCTCAAATGGATCGCATCGCCGCGCATGGCGAGCAGTTGCTCGACTGGCTGGAGCGGCATATCTTTCCAGCGGAGAAAGCGTTCGCCGATCGCGCCCATGCCGATGCGGTCGCGTCCGTCTTTCTCGACGAACTGCTGCGTAACGGCACGACCAGCGCGCTAGTCTTCCCGACCGTGCATGCGCAATCGGTCGACGCCCTGTTCGAGGCCGCGCTCGCCCGGAATATGCGGGTCGCCTGCGGCAAGATACTCATGGACCTAGGACCCGAAGGCCTTGCCGACACTGTCGAGACAGCAAGATGCGAGAGCGAGGCGTTGATCCGGCGCTGGCACAAGCGCGGGCGGCTGCTCTACGCGGTGACACCGCGCTTCGCGCTGACCTCATCGGACGCGCAGTTGCGCGAGGCGGGGGCGCTGCTCGCCGCGCATCCCGACATATTGCTCCACACGCATCTGGCGGAGAATGCCCGTGAATGCGAAGCGGTCGCGGCGCGTTTCACCGAGGCATACGATTATCTCGACGTCTATGATCGCTTTGGTCTGGTCGGGCCGCGCTCGGTCTTTGCTCACGGCATCCACCTATCAGACCGCGCCTGCGCACGGCTCGCCGAAAGCGGCGCGGGGATTGCTGTATGCCCGAGTTCGAACCTGTTTCTCGGATCAGGCTTCTTCGATTTTCGGCAAGCGGATGCGCACGGAGTGAGCATCGGGCTTGGCACCGACATCGGCGCGGGCACCTCCTTCTCGATGTCGTTCACCGCTGGCCTCGCCTACCAGGTCGCGCTGGCGCGCGATTATCCGCTCGACCCTTTCCGCGCGCTCTATCTTGCGACCGCGGGCAGCGCCGCGCTGCTCGGCATCGCCGACCGGGTGGGCGGGCTCGAGCCGGGGCAGGAGGCCGACTTCGTCGTGCTCGACTGTGCCGCGACGCCGCTGCTCGCGCGCCGGACCGCAGGCGCGAGCCTCTCCGAGCGCCTCTTCGCGCTGCAGATACTCGGCGACGACCGCGCGGTCGCGCGCACCTATGTCCTGGGTGATTGCGTCTGGGACAGGGCGGGTTAGGAGGCGCGGGTGGCTTAGGTCACCCACCACTATGACGAACTGCCCGCCGACCACTATGCGCAAATGAACGGCTTGTCCGTGGCGGCCAAGGTGGCCGGGCAGCAGGCGCTCCTCTCCGATTTCGGACTGGGGCAGGGCGTATGGTCGAGAGCGTTGGCAGATCGAGCCGGTGCGCGATCAGACCGCTGGCACGAGCCCGGCGCCACCGATGTCGACGGCGAGATCCGGTTTCTGTTCGCTCTTCTGCAGCTTGTTTGCCACCGTCCGTACATAGGACAAGAAGTTGTCATAGGTGATTGAAGAGAATTCGGGCGCGTGGGCCACGGCGATGGGCGAATCCCGTCAGCGGATGTAGGGCTATCGCTTCGCTGAATATTGGGCAATCGGCCGGATCCAGCATCGGGTGCTCATGCTGCTTCTGTCACGAGTCATGGCTTAGTTCCGCGAAACCGTTCTCGATCTCGCCGAGGACGATCCCCGCTGCGTAGGACAGCGTGCGCGATGAGGCGGTGCATAGGGCGAGGGTCATGGGCCGGAGCATGGGATCGGAGATCCTGGTGAAGGAGAGCTGTCCACCTTGCACCTCGGTGATCACATCGAGCGAGGTGAGGATGCCGATACCAACGCCCTGAAGCACCAGCGAGATGATCATCTGGATGTTGTCAGGCGTCACCGCCTTATCGAGCACGGCGCCGGTCGCACCCTCGAGCACCGCGACCTGCTGGCCGACCGCGAGCGTTTCGGTGGGGACGACCATCGTCGAGCCGACGCAGGTCGAGAAACGCGCCTCGCGCTGGCGGCCGAAGGGATGGCCCGCAGGCGTGAGGAATCCGAGCACGACCTCGACGAAGGCGCGCACGGTGATTTCGCGGAAGGATTGCGGCTCGAAGAAGATGCCGAAGTCGACGTCGCCGTTGATAATCGCGCGGCGCACATCGTCGTTGTTGAGCACCTTCACGCCGATCGTGATCCCAGGATAGTGGCTTTTGATCGACTGGATCGCCTGCGGGATATAGCCTTTGGCGAGCGCGTCGATCACTGCGATGTCGACATGGCCGCGCTTGAGCCCGCGCAGATCCTCGATCTGAGCGCGGACGTCGGCGAGGCTCTTCTGCCAGCGCCCACCCGCCGCCATCATGATTTCGCCCGCCGCGGTCAGGCGCAGGCCGGTCGAGAGCCTCTCGAACAGCGGCATGCCGAGATCTGCCTCCACGTTCAGGATCTGGCGGTCGATCGCTGAAGCCGAGACGTTGAGCTCGTCGGCCGCCTTACGGATCGAGCCGAGCCGGCCGACGGTCAAGAAGTAGCGGAGGAAACGCGAAAAGGCTGGCATCGGGTCGCTCTAATTTTTGCAACGCTCTGTGGAATTCATTGCATTGGTGGCATCGCGTCAAGTGCCTTACTGCCCGTGTCACGGAAATGATGAATCGTGTGGATCAACGACGGAATGCGTTTGCGCTAGCGGTGCACCTTGTGCGGCAGGCGCGGACGCGCATCCCAGCCCGAGCGGTGGCCTGCCTCGTTGCGGCGTCGATCGGTCTTGTCGTGCCCCGCGCGATGGCGGCGGAGCCTTTGGTCCTGCCGCTTCCCACCGCGACCGTGCGCATCCCAGTCAAGAGGGCTCCTCATTGGCTGCGGCGCATGCCGGTGCATGAGTGGGGCAAGATAAGTTTATTACGTAAAGTATTTGTCGAATAATAATATCGAAATATCACCAACAACTCATAGGAGAGGTAATATCGATCATAACGACGGATAGGGCATTTTAATATGCCCTGCCGCCGATAAGGGGGATTTTGTACAATTATGAGAATTCTTTCCTTCTCTGCACCGGCAGGAAACGGCCATTCCCGATCCAATACTTGTATGATGGCGCTGGCGACCGTGGCGGGATTGCTCGCCTGCACGGCGATGACCGCGCCGGCGCTCGCTGCTGATGCCGCGCCGGCGCCCGCTGCTGGTGCCCCTGCGGACGCCCCGGCGGATGGAGGCGAAATCGTCGTCTCTGGCTCGCTGGGCGCGCTTCCACTCAAGGACGTCGGCACGGTCTTCGGCTTCGACAAAACGTTGGCCGAGACGCCGCGTTCGGCCTCGTCGGTCAGTTCCCAGCAGATCGAGCGCTTCGGCATGACCGACATCTATGACCTGGTCTCGCAGGCGCCGGGCACTTTCACCAACTCATATTTCGGCACCGGCGGTGCGCTCGACATTCGCGGGTCCCCGGCCGACGTCTATTTCCGCGGCATGCGGCGGCTCGACAATCCGGGCAACTATCCGACGCCGATCGGCGCCTCTGATCGCATCGACATTGTGCGTGGCCCTTCATCGCCCATATACGGCCCGTCAAAGACCGGCGGTTACCAGAAATTTGTTACCCACACCGCGCGCGCCGCCGGCCG
>OUNM010017110.1_pt1 | contig 13451 bp, 10 predicted proteins | sample 1769961 | NCBI WGS metagenome assembly OUNM01 (sample SAMEA3914820, study PRJEB12502) | metagenome | biome: forest; material: soil | place: USA | collected 2012-03-12 | depth 0.3 m | reverse complement strand
GCTGCATCGCGCGCCTGCTGCACGTCGGGACGCGCATCGCCGGCGGGATCGAGGCGACGCGCCTCGTCGAGGCCGTCGACACACGGCTGGAACGCGCCGGCCGCGCACTTCTCGAGCGCGAGGCGACGAATCGGCTCGGCGCGCGGATCGACCACGTCGTGCGTGATGATCTCGGGCGTGGGCTTGCGCGTCACGTAGATGACGATGGCGCTCACGATGACGCCGAGCGCGGCGAGCATCGCGACCTCGCGCTGCCAGTTCTCCTTGAAGTGACGGCGGAGCCGGCTCACGCGCTGGCGAACGCGCGGCGGCGGAAGCTTCTCGGACTCGGCGATCGACTCGAGCTTCTCGCCCTCGCCTTCGCGCAGCATCCAATCGAGCGTCTTCTTGTTCTCGGCGCCTTCGGGGAGGTTCTTCTCCGCCCAGCGCAGGAGGTCGGCCTCCACGTGCGGTGCCGGCGTGCCCTCGACGTCCGGCAGATCGAAGCTCTCGCGACCGGCGCGGCGGTGATAGTCGACGACCTTGTTCTTCGCGACGCCGAAGATCCAGCGACGGAGTGACTCGCTGTCCTGCGGTGCATGCGGAGACTCGATGGCTTCGGCGAGCGCTTGCTGGACGATGTCCTCGACCTCGCTCTCGGGCACGCGCTTCCTCACCATCGCGATCAGCGCCGAACGCAGATCGGGGTCGAGGTTTCGGGAGGGGCCGGGCTTCGCGAGGGTGCTCATCGGGACGTGCACACGAGGACGTCGGCCGCCCCCGTGCGAGTGTGACACGGCTCTCTCGAAAAAAATGGGACGGCGATCAGCCCTTTGCCGACATGTGCGTCAATCTACGAAAAGCCAAGTGTTTCCAGCTCGTTTCGACGTGGCACGCGTCGCTGATGACGCTGTGCGCAATCGCGCGCGGCGCGTCTCCATCGACGCGTTCTCGCGCGTGCTCGCGTGCGATTCGCGGCTTTCTCGGGCTCGCGTCGCGTGGCACGCCGGCTGCTGAACGACGGTCATGCACAAGACACGTCTCTGGGGGGACGTACTGTTCGCGCTCTTCGCGCTGCCGCTGTTCGCGGCGTGCGGGAGCAATCCAACGACGGAGGACAACACCGCGCGTGTCTGTCCTCCGAAGACCAACAAGACGACGCTTCCGGGCTCGGGGCCGGGCGGCGCCGCCGGGGCTCTCACGCCCGTCACGACGTTCGGAGCCAATCCGGCGGCTCTCGAGATGTACGTCCACGCGCCGGCGAGCGGAAAGGCGAGCGCGATCGTCGTCGCGATGCACGGCTGTACGCAGACCGCGAGCGCCTACGCGGCGGCGGGTTGGAACGAGGTCGCGGACGCTGCGGGCTTCGTGGTCGTCTATCCGCAGCAGACCTCGCAGAACAACTCGACGCAATGCTTCCGCTGGTGGGACGCGGCGCAGACGACGCGCGACAAGGGCGAGGCAGCCTCGATCGCGGCGATGGTCGCGTATGCGAAGAGCACCTACGGCGCGACGCATGCGTACGTGACCGGGCTCTCGGCAGGCGCCGCGATGACCGCCGTGATGCTCGCGACCTACCCGGACGTGTTCGAGGCCGGCGCGATCATGGCGGGCCTTCCGTACGACTGCGCGACGTCGCAAACCGACGCGTACGCGTGCATGAACCCGGGGAAAGACAAGGCGCCGAGCGCATGGGCCGCGCTCGTCCCGAAGGTCGCCGGCGCGAGCGCGCCGCGGGTCTCGATCTGGCACGGCGACGCCGACTACACGGTGCGGCCCGCCAACCTCGAGCAGCTCGTTCGCCAATGGACGGCGGTGAACGGCGTCGCGGACACGCCTTCGGCCAGCGGCGTGGTCGGCAAGGCGACGCACGACGAGTTCCGTGACGCGAGCGGCGTGCTGCGCGTCGAGAGCTGGAAGATCAGCGGCATGGCCCACGGCGTCTCCGTCGATCCGAAGGGCGGATGCGGCACTGCCGGCGCCTACGTGCTCGACGAGGGGCTCTGCTCGACGAAGAAGGCGGCCGAGTTCTTCGGGCTCGTGGCGCCGGACTCCGTGACTCCGGGCGGACCTGGCGGAACCAGCGGCGGCAGCAGCGGCGCGACGTCCGGCAGCCCCGGAAGCTCCGGCTCGTCGGGCGCAACGGGCAGCGGCGGCGCGAACGCCGCCGACTGCCCGTGAGCGGTCAACCGGCGCTGCCGACGTAGGTCCGGCGATCGTCACGGACGCCGGCGAACCGGAACGTACCGGGCGCCGCGTCCGTGGCGCCGCCGACGGCGCTCTCGCGGGGCAGTTCCATGATGCGCTCGTACTCGGTGACATCGATGCGCGTCCGGCGTCCGAGGATCTCCTCGACGCCGGCGCGTTCGATCATCGCCGCGGCACGCGCGCCGACGACGCCGGAGAAGAACTCCGACGAGCAGCCGCTGCCGTACGAGAAGAGGCCGATGCGCTTTCCCGCGAGCTCCGCGCCCTGCAAGTGGAGAAGGCTCGTGAGACCGAGGTAGAGCGAGCCCGTGTACGTATTGCCGATCCGGCTCGCGAGCATGAGCGACGGCGCGACCTGCGTCTCGAAGCTCGCCGCGTCGAGCGCGTCCTCGCGCGCACGGGCGACGGCATCCAGCGCGGCGCCGCCGACGTCCTCGAGCTCGCACTTGCGGATGTGAGCGTGGGCCTTGCGCGCCATCTTGCAGAACGGCACGTGGTAGACGATGCGCGCGAGCTGCTCCGAGCGATACGTCGGTCCCTCGCGAACGACCTCGCGCTCCGTCGCGCGCTCACGCCACGAGCGGTATGCGCCGGCGACGGCGTCGAGGTAGCACTCGATCGAGTAGTGACCGTCGACCACCGCCTCGCGGCGACCTAGCGGGCGCCAGAAATCGTGCACGTCCGTGCTGAAGACACCGCTCATTCCACGATCGAGCTCGAGGACCTCGGGGCGACTCGAGACGAGCATCGCCACCGCCGCGCCTCCCTGCGTCGGCTCGCCGGCCGTCTTCAAGCCGTAGCGCGCGATATCGGAGCAGATGACGAGCGCCGTGCGGCCGTCGGCGCTGCCGGACGCGATCCAATCGCACGCCGCCATGAGCGCGGCGGTACCGCCGTAGCAAGCATGCTGCGTGTCGAACGTACGCATCGTTCGCGGCAGATCGAGCAGGCCCTGAACGAACGAGGCGACGGGCTTGGAATGGTCGACGCCGGTCTCCGTTCCGACGACGAGCATGCCAATCTTGGAGGCGTCGACGTTGGGCATGCGGAGCAGACGCGCGGCCGCGGTCGCGGCGAGAGCCACCGTGTCCTCGCCAGGATCGGCGACGGCCATCTCGGAGGCACCGAGGCCCACCGTGTACTTCGCCGGCGCGATGCCACGCGCAATCGCGAGGTCCTCGATGTCGAGGTAGCGCTGCGGCACGGCGATCGCGATCGCTTCGATCCCGACGCGGTTCATGGTGGGGACGCTTCTCTCTCGTTCTCGTTGGTTCGACACGGCTTCACTCCTCGGGCGGGGCGAGCACGACCCGCCCTGCGATCTCTCGGTTTTCCAGGCGAAAATGGGCGCGCGCGGCGTCGGCAAGGGGCACGACCTCCGACACGCACGACTTGACGTGGCCCGCCGCCGTGAGCTCGAGCGCGATGCCGAGCTCGGCGCGCGTCGTCGCGTAGGCGCCGATGATCTCGAGCTCCTTGACGATGACGAGCCCCGGATTGAGCTGGAACCTGCCGGTGTCGAGGTTCCCGACGACGACGAGCCGGCCGCCGGGGGCCATGCACCGTAGCGTCTGGCTGAAGGTGGCGCTGCCGACGATCTCGAGCGCGACGTCGACGCCCTCGCCGCGCGTGATCTCTTTGACCGCGTTCGCGAAGTCGAGATCGCGCGCGACGACCACGCGCCACGCGCCGGCGTCCTCGAGCGCCTTGACCTTGCTCGCGCTCGACGTGACTGCGATGACGCGCGCGCCGTCGTGCGTGCAGAGCTGCACGGCCTGCAGGCCGACGCCGCCGCTCGCGCCCGTGATGAGCACCGTCTCGCCGGCGGTGACGCGGCCTCGCGTGCGGCACACGTGGACCGCGGTTCCGGTCGTGCAGCACACCGTGGCGGCGTCGGGCGACGAGAGCGCGTCGGGAATGCGACAGAGCCCCGAGGCCGGTGCCGTCATTCGCGTCGCGTAACCGCCGCGAATGTCCTCGCCGAAGAAGCGGCGGTCCACCTTGCAGAGGCTGTTGCGCTCCTGCTTGCAGAGATCGCACTCGCCGCAGCTCATTCGCTGGAGCGTCGCCGCGCGATCGCCCACTTTCCAGCCGCTGACGTCCTCGCCGAGCTCGATCACCTCGCCCACCACCTCGTGACCGAGGATGGCGGGGAGCGGCAGCGGACCCAGGTCGCCTCGCCTGGCGATCACGTCGTGGTAGCAGACGCCGCATGCGCGAACGTCGAGGAGCACCTCGCCACGCGCCGGCTTCGGGTCAGGGAGTCGATCGAGCTGGAAGTTCGCGGGCCCGCCCAGCTCGCGTAAGACGACGGCTTGCATTTTCGTTCTCCGGAGCGCGTCAGCCGACCAGCGACTGCCGCATGTCGTTGCCGTCGATTCTGCGTATGGCGCGGAGCGTGGCCTCATCGGGCAGCGCGGTCGCCACGGGTGCGTTCGACGTGCGGTACGCAAAGCCTGTTTTTTCGGCGACGTCGGCTTCGGTCGCCCACGGATGGATGCCGACCAAGAGGGCGTCGGGCAGGCCGACCTCGAAGACGCCGAGATCGGTCACGAGCTTCGTGCGACGCCCGAGATCGGCGGTCGATGCGACCTGCACCGCGGGCACGAGGCAACGCTTGCTCTGCTTCGGCATGACCAGCACGGGTCGCTTCACCCAGCGTCGGAGCGAGGAGGCGCCGGCGACGCCCGGGAACTTCACCCGGGGATGCTCGAGATCGCCGGCCGCCGACATGTTCGTCTGCCCGCTGCCGTCGACCTCCGCGGCGCCGAAGAACACGACGTCGACGCGTCCGCGCCGCGCGTGATCGAAGAGGTCGGGGATGGTCACCTCGGCGCGCCGTCCGTCGAGGTAGGCGAGCTCTTCGGACGAGCGATGGAGATGCGTGAGCTCCGGATCGAGTGAGCCGACGCACGAGACATAGGTGAGGTTGGGCGCGTGCGTGGCGCGAGCGACGGCGATCGCGAGGATCGCGAGAGGAGACGCAACGCCGGTCGCAACGACCGCGCCGTCCTCGATCTGGGCAGCCATCCACGCGACGACGGTGTCGGCACGGCAGCCGGGAGCGCACGTCGTCATGCGGCCTCCTCGCTGCGGCTGACCCGGCGCTCCAGCCATTCGCGCTCGCGTCCGGCCTCGGCGAGCTCGAGGTAAGCGAGCAGATCGGCCTCGTCGTACGAGTACGCGCCGACGCAGCCCGTCGGCAGCGCTCCCGACGGCTGCTCCGCGACCATGTCGACCTGGAACGACGGAATGGTCACGCGCGGCAAGCGCGCGACGCGGACCTCGGCGGTCGCGAGGACGCGACGCGCGGCGCCGGCCACGAGGAGATCGGTGGTCGGGTCTTCGATGTACAAGTTCCCTTGCGCGTCGGCAGCGTGCGCGTGGACGATGGCGACGTCGGGATGGAATGCGCGCTCGACGGTGATGCTCTCGCCGGTGAACGGGTCCTCGACGTGCCGCGGCGGATCCAGCGCGCGGAGCGCAGAGGCGTCGACGTCGGGGGCCGGCAGGAACGGCAGGCCCATCGAGGCGGCGCGCAGCCGCTGCACGATGCGGTAGCCGTCGTGCTCCGCCCACGCGATGGTGCCTCGTTCGATCGCCCGCTTGAGGCACGGCATCGCGCGTACGCGACCCGCGATGGTCAGCGCTCCGAAGACCAGCTCCACGCGTGCCGCGCAGCCGGCCGCGACGAGCAGCTCGGCGGGGAGCGGATTGGGCAGCGAGATCACGCGGAGGTCTCGCTTCTGTTGCCGGATCAGCTCGAGCACGATCGCGATCGGCGCGCGACCCAGCATGAAGCCGCCCGGCGCGACCCACGCTCCGTGCGGGACCTGCGCTCCGAGCTCGGCGAGCGTCACCCAGCGGCTGCTCATCGCCTGCGCTCCGTGGCGAGGCCGCTGAAGAGGAGGTCGATCATCCCCTCCGCGATCTCGTCGTCCGTGAGCTTTCCGTCGGGCTGGAACCATTTGTAGATCCACAGCACCATCCCGAGGAACGCGAACGCGGCGATCTTGGGGTTCACCTTGCGGATGAGGCCCTTGTCGACGGCCTCCTGGAACGAGTCCTCGAGGAAGCGGACGTAGCGCTTCTTCCGCGCGTTGATCTGCTTGGCCGCGGGCCCATGGAGCGTCGCGTGCTCGTGCAGGATGATCGTGATCTCCTTGCTCCAGCCGCGCGTCACCAGCTTGATGTTCTTGGCCATGCAGGCCTCGAGGCGCTCGAGTGGATTCGCGATGTCGACGACCTGCGAGAGGACCTGCTCTTCGAAGAGGTCCATCCCGTAGCTCATGATCTCGAGGAGCAAGTTCTCCTTGCTCTGGATGTAGTGATAGAGGCCGGCCTTCGTGAGGTCGCACGCCTCGGCGATCTCCTGGATGCCGGTGCCGGCGTAGCCCTTCACGCAGATGAGCTTCGCGGCGGTCTCGAGGATGGCGCGGCTCCGGACCTCGGGGTCCTCGCGCTTGCGCTTGGCGGCGGCATTCATTGGTTACCGACTGTTCGGTAACTGCATTGTCCTGTCGCGTCAAGACAAACTAACGCGCTGCGGCAACGCGGCGCCGCACGCACGTCACCTCGCTTTTCAGGTCACTTCAGGGCATCGACGCGAACCGTGTCGAACAGCGCAGAGAATGCCGACGTCGGACCGTTGTAGTGCTGGACCCCGACGCGAACCTCGGGCACCGCGGGTGTCGCAGTCGCGAAGTTGGCGGCGTAGACACCCATCTTGTCGACCGTGAGCGCCACCGTTCCGCCGGGGCCGAACCGGACGTCGAGCGCTACAGCCGTCCAGCGATCTCGCGGAAGATCGACCAGCGTCGCTACGGGCATGCCGCTTCCAGACCCGTCCGAGAAGTAGAAGCCGAGTCGCGGGGAGGTCGAACGCAGCGTGACGCCGACGCCCGCTTCGTTGCTGGGTCCCTGGCCGCTGATCTGCAAGATCGTGAGCACCGTGCTGCTGTCGGCGAGCGGCGTGCTCGGCACCATCATCTCGAGCTCGACGTGCAGCCCGTGCTCGCCGGGAAACGCCTTCACGACGTACGCGTAGTCGCTCGGCATGTTGGTGTTGGCGTCCGCGGGGATCGAAGAACGCAGCGCGCTCCCGGGCATCCCAGCTCCGCCGGCGATCGCCGCCGATGCGCCGCTGCTCTCGTGCAGAACGCTCCACTCCTGGCCAGCCGTCGTTCCCTCGAAGTCGGCACAGAAGAGGTGGCCGCACCCCGAATCCGCGTCGGAAGCGTCCGCGTTCGTCCCTGCGTCGGTGGTCGCGCCGTCCGCGCCCCCGCCCTCGGTCATCTCGCCGTTCGGTGCGTCGCCGGGCGGAGCGACGGCGTCCGCCGGCGTGTCGCTCGTGGCGTCGAACTTTCCACACGCTGACGCGTGCGCGCCGACGACCGCGAGCGCCGCGCCGGTGACGCCGGTTGCAATGCCCCTCCCGAACCGCATACCCGGATCGTAGCTCATGGCGTGGGCCGCGATGCACGCCTTGCGGCGACCCCGCTCGCGCTCAGGCCCCGTCGCCCGGATCGTCGTGGCGCGGGAGGAACTGCCAGCTTCGCATTTTGCGTTTTGCCTCTTCGGGGTGACCGCCCGATCCCTCGAAGCCGACGAGGTAGACGTGCTTGTCGTACCAGCCCGTGACGAGCGCGTGGCGTCCGTCGGGCCCGACGGCAACGCCGGAGCCACGATCCATGGCGGGGATCGGGAAGACGCGCGCCGTCCAGTCGTGCGTGTCCACCACCGAGACGCTGCGGCTCTCACCGTAATCTGCAGAATACACGTACCTGCCGTCCTTCGAGACGGCGATGCTCTTCGGCGCCTTGCCGATCTGCACCTTGTGCGTGACCGTCTCGCTCGCGAGATCCATCGCGTGGAGCTGCGAAGCGTTGAGGCACGAGATGTAGAGCGTCTTCTCGTCCGGAGAGACGGCGAGATGGCGCGGGCACTTGCACGTCGCGACGCGGTGGGTCTGATCGAGGTCCTTGCCCTCGAAGACGTCGATCGAGTCGCTGTAGAAGTTCGCGACGTAGAGCTTTCCGGACTTGGTCATCGCCATGCCGCGCGGCTGCCGGCCGACCTCGAGGGTGCGGACCACCTCGCCGTTGGCGACGTTGATTTGCGTCACCGACTTGGAGGCCCAGTTCGCGGCGAAGAGGCTCTTGCCGTCGGGCGACGCGACGAGGATCTTCGGATGCGTCCCGGTCTTGATCTCGTGCGTGACCTTCTTCGACGCGAGGTCGACGAACATCACCGAGCTGCGACGGAAGTTCGAGATGAAGAGCGTCTTGCCGTCCATCGACAGCGCGCTCTCCACGATGATCCCCGGGACGTCGATCTGATCGAGCAGCGCGAGGGTCTGCGCGTCGTAGACGGTGACGTTCTTCTTGTCGAGCTGACCGAAGTTCGTGACGAAGAACTTCTTGCCGTCGTGCGAGAGGAGCGCGCCCTTGGGCATCGAGCCGGTCTCGGCGACCTCCTGGACCTCGATCTTCGGGGGCTCCGCGTGAGCCGGGGCCGAGGCGGTGGCCGCGAGGAGAGTGAGCGCAGCGAGGGAGAAGAGCGCCTTCTTCATGCGTGCAATTGGAGAACGCTGCGGCTGCCGCGGACAACAAAGCTCCCAGCCGTCAGCGCAGGATCGCCTCGAGGCGCTCGTGCGCTGCCGGCCAGCGCCGCCGGAGGAGCGCAGAGGCGGCGCGCATGGGCCGGGACCATCCCCTTCCCCGCGCCGATTGCCACGCGTGACGGAGATCGCCGGGCCGCTCGTCTTCGAGCAGCTCGATGATCATCGCCGCCTGGACGAGGTCCTTCTCCGCCTTCGTGTGGAGCGCGCTCGGCCGCGCGCCCGCGACGAGGAGCTTGTGCAGCGCAAAGCGCGCCGGACTCGGCACGGTGACGAGGACCGCTCCCCTATCGATCAGCGCCGCCGGCTGTGCGTCCTCCAGGACGAAGTCGAGGAACTGCAGCGGCGTTGCTGCCGCATTGAAGCGTGCAATGTGCACGGGAGCGCTTCCCCGCCTGCCGCCCGCCGGAGTCACGAGGTCGACGCGCAGCCCGCGTCCGCGGACCTTGAAGGACGTCGACGCCGTCTTCGGAGAGAGGCCAGGAACGGGGACGAACCCCATCGCGAGGCTCTCGAGCGCGGCGGGCACGTCGGCGCGCACGTCGGGAAGCGCGACCTCGAGGTTCTTGGCGCCCGCGATGTCGACGTCCTCGGTCCTGGCGTGGGCGCCCGTCCAGCGGACGCCGAGGACGTTGCCGAGGACCAGGAACGCCTGCGTGCCGACGAGCACGCCGCCGAGCCGGAACACGCCGGCTTCGGCGAGCGCCGCCAGAACGCGCGCGCTCGCGGCGTCGGTCAGGGTGGCCCCGCCGGCGCGCGCAATGGCGGCGAGACGGATGATCTGCTCGCGGTCCTCGTTCGCCGCGGCGCGCTCGGTCGTGAAGCGGGCGATCATCGCGTCGAGCGCGTCGGACTTCCGGCCGAGATAGACTTGCCGGACCGCGCTGCCCGGCGACGAGTACTGGAAGTAGTAGTAGGCGTGCCCCTTCACGTTCTTGGTGACGAACGCCCCCGGCGCATGCCCGATCGAGCGGCGCGCCTCGAACGCGACGAGCTGATCGAGGAGCTCGGCATACGCGGTCTGCACCGTCACCGACAGCCGTTCCATGGTTATACGTACAGTAGCGCGATTCTACGTATAACTCCACGCCTCCGGTTATACGCAGGTTTGGCTCAGCTGCGTATAACCCGCAACAAAACCGGGCCGACAGAGGCGTAGTTTGGCTAGGATCGCGATCGCGACATGGTGAAGAAGAAGGTCTCCCTCGGGAGCAGCCCGGACCTCGAGGCCGATGCACGAGGCGCGGGCGACGCGGTGCTACCGGCGCATCGCGCGGCGGCGGTCGATGTTCTCGAGCTGTTCTTCGACACCGGGATCATCCTCCACGACGTCGCCATGCCGCGCGGGCTGCCCGATTCGGTCTCGAGCTTCATCGTGATGCAGGCAGGCGCGGGCGGCGCGCCGGGCGGGCCGAGCACGTTCTCGGTGCGACGCGCGAATCCCGGCGAGGAGCCGGACGTCGAGATCTCCGCGCACGATCACCTCGGCGAGCTCTCGAACCGCTGGCTCCCCGTCCCCTACCAGCTGTCGTGCCCGTTCGCGGTGCAGGTGTTCCTCGCGGAGACCGGCGGCGGCGGCGTTCGCGCGGTCATGGCCGTCGACACGCTCCAGCGGAGCGGCTCCGGCGGCCGGCACCTCGACGCCGCGTACGACGAGGGACGTCCCTTCCGCGCGCTCGACAAGACCGAGGTCGCGCAGTTCTTCGATCATCCCGAGACCCGCGAGCTCGTTCGGAAGCTGGAGCGCGCCGGCATCGAGAAGGCGCTCTTCAAGCTCGCCGCGCTCCTCGAGACGCTCGCGCCGCTCTTGCCGAAGATCCGCTTCTCGCGCCTCGAGACCACGCAGCCGATCCCGGTGTCGCTCGTGCTCGATCTCGGGAACTCGCGCTCGACGGCGCTGCTCGTCGAGGGCCGCGACTCCGGCGTGTTCGGCGTGCCGCTCGAGATGCGGAACCTCTCGAACCCCACCGAGACCAGCCAGGAGAGCTTCGACTCGCGCATCACGTTCCTGCCGAGCCCGTGGGACAAGGCGGTGTTCGCGACCGCCACCGGCGACTCGTTCCAGTGGCCGAGCGTGGCGCGCATGGGCCGCGAGGCGCTCGACCGTGCGCTCGAGACGCCGCATCGCTACCAGTGCACGCTCTCGGGACCGAAGCGTTACCTCTGGGACGATCGGCAGACCGACGAGCGCTGGCACTTCGCGCAGAAGATCGGCCAGATCGCGAGCGGCCCGAACGGCGGCGGCGAGCACCGTCCCGTCTTCGGCCGCATCCTCAAGTACCTCCCCGAGGAGTCGGGCGGACGGTACCTCCGCGACGACGGCCCGCAGACGCCCGCCGACCCGCGCTACGCGCCGCGCTCGATGATGCTCTTCGCGATCGTCGAGATCCTCTGCCAGGCGTACGCGCAGATCAACGGCGCGCAGTACCGCATGTTCCAGGGCAAGGAGGGCAGCCCCCGCATCCTGAAGCATGTAGTCCTCACGTATCCGTCGGGCATGCGCGAAGAGGAGCAGCGCGTCTACGAGGACCTCGTCCGCAACGCCGTCATCCTCACGTGCTTCGTGCTCAACATCCGCCCCGACCTGTACCCGAACCGCATCTGGGATCCCGAGGCACCGACGAAGCAGCACTACGACCGCTTCCTCTTCGTCGACGAGGCGCTCGCGGCGCAGATGGTGTTCGTCTACCAGGAGGCCTCCGGCACCTTCTCCGGCAGCATGGAGGAGTTCATCTCCGTCTACGGTCACGTCCCGAAGGACGGCACGTCCGGGAAATTGCGCGTCGCGTCCGTCGACATCGGCGGCGGCACGAGCGACGTCATGATCGCGGAGTACGAGGACCGGCTGCCGGGCACCGGAACGTCGCTCTCCATCACGAAGCTGTTCCAGGACGGCGTCGGCATCGCCGGCGACGAGGTGTGCCGCGCGATCGTCGAGGACGTGATCTTCCCGCAGATCGTCGCGCAGCTCCCCACGCAGGCGAGCAAGGGCAAGCTGCTCCACCTCTTCGGCGAAGGCGACGCCGGTCACGGCTCCGCCTGGCGAACGCTGCGCGCGCGCCTCGTACCGTATCTGTGGCTGCCGCTCGCGCGCTGCTACTGGGCGGTCGCCGAGGGGTTCGCGCTTCCCGACAGCACGCCCGAGAAGATGTACCTGCTCACGTACGTGTTCGAGATCTTCGGGCTGCCCTCGATCTCGGCGCAGGTGCTCGGCGAAGCGGATCGCTTCCTCGAGAGCGAGGTCGAAGGCTTCCCGGGCATCGAGAACCTCTTCTTGAAGTTCGACGCGCGCGAAGTGGAGCGCGCGATCGAGCGGGTGCTGCGCGAGCCGCTCCGTCGCTACGCGGACATCCTCGCGCAGTTCGACGTCGATCTCCTCGTGCTCGCCGGTCGCACCGCGGCGCTTCCGTGCATCAAGGATCTCTTCACGAAGGAGATGCCCGTCCCTCCGCCGCGCATCAAGTCGATGGCTCGCTATCGCGTCGGCGAGTGGTACCCGTCGAAGTGGAAGGACCAGAGCCACATCAAGGATCCCAAGTCGACGGTGACGGCCGGCGCCTCCGTGCTGCACCTCGCGAGCAAGAACAAGCTCCCGGGCTTCCTCATCGACGCCATCACGCCCGCGCCCGAGAAGCCGATCTACGGCCTCTATCAGGACACCGAGCCCCACATCTCCCGCGCGAACGAGCTCTTCCGCAAGGGCAATTCCAGCCAGCCGTTCGTCTATACCCACGGCATGCGTGTGGGCTTCCGCAACGTCGATTCGCAGGAGATGGAAGGCTCGCCCCTCTTCGAGGTAAGGCCGGCGAACCCTGATGTCGAGGCCGCTCTTCTCGAGGATCGGGTGTCGATCACGTTCGACCTCGGTCGCGACGGCAACATCACGGTCGGGAAAGTTGCGAGCCAGAAGAATCAGTACTCGTTCGAGCCGACCGACTTCGTTCTCGCCTTGAAAACCGCCGCGTACGACAAATATTGGCTCGATACCGGGGTCTTCGACGTGCGGTCCTGAGAAGCGCCACGTGAGGGGACGACGAACACGATGAACGAGGAGCGCATCAAGCAGGCCGTGCTCTCCGCGCTCGAGCGCACGGACTTCGCACGCGTCGTGGCGACCCTGGCGGGCGAAGGCGAGAGCGGTGAGGGCGGCGAGACCAAGAAGAGCGCGCCTCCGCCGACGGCCGCGCACGCGAGCGGCGGGAGCGGTAGTACACAGAAGCTCCTCACGCGCATCGTCCTCGGGGACATCCTCGACGATTCGATCCTCGGTGCGCGCCCGCAGGACCGAACGTTCCCTCTGCGTCTCTTCTTCTCCGAGCTCGGCACGCTCCTCGCGAACGACGACAGCGCCGCCGCCGAGCCGGCCTTCACGCTCGCGAGCGGGCTCAACTTCTTCTTCCGCGCCGAGATGGATCCCGAGGCGAAGATCCGCGTCGGGCTCGAAGTGAGCCGCCAGCTCTACGCGCTCGCGCACGACGCTCACGCGAAGCTCGACGCCGAGATGGTCGCCAAGGCCGCGCCGCTCCTCGCGACGCTCATGACGACGGAGCTCGAACGCGTTCGCTTCGAGAGCGTCGATCACGTCAAGATCTACGACTCCCAGATCCACGAGCGCACAGCCGCGTCTGATCCCACGGGCTCGCGC
>OUNM010904645.1_pt1 | contig 13459 bp, 14 predicted proteins | sample 1769961 | NCBI WGS metagenome assembly OUNM01 (sample SAMEA3914820, study PRJEB12502) | metagenome | biome: forest; material: soil | place: USA | collected 2012-03-12 | depth 0.3 m | reverse complement strand
CTGTTGAGCATCGCGCGGCGAAATGCCGGTCTGCGCTGCAACCTGATTTGCCAAATAGCTCTTGTCGTCGGCCTGCAGATCATTGCCTCTGCTCAGAATTCTCGAGATCTCTGCCCGGACCGCGGCCGCCGAGGCATCGGCATTGGGACGGGAGGTTCGGAGCATCGTATCGGTTGCATAGCCTATAGAGGTCGCGGCCGCGCTGGAGGCAGCCCCTGTCGCCGACGCCGTCGCGGTCAACGCCACGCCCCCTACGATCGCGGTCGCGACAGCCCATGCGAGAAGGCCGTGCGCAGTGTCACGAAACAGCACCTCATGCGTATGAATGCCCGTCCAGCGCGTCCGTAGGCGGCCTGTGATATAGCCGGCCAACGCGGAAGACAGCCATTGGGTCACGATCAGCCAGACTCCCGCGCCGATCGCAAAGCTCGTTGCTGTTGGACCTGCGCCGGGCCACGGCGATGCCGCCGCGAAGCCCAGGCCGGAGCCCAAAGCGATGAAGATCATAGTCGTCGCGACAGCGACGACCGCGCCCGCGAACACGGAAGCCCAACTGACGGCAGAACGCGCGGCCTCTGTTGTGCCAGACGCGGGACTAATCTCACGATTGAGAGTAGCGACCATGGTTGATCCCCTCAATGCCAGAGAAGAAGCAGAATGATGATGACGGGGATCGGAATTCCCAGCAGCCAAAGCAGGATCGGCATATCCATCTCCATGTGTTTCTAAACGAACCGTAATTCGCGTGACAGCGTGGTTGCTAAACGGATCGAAGGTCGTTCTAGATCCCCAACAAACCTGTAAAAAATGAGCCGGGGCGTGCTGGTGAGCTGCGAGACCAAAGGACGGACACTGCAAGGCGGTGCCGCGTTCTGGCTTCAGCGATAGCGTGGGCATAACGCGAGCGCGTCAACCAGTTGGAGCAGGCCATTGGATATCACACAGCTGATCCTCGACGATCACCGGGAGCAACGGCGACTATTCGCCATGATCGAACAGATTGGTTCCGACGACACGGAAAGCCTTGCCGCCGTCTGGAAACGGCTAGAGACCTTCCTCGAGGTGCATGCCGAAACAGAGGAGAAGATTTTCTACCCAGCTCTCCTGCATATCGGACGCGAAAGTGGCGATCGGGCCGGCGTGGAGACCGAAACGCTGGACGCCATAAAGGACCATAATGAGATCCGCGACGCGATAGCGGCTGTCTCGTACACAAGCGTCGGCAGCGCAGAATGGATCAAGGCCGTCGCCGCGGCCAACAAGGCCAATGGCGACCACATGGCGGAAGAGGAACGCGAGGGTTTGAGCGACTTTCGCCGTCAGGCGTCATTGGAATATCGCCATGAGCTTGCGATACAATTCGCAGCTTACGAGACATCTCACATCACAGGCGTGAAGCCGGTCGACAAGGACCCGAAGACTTGGGTCAAGGATCACGGATGAAAGCTCTGAGCAATGTTATCGTCGAGGAAACGATCGAACGCGCTATCCATTTTGCCTGGACGCCCTGCCTCCGCCGGCCTGTTGCTACACGATCCGAGACAGCACCGATATACCGCCGGGCAGGGTCATCATAACCGACCTTCCACGACGCCGGAACCGAACTTCATAAGACCGATAGCAAGTATTGCCTCCAGGCGCAGCGTGATCGAAAGTTTGGCCTACGCCGCCCGTTCATTCTGCGCCATATCAGTTCGATCAGGCGTCATAGTCAGCCCTACCTCTGCGCCAAATGACCAAGAAAGCGAGACCTGCGGTTGCCAGGGCGCTCGCGCCGATCAGCAGGGGTGTGCGCAGCTTCTTGCCAAATGACTGCCACGCAGCCGTCCGAGCCAGCGCCAGCTCCGCCCTTTCATCATATCCTGACGAGGGTGCAGGTTCGTTCGAACCGGGGCGCGTATTGGCTGGGGCATCCGACGTCGGGAAGGATTCATCCAGAGCCACGTCGAGCTTGGCATCATCGTCCGTCGGATCAGCCCTCAATCCCGGATGATCTCCCGCATCCATGGCTTCCCGGACATGAGGCATCGTTTTATCCGGATTGCCGGGTTCGATTGCAGCATCGCTCGCCATCAGCTTTTCCTCTCGGATGAACCGCAAACATGTGCGTGGACGTATCGCGTCCGATCAATGCCGGACCTGTTATTCGTCGGGGGCTGGTCTTCACCCAGGTCTGTTGACTGGCAAATCACAGCTCGTCCTTGATGGACTTGATTTTTTCGAGATGCGTCTCGACCTTCGGCAGAATTTCGCCCGCCGCCGCCTTCAGAGATGTGACGTCGCCTCTGTCGGAATAGAGCCGCATCAAAGACAGGGCCGACTGATGCGCATCGATCTGCTGATCGGCATATTTCTTGTCGAAATCCGCGCCCTTCAAAGCCTTTAGATCACTGAGATTTCCATTCTGATCCTCGGTCAGCGTCGGATCTGGCTTGATAGCGGGACTGGCTTTTGCCGCAGCGGCCTTGATTTTGGCGGTGGATGCCGTGTGATCCTTGATCATCATCGACGCGAAGCTTTTGATTTCGGCAGAAGACGCGCTCTTTTCGGCCAATTTAGCCGAAGCGATCTCGAAGGCATCGCTCTTGGCCGCCTTGTCCACAAACTCCTGACCGGTTGGTGTCGGAGTTACCGCGTCCTTGACCGCGCCAGCCGCATTGGAGAGTGCGTTTCCGGTCGATGCGGTCGCGTTGGCGGCCCCATTTCCAACGTCGGCCACCTGATCATTTGCCTTCTGGCTGCATCCCGCCAGCATCACGGCAATCATCGCCGTCGCGGCCATCGTAAACGATTTCGCCATCACGATCTCCCTTCGGTTTTCCTGATGTATGGATCCTGCGAACGCTTCGGCCGCCTCTGCCGTTCCGACGGATCAGGGATGGCCGCCGATCGCCGCGCCAGCGAATTGTCCGCCCGCTGCCGATCCACCTCGTCATGCGTTTGCCGAACATGTCTCGGGAATTCGATCTGGAGCGCTTCGTCACTGCTCAGCAGGAAGCTTATGAGTGCGCATTGAGCGAGATCCGTGAAGGCGCGAAACGCAGTCATTGGATGTGGTACATCTTCCCGCAGATCCAAGGGCTTGGCCACAGCGCGATGGCCCAGCATTATGCGATCTCGGGACTTGACGAAGCACGGGCCTATCTCGCGCATCCGGTCCTCGGGCCTCGGCTCTTCGAGATCACGCGGGCATTGCAGGATCTTCCCCAGCCTAACGCCGCTCAGATCTTCGGACCCATCGACGCGCTGAAACTCCGGTCGTCTCTCACGCTGTTCGCTCGCGCCGGTGATCGGTCAGGCCTTTTCCAACAAGCCCTCGATCGCTGGTTCGACGGCGAGGAGGACGAAGCAACGACCCGGCGCCTATGAGGATCGCAAGCTACAATGTGAATGGCGTCAACGGGCGGCTCCCTGTTCTTTTGCGTTGGCTTGAAGAGGCACGGCCTGACATCGTTTGTCTTCAGGAGCTCAAGGCGCCCGACGAACGCTTTCCAATCAAGGCGATTGAGAACGCGGGCTACGAAGCGATCTGGCACGGACAGAAGAGCTGGAACGGCGTCGCGATCCTGAGCCGTGTCGGTACGCCGATCGAAACGCGGCGCGGTTTGCCTGGCGACCCAGACGATCTGCAAAGCCGCTACATCGAAGCGGCGGTGAACGGTATCCTTATCGCTGGCCTCTATCTGCCGAACGGCAATCCACGTCCGGGCCCCAGATTCGACTATAAACTTCTCTGGTTCGAGCGTCTGGTGGCCCATGCGGCCGAGTTGCTCGCGACCGCGCTGCCCGTCGTCATCGCAGGCGACTTCAACGTGATGCCAACCGAGCGCGACGTCTACAAGCCGGAGCGCTGGCTGGACGACGCATTGTTCGCGCCGGAGGTTCGAACCGCCTATGCACGATTGCTCGCCCAAGGATGGACGGATGCATTGCGGACCATGCATCCCGACGAGAAGATCTACACCTTCTGGGATTATTTCCGGAATGCTTACGCCCGCAACGCCGGCCTGCGGATCGACCATCTGCTGCTCAGCTCAGACCTTGCGTCCCGTCTCGTCGCGGCAGAGGTAGATCGCGATGTTCGAGGATGGGAGAAAACCAGCGACCACGCTCCTGTCCGGATAGACCTATCCGATGGCGCCATCCGGCCGCGCAGATAAGATCTGTCGTGACGAGTTGGCGAGGGGCGACCGGCGGTTGACGGGGGTACTCCCCCTGCACAACTGGGTGCCGCACCCCAAGATCAACTTCGCGTCTCGATAGGCTGAGGCAGATACGCTGATCGATCTCGTGCGGTTCATTTCCTGAAAGGTTTTAAGGTCCAATCGGCTGGCGGCTTGGAAAAAGGCCATTCAGCCGGAAACTTTGCTGAAGGCTGCGCATTACCGTTCGATGCCCAATTTCCATCTTCACCTCCATAATGCGCATGTCGACGCATCGGATGAGCAGGGGCATGAACTGAGCGATCTGAATGCTGCGCGACGAACCGCGCTGCACGGAATTCGCGATTTCCTGAGCCATGAGGTGGCCCAGGGGCGCCTGGACCTCAGGGGCCAGGTCGACATTGCCGACGAGAATGGGTTCGTTCTTCTATCTATTCCCTTTGCCGACGCCGTCGCGATCATCGACGCGTGATGCGTCTTGCATTGCGCGCGCCCGTCTTACGGCAACAGATTTTCTTTGATGAGTGAGAAGACGTCGCGTCCGCGGCCGCCGATGATCGCCTTGGCGCCGTAGAGCGCGGTGCCAAAAATCTGGCTCGCTTCAATCTTAGGCGGCATCACGAGTTCGAAACGATCGGTAACGACGTCGAGCAATGCCGGGCCTGGTTGAGAAAGCCACTGACGAACCGCCTCGTCGAGATCGTCACCCTGCTCGACACGCCGCCCCCACAGACCAATCGCTTGTGCAACCTTGCCAAAATCGGGGTTTCTAAGGTCCGTATAGGCGTCGAGCAAGCCCTCGACCTTTTGTTCGAGCTCGACGAAACCGAGCGAGCTGTTGTTAAATACACAGACCTTGATCGCTAATCCTTCCTGGATGGTGGTCAGCAGATCTCCGAGCAGCATCGCAAGGCCGCCATCACCCGACAATGCGATGACCTGCCGCTCCGAGAAGGCCGCCTTGGCGCCGAGCGCCTGCGGCATGGCATTTGCCATCGTGCCGTGCGTGAGGGAGATGATGGTACGGTTGAAGCCGGTCGACGGCACATGGCGCAGGCACCAGACCATCGGCGAACCGCCGTCAGCTGTGTAGACCGCGTCGGGCGCCGCGTGCTTCGCAATCGTCTGCGTCAGATATTGTGGATGAATTGCCCCACCCCTTCCCGGCCCGTCGGCACGCTTCTCCTGTTGGTTCGACGCCTTCCCGCGATGGTCCAGACACTCGTCTAGGAAACTGCGTCCTTCGCGCGGAGCGATCAATGGCAGGAGGGCGTCAAGAGTGGCCGCGACGTCGCCCACAGCGCCAATATCGATCGGGTGACGCCGGCCAAGATGACTACCGTCGACGTCGATCTGAATAATGGTCGCTTTGGAAGGATAGAATTGCCGCCACGCGAAATCGCAACCAAGCAGCAGCAACGTGTCGCACGCCATCAAGGCGTGATAGCCACTCTCCGATCCGAAAATGCCGGTCATTCCAACGTCGAACGGATTGGCATGCTCAAGGAAATCCTTGGCTCGCGAGGTATGCGCGACAGGTGCTTTCAAACGTTCGGCGAGCGCCACCACCTGATCATGCGCCAGCGCGCATCCCGAACCACCGTAGATCGTAATGTTCTTGCCAGCGTTCAGCGCGGCAGCGACCCGATCGAGTTCGGCGTCTGATGGGCGGATAACCGGCGCCGTCTTGTGAACAGCAAAATGCGGCTCGTCGGGAGCGTTGGACGAAGAGACATCGGCCGGCACGATCAGCACGGCGACCCCCTTCTTCGAGAGCGCGGCTTGTGCCGCCATCGCCGTCTTGCGACGCGCCTGGCCGGGAGTGAGGATTTCTTCGCAGAACACGCTGCACGTCGCATACACCTGCTTGAAATCGACCTCCTGCGGGAAGTCGAAGCCCAATTCGTCGCGCACGATCTGGCTCGCGATCAGCACGACCGGCGCGCGATTGCGATGACTCTCGAACAGGCCGTTGATGAAATGCAGGCTGCCCGGTCCGCAGGAGCCCGCGCACACCGCCAATTCGCCCGTCAGCATGGCGTCTGCACCAGCGGCGAAACCACCCGCCTCCTCGTGACGGACATGCACCCAGCGCAGCCGATCATCGCGACGGATCGCATCGGTGATGTAATTGAGCGTGTCGCCCGGCACTCCGTAGACGCGGCGCGCGCCCGCTTCGGCGAGGGTTCTGACGATCGCTTCAGCGACAGTTCCGGTCATGTGGCATCCCTCTTGAACAGATGGAGCCTCAACCGATCGTATCGATCGCCGTTCCAGTTGCCGGGCGTCAGAGCACAGGGCCGCATGAAGTCAGCCGTCGTTCGTGGCATGCGCAAAAACGTCGAGCTAAGCCACTCTATAACATAGATTAATGTCTTGACCTTAACCCCGTGTTCGTCTTCGTTTGATATCGTCTCACGATCGCCACCGCGCGACGGAGTTGACCGAAGAAATGCCGACACGCGACGACAGTGTGGACATGGGACGGATCGGCCGAGAAGATCGCGTCGCAACCAATTTGCGAGCAGACGTGCGGTTGGCCGGCACATCGCGGATCCCGGCCGTCATCATCAACCTGTCGACCACTGGCTTCTATCTGCGTTGCGAAGAAAGGCTGAGGCCCGGTAGCCAGATATGGATCCGCGTTGGCTCGCTGGCCCCTTTGATGGCTCGAGTCATCTGGCGCGACGCCTACTGCGCCGGCTGCGCCTTCGACCAGCCGCTCCATCCAGCTATCCTGAACCATCTTGTCCGCACAGCTGAATAGGCGGTGCGTATGCCGACGAAGCCGGCCAGGGACGCCGACGCGAAGCCGGCCACCATAGCGATCTGAAGCCGACCATCTGGGGCGCTGTGCGGGGTCGCGGCGGCGATCGGCGTCAAGCATTTCTAACCCCCAGTTGTCGATGAGGAAGAGATCAGCGCGCGGCAGTGTGCGGAGCATCTTGGGGTTAGCGGCCGTCGCTCCTACCGAACGCCGGCATGGCGAACATCCGCACGCGCGGTGGTAGACCACCGAGAGATCCTCACAGCATGCTTTTTGCCTGAGTGCACGGGCAAGGAAACTCCTGCCAACGCCGCACGGCCCAGTGGTGAGCAGATTGCGCATTGAGCGGGTCCAGGCGCACCACCCAAGCTTCGAAGGACGGCATCCTTCGCCGCAGTTGCTGACTGCACAGCTGCCCTCGGTGCCACCATCGGGTGGCCGGCTTCAACCTGGAATGGTAGGCAGGTTGGCGTTGGAATCCCCGGCCGGCTTCAATAGGAAGTCGCAAACCGCCCAATATGGCGACGCGCCCGAGGTACCCGCTTGATAGGGGTTGACCGATGGATCGCGGAGGAGTGCATTCCACCGGCCGCTATTGAGCGGGGAGGAGGAACCGATGATCCGAACACTGACGACAGCGATGGCTACAGTCGCTCTTCTTGCCGGAGCCACGTCGGCGAGCTTTGCTGCGCCTTGTAAGGACGCCAAGGGCAAGTTCATCAAATGCCCGCCGGCTGCCGCTGCGCCTGCCACCGGGAAAGCCACGGCTGCCAATGTGACCAAAGACAGCAAGGGGCGCTGCCATGTCGCGTCCGGGCCGAAGAAGGGCCAGTTCACGAAGTGCTGACGACAGGGGGGCCTGCGAGCCTCCTGTGTCATCCAATACCAGGAGGCCGAATGCCGCGCGGATCGCGATCTGAGGTAGTCGGCCTCCTGAACTACGCGACCACGGGCCTCGTCCTCGAAGTCATAGGTCGTGGAAGCTAGCACCTTGTGGCGGCCATATGGTCGTCATCCAGACCCTGGTGCGTCGTTACCTTGCCCCGGCAGCACCCTTCACACCCTCGAGGCGACAGGCGCTGTGACCCGGCACAGCTCATCTCAGCAATGCCCAAAAGCAGCCGCGCCTTTGGGGACGACGCTGGCTGCTTTCTTCCTGTCCCATAACAGACGTCCGATTGCCAAACTCGGACGTGCGACCGCCAAAGTCGGACGGTCCGAATTCGAGCGCCGTTGCTGGCCCTGGGAAACGGACCGTCCTTCTCCGGATCCATCTGCTTTTCAGCCGTGACCACCAGCGCCCAGAGAGGCCCTAAACTCAAACCCCATAGGACACCGCCCGGAGACCGCGGGTTCGGGTATCCCGGACTATCGTACGACGTTCGGCGCCCGATACTCCTCCGATTTGGAGATTGTCCGCTCCTCGCGTTCGGGGACTTCGCTGAGACGGCCTCTGCGCCAACCGCGAGCGAGGAACCGTTGTTCCTGCGGAATGTTCTTCCCGCAACCAGATCGAAGGACAGCGTCAGCCATGGAAACCAGCAATTTGTCGATGACGCAGCCCACCACCCTCTCGGACCAGGAGTTCAAGCAAAACCTCGCGTCCGCCATCCCCAACCTGCGTGCCTTTGGGCGGAGCCTCTGCGGTGATCGCGAGACGGCTGACGATCTCGTCCAAGAGACGATGCTCAGGGCATGGGCGGCACGCGGCCGCTTCGAGGCGGGCACCAACTTCAAGGCTTGGAGCTTCACGATCCTGCGGAACCTCTATTTCTCGCAGGTCCGACGCCGCCGCTTCGTGGGCGAGTGGGACGATCTGGCTGCGGACCGCATCCTTGCCGCGCCCTCGAGTCAGGACAAGGCGATCGAGCTTCGCGATCTCATGCGCGCCTTGCAGCAGCTCCCGGCGCCGCAGCGCGAAGCGCTCATCCTGGTCGGCGCAGGCGGCCTCTCCTACGAGGAAACCGCCGAGATCACCGGCGTCGCGCTCGGCACCGTCAAGAGTCGCGTCGGGCGGGCGCGCGCGGCACTCGAGGCCATCTTGGATGGCGGCCTCCTCGACGTAAAGCGCGCAGACTTTAGTGACGAGAACGACGCCGTCGTCAGCATCTTCGCGTATCTAGATCAGCTCCAGAAGCGCTACCCCCGCACATCGCAGCGCGACAAGGTCGACACGTTCCAGATCGCCGCCTGAACCGCCCGCCTTCGCATTACGGAGGGCGACTTCCGGTCAGGTTCTGGTCGACGGCCGGCAGGTGGTTGCTCTCGGTCCTCTATCTTTCGGCGGGCGTGGCGCACCTGCTTGTGCCCGGCCCATTCCTAAGGATCATGCCAGGGTGGGTCCCCGCACCGCATGCAATGATCCCGGCCACCGGCATTTGCGAGATCGCAGGGGCAATCGGCCTTCTGGTCCCATCCACCCGGAGGATCGCCGGCATCATGCTCGCGCTCTACGCCGTGTGCGTGTTCCCGGCCAACATCAAGCACGCCATCGACGACCTCTCGTCAGGTTCCGGCTTGCCGATCTGGTATCACGCTCCGCGCCTGCTTCTGCAGCCGCTGATCATATGGTGGGCACTATGGGCAGGCGGAATGAGGCGCCGGCCTCTCAGCCAGCGCCATGCCCTGACAAGCGATCCCTGAAGGTCCCATGGACAGGATAACCTTGTTCGATCGTAGCGCTTGGGCGCGCCACGCACGCAATTCGATGATCGAACCGGCGGGGGCAGACACACTCGCCGGTCTGCTCCCCATGCGTCAGTGATAGCGCCAACCGCCATGTCACGGCTCACGATGCCACCAGTTTTGGGCAAAGTGCGCTCGCCCCTTGCGCAGCCTCCCGCTGAGACCCCCAAGCACTGAAGAATTCGCTCCGCTTTCCAAGCTCGTCGTTGGCCGCAAACGTCCCCGATATCTATCCGGCCCCCTTGAACGTTGTTGGAGCGTACCAAGATTGCAGAGGGGCTGGAGAGCATTCTTGCCTATCCGGGCGGCCGTCCAGAGGAGCTGTCGATGACCGAAACGAACGATTATATCCCGCCCAAGGTCTGGACGTGGACCAAGGCCAATGGCGGCCCGTTCGCCAACATCAACCGCCCAATCGCGGGGCCGACCCACGATAAGGAGCTACCGGTCGGCAAGCACCCCCTCCAGCTCTACTCGCTGGCAACCCCCAATGGTCAGAAGGTGACGATCCTCCTCGAGGAACTGCTCGCGCTCGGCCAAAGTGGTGCCGAGTATGACGCCTGGCTCATCCGCATCAATGAAGGCGACCAGTTCGGGAGCGGCTTTGTCGATGCCAATCCAAACTCAAAGATCCCGGCACTGCTCGACCGCGGCGGCCCTAAGCCCATACGTGTCTTCGAGTCCGGCGCGATCCTGACCTATCTGGCTGAAAAGTTCGGCCTCTTCCTGCCGACGGAGCCGTCGGCCCGCGCCGAGACGCTATCTTGGCTGTTTTGGCAAATGGGCTCAGCCCCCTATCTTGGCGGTGGTTTCGGTCATTTCTACGCCTACGCTCCATTTAAGATCGAATATGCCATCGATCGCTTCTCGATGGAGGTGAAGCGGCAGCTCGACGTTCTCGACCGCCGCCTTGCGGAAAGCGAGTATCTGGGCGGCGCGGATTACACGATCGCCGACATAGCCGTCTTTCCTTGGTATGGCGGCCTAGCCGAGGGGTTCCTCTACGGCGCTTCAGCCGAGTTCCTCCAGGTTCACGACTATAAGCATGTTCAGCGCTGGACGGCTACGATCGCGGCTCGGCCAGCCGTGATCCGTGGACGCATGGTCAATCGCGTGTCCGGCGATCCTGCGAGCCAGCTTCGCGAAAGGCATGACGCAAGCGACTTCGAGACCCGAACGCAAGACAAGCTCGAAGCCGAGACCGCATGAAGTGGCATTCCGCACTCTCGGTCACAGACGGTCGGGCCTGCCCAACAGTCGATGCCGCGGTGCCGGTCGGTGTGCGCATCTCGTAAGGCCGGGTGAACGACGATATGGCGCTACCATCATGTCGATGGGCCGCGGCGCCCCCGCGACCCCCTATATGCCCAAGCGCTTGTCCAACGGCTGCGACCCGATCGAATTCGATCCGGCGATTTTAGGTCTCATCACCAATATCAAGGACAGCGAGCTGGGGATGTGATCGTAGCTCGCCCCCCTGCACCACCTGATAGCAATGGGCCGAGCTATGAACCGTCTTCGGTTCCTACGCCCGAAACAGAGCGGACAAGGACAATCTTTCAACGAAAATCAGCCTGTCCGTCAGGCGCTCAATGCCGCCTTCATACCATAGGAGCCACGAACCCGGGCGCACCCCTCCATTCGTCTATGAAATTGCACTTTTCATCGACGCCGCCGAGCGATAAAACGGGTTCGATAGGGAGGTTTCCGATGGCGACTGTCGAGACCGTGCGCACTCGGGAGCGCACGCCTGCCTTTAAGTTCGGGCTAGTCGTTCTGCTCGGGGCGCTCCTCGCCATTCCGCTCTTCTCAGTTTATCTATTGGTTTATGATCGTCAGTCGCAATCGAGTACGGCACGCAATTCGATTGTCGCGGGCTGGGGCGACACCCAGACGCTGGGTGGCCCGTTCATGGTCATCCCCTTCACGCACATGGTACAGACAAGCGCTGCCGAGAATGGACACACCACCGTTCGGCAGGAGAGCCGTGACGATTCACTCGTGATCGCGCCGACCCGGCTTGCGCTCAACACTGCGCTCACGCCGGAGCTGCGCAAGCGCTCGATTTACGAGGCGGTCATCTACACAGCAGCGGTACACGCCAACGGCGAATTCCAACTGCCAGATCTCATCAAACTCAACATAAATCCGGCCTCACTGCATCTCGACCAGGCACAGATCAGCATCGCCATCAGCGGCGCCAAGGGCCTGGCGGGATCGCAGCCGGCGGTGTCGGTCGACGGACAGCGGCTTGCGTTGATCCCCGGCTCCGGACTTAGCCAGGCACAGGGAAGCGGCTTCAGCGGAAGGCTCTTAAAGGCCCCAGCGCAGGACAGGGCAATCCCGTTCGACATCGGCTTCCAGTTGCGAGGTCATGACTCGATCGCGCTGCAACCCGTTGCTCAGGACACCAGCTGGCATGTCACATCGAGCTGGCCGAATCCCTCCTTCCTTGGAGGTTTCCTCCCAGTCTCACGCACCGTGAGCACCAAGGGGTTCTCGGCGGACTGGCGGATTGGCAATCTCGCGCTCAATCGGCCCATCGTTTCGATCAATGAACAGACGCCGAACAGCGACAACCAGATCAGCGTTGCACTGATCGACACAATTGATCTCTATAGCGAGGTTAATCGTGCGACAAAATACGGCTTCCTGTTCATCGGCTTCACTTTTGTGGCATTGCTGATGTTCGATATCCTCGCCGGAGTGATGATACCGGGGCCAGCCTATCTGCTGGTTGGTGTGGCGCTTATCCTGTTCTTCGTTCTGTTGCTCGCCTTCGCTGAGGTCGCAGGCTTCACAGCCGCCTATCTGATCGCGAGCAGTGCGATGGTCGCGCTGCTGTCCTGTTACGCTGCCGCGATCCTCAAGAGCTGGCGGCGCGGCGGCGTGATCGGCACGATGCTCATCGGGCTCTATGCGATCCTCTACGTGCTGCTCAGTCTCGAGGCATATTCGCTTCTGATTGGATCACTGCTGATGTTCGCGGCGCTGGCGGGCGTCATGTACGTTACGCGTAACGTCAATTGGCGGATCGCTCGGGAGAGCGACGAAGGATAATTCCTCTACCGCTGTCAGAGACTTCTCAAGGATTGACGCTCCCCGAGTGGTCGAGCAGCATTTCGTACCCGGTCGCAGGAGGCTGTGCCCGGCGACACGGGACTAATATACGGGTCTCATTCTGACACCTCGGGCATGCGCCCCCTCATGTCTGCTTCAGCCGTCGAACGCTAGCTGCGGGTCACCCGCCGCCGTGACGTCCCCGTCTAATGAAGACAGAGAAGAAGGTGCAGAGATACGACCAGTTTCCACTCCCCGTGCGCCGTCACAGCCTGCTTTGCCCCATTAGCACCTGACGCAAACCGACTGGGCCGGAACGCAGATCCCGGCGCAGGCCTCGCGCAATGGCCCTTCCGTTCAGATCGCTGCTCTTACTTTGAAAGGTGCGTGGATTTATGTGCGGAATAGCAGGCTGGTACAGACGCCAGGGACGCTCCGTCAGCACGCAAGTCGTTCAGGGCCAATGCAGCGCCATCTTTCACCGCGGGCCTGACGATTCCGGCATATTCGTGGACGGAGACTTCGGATTTGGGATGCGAAGACTTAGCATCCTCGATCTGGCGGGTGGACACCAGCCCATGCACACGAATAACGGACGCTTCTCCATCGTCTTCAACGGCGAGATCTTCAATCATCGCGACGTGCGTCGACTTCTCGAAGCCGAACAATATCCCTTCGTCACACACAGTGACACAGAGACGATCCTTGCTGCCTTCACGATATGGGGCAACGAGACTTGGAGCAGACTGGAGGGTATGTTCGCCGTCGCGATCTGGGATCGCCT
>OUNM010533819.1_pt1 | contig 13461 bp, 13 predicted proteins | sample 1769961 | NCBI WGS metagenome assembly OUNM01 (sample SAMEA3914820, study PRJEB12502) | metagenome | biome: forest; material: soil | place: USA | collected 2012-03-12 | depth 0.3 m | reverse complement strand
CCTCGGCGTCGAGGCCGACATGCACAAGTACGCCATCCAGATCACGGTCGCCGACGTGCGCGACGGCGCCTGCTCGTCGTCGACGCTGAAGGAAGCCGCTTCGTGGGGCAAGGTGAACACCACCCACGAACAGATGGTCTTCGCCGAAGCCACCACCGTCGTGCCGCTGATCGCCTCGGACGCCTATCACCGCGAAGCCTGGAAGGGCCGCGAGAAGCCGCGTTGGAACAAGCTGTTCGGCAAGTGAGCCGCTTGATCCGCAAGGCTTGAGAATGCAGGGTCCCCGAAAGCGATTTCGGGGACCTTTTTCATGCGCGTGAAGCTTGTTCTGGCCGCGACGGCGGCTCTGGTCATCGGCGGCGGCGCCAGCATGGCCCTGGCGCGGCAGGACGCCTCGACGCCCAGCCTGACCACCAGCCAGAAGGGCTATCTGCCCGCCGGCGCGCTCGACACGTCCAAGGTCCTGCCCGCCGCGCCCAAGGAAGGCGAGCCGCGCTACGAGGCCGACCGCAAGGTGTTCCTGGCCACCCGCGCCCTGAAGGACACCCCGCGCTGGTCCCTGGCCCAGAACGACGTCGACGAGCGCAAGATCGTCGCCGACTTCGGCTGCGCCCTGGGCTTCGTGCCCGAACAGAGCAAGCTGCCCAAGCTGACCTCGCTGCTGCTGACCCTGCGCCACGACGTGGGCGACGCGGTGAACAAGCCCAAGGACCTCTATCAACGCAAGCGCCCCTACCTGATCGACGAGGGTCCGATCTGCGTCGACAAGACCGAAAGCCTGGCCAAGAGCCCCGACTACCCGTCGGGCCACACCACCTGGGGCTGGACCGTGGGTCTGATCCTGGCCGAGACCGATCCGGCCCACGCCACCGAGATCCTGACCCGGGCCCGCAGCTTCGGTGAGAGCCGCGTGGTCTGCGGCGTGCACAACGCCAGCGCCATCGAGGCCGGCCGCACCAACGCCGCCGCCCTGGTCGCCGCCCTGCACGGCTCGAAGGCCTTCCGTGACGACCTGGACGCCGTGCGCACCGAACTGGCCGAGGTCCGCAAGACCGCCACGCCCGCTCCGGCCGCCCAGTGCCTGGCCGAGAAGGCCCTGATCGCCCACTCGCCCTGGTAGTTGCGGGAGTTGCGTCGGGGGTCCCGGCCCTCTACCTCTAGGCCATGGCCCACACTGGCGCGTCTTCCTGCGGACACGATCATCACCACCACGGCGTCGCCGGCGCGGCCCTCGCGGCCGAACTGGACGCGGCCGAGGTTCGCTGCTCGGCCGCCGAGCAGCGCCTGACCGCGCCCCGCCGCCGGGTGCTGGAGCTGCTGCTGCAGGCCGGCCAGCCGGTGAAGGCCTACGACCTGATCTCCGCCTTCGGGGGCGAGGGTCCGCCGGCCAAGCCGCCGACCGTCTATCGCGCGCTCGATTTCCTGGAAAAGCAGGGCTTCGCCCACCGGATCGAGAGCCTCAACGCCTATGTCGCCTGCCGCAAGGAAGCCGACGGCCACGCCGCCGCGTTCCTGATCTGCGACTGCTGCGGCGCGACCCGCGAGATCGAGCCCAAGGCCAGCGCCGAGATCATCGCCGCCGGCGCCTCGGCGGGCTATGCGCTGACGGGCGTGACGATCGAGGCGCACGGGCTGTGCTCGGACTGCCAGGGCGCGTAGCGGCGCTCCCTTCCGCCCCCTCCGGGGGCGGACGACCTCGCAAAGCGAGGTCAGGTGGGGGCAAGTGAGGTGAGTGGTCTCTGACTCGCCCCCTCCGCGCTTCGCGCTCCTCCCCCGGAGGGGGAAGAAGGGCGCGCCGGCTAGCCAAGCTTCATCGAACCTCGTTAGACTCCAACGCGCGTTTCAATCGAGGCCTTTCATGACGACCGCAGAGCCCCTCCCCGGCGTCGAGATCTGGCGCGCCATTTTTGTTTTGGAGAAGCCGCGCCATGACAACCGCTGAGGTTCTCCCTGGCGTCGAGATTTGGCGCGGCGGCGTCAACACCTGGGACTGCGACGAGATGGGGCACATGAACGTGCGCCACTACGTCGTGCGCGCGCAGGAAGGCCTGATCGGCCTGGCGGCGGAACTGGGTCTGCCGCACGCCTTCTCGCCGCACGCCAACGCCACCCTGCTGGTCAAGGAACAGCACATCCGCTTCCTGCGCGAGGCCCATGCCGGCGCGCCGCTGATGATGCTGGGCGGGGTGATCGAGATGGGCGAGACCGAGGCGCGGCTGCTGCAGCTGTTGATCCATCCCGCCTCGGGCGAGCTGGCGGCGACCTTCCAGACCACCGTGGTCCATGCCACGCCGCGCGACGGCCAGGTCTTCCCCTGGCCCCAGATCGCCCGCGAGCGCGCCAAGGTGCTGAAGGTCGAGGTTCCGGAGAAGGCCCGGGCGCGCAGTCTCGACCTGTCGCCCTTCAGTCCCTCCGCCAGCCTCGAGCGCGCCGACGCTCTGGGTCTCTCCCGGATCGGCCTGGGCGGTCTGCTGCCGTCCGACTGCGACGTGTTCGGACGCATGCGCGCCGAGCAGTTCATCGGCCGGGTCTCGGACGGCATCGGCGCCTTCATCCACCCGTTCCGCGACGTGGTGGTCCAGCATGCCGACGCCAAGCCGGCCCGCACCGGCGGCGCGGTGCTGGAATACCGCATCGCCTACCTGACCTGGCCTCGGGCCGGCGACCGGATCGACATCCGCTCGGGCCTGATCGGGACCGACGCCCGCACCATGCGCGTCGCCCACTGGATGCTGGACCCCGCCACCGGCCAGCCCTGGGGAACCTCCGAAGCCGTGGCCATCACCTTCGACCTCGACGCCCGCAAGGTAGTGCCGGTGTCGGACGCGGCCCGCACGGCCTTGTCCGCGCACGAAGTAAAGGGACTGGCGCTGTAGCGCTCTGCTATGCTCGTCGCGGGCAGGCGGGCGTAGCGTGGAAGGACTAAGGACGTGAGAGCGATTGTCTTCGGTATGGCGCTCACCCTGGCGCTGGCGACGGGCGCGGCGGCCCAGCAGCGGACGGCCAACAACGTCGAGCTCCATGACGCTCTGCGCCTGACCCCGGTCCAGGAAGACGCCTGGCGGGCCTATCAGGCCGCGATCACGCCCGATCCCCAGGCCCAGCAGCGCCACCGCGCCGCCGACATGCTGCTGCCGCAGCTGACCACCCCGCGCCGGGTGGCCCTGATCGAGGCGACGGCCCAGGCCGACGCCGCCGACCTGCATCGCCAGGGCGAGGCGGTCAAAGCCTTCTATGCGGGCCTGACGCCCGACCAGCAGCGCACCTTCGACCGCCTGACCGCCGACCTGGCCCAGGCCCGGCAGAGCGACACCGCTGGGGGTGGCCGGCCGCCCGGCGGCTAGGGGCTCGAAAGTTGGGCGTAGCAGAGCTCTAAAAACTCCGCCTTCCTGGGCCTTGTGCCCAGGACCCAGGGTTCAGAAGCCGCTGCCCCTGAGCCGCGATCTCGGCCTGACCGTTGCGCGAATCCGATAGATTCAGCCCGCCACTCGCATGGGTCCTGGGCACAAGGCCCAGGAAGGCGAGATTAGGTCGATCCGCTCCGAAGCCCGGCCCCTAGCAGGGCTTCCAGTCGTAGCGATCGGTCGCCACGTTCCAAGACCAGGACCCGCAGGCGGCCGGGGCCGGCGAAGACGTCGCGCCCGACGGGGCCGCCGTGTCGCTCGGGCGGCGATCGTCGTCACGTCGGTCGTCATAGCGCCGGTCATCGTCGTAACGGTCGGACGGCGCGTCACCGTAATAGGTCGTGTAGCTGTAGTAGGCCGGATAGCCGTAGTACCACGGGTCGTAATACCAGGGATCGTAATAGGCCGCGCCCAGCGCCAGGCCGAAGCCGACGCCGCCCCAGTAATAGCCGGGATAGCCCCAGCCGCGATAACCGCCATAGCCTCGCGGGTAACCCCGATAGCCGCCGTAACCATAGGCCCGCCCATAGCCCGAGGCCGGCGCCGCGCTGGGACCGCCGCCGCGATAGCCGTAGCCGCCGCTTGAACGCGGGGCGCTGGAGGCGCCGCCACCGCCGCCGGCGTCTCCGCCACCGCCATGATAGCCGCCGCCGGGATGCCCGCCGCGCGACTGCGCCGCCGCCAAGGACGGCGCCGTCAGCAGGCTCGCGGTCGCCAAGGCTGTGAGAAGGACTTTCATGCGGACCTCCGGAAAGCGAGGCCGAGGGTCACGGGGGCCGACGGTCGTATAGCTGTGCAATCAGATACAGGAGAAATAAGGGCGAAACGGCTTCAACCCCGCAATGAACCGTTAGGCGGTCGCCAGGTCGAACAGGGCGTCGCGCACCACGTCCGGGCGCTCCATCGGCAGGAAGTGGGTCGTGCCCTCGATCGTCTCGATCTTCACGTCGCGTCCCCGCCGCGCGAAGCCGTCGCCGGCGTGGCAGGTCGAGTGCTTCTCGGCCTTCAGGATCCGCACCGGCGCCTTGACCTGCCGCACGGCGCGCCAGGGATCGTGGGCCTGGGCGGCGTAGTTCGAGGCTTCCCAGGCCGGCGCGCAGGCCAGCTCGACCTTGCCGTCCGCGCCATCGACGAAGCCGCCGGCCACATAGTCGGCCAGCATGGTCTCGGGCCAGGTCTTGAAGGCGCCGCGCCCCTTGTAGCCGGCGAACACCTGCTCGCGATCGTCGAACACGGCCCGGCGGCGCAGGGCCGACTGGACCAGCGGCATGTGCTTCCACAGCCGCCCCGACGTCCACGGCGCCTTGGCGTAGAGGGTGGCCAGCCAGGGCATGATCACCGGATCCAGCAGCAGCAGGCCCTTGACCCGCTCCGGCCGCTCGGCGGCGGCCAGCAGGCTGACCGTGCCGCCCATCGAATGCCCGGCCAGCACCGCCGGCGGGCCGTCCAGGACGTCGAGCAGACCGGTCAGGTCGTCGCGCAGGTCGCGCCACGAGCGGCGCCCTTCCGGCTCGGCCGGCAGGGTGGTGGCGCCATGGCCGCGCTGGTCGATGGCCAGGATCCGCAGGCCCGCCGCCAGGGGCGAGAGCAACACGCGGTAGGTCTGGGCGTTGAAGCCGTTGGCATGCACGAAGACCACGTCGATCGGCCGATCCTGCGGTCCGAACTCCAGGCCCGCGATCTGGCCGCCGGCCACCGCCACGGCGCGCTTGCGAGGTTCGCGAAAGACCGCCGCGTCCATGGCCGTGGCTCCTCATGAGTGATCGGCCTTAAGGTAGGCCTCAAGATCCCCGCCGTCCATGGAACCCGCGATGAATAAGCTCGCCACGATCGGCTACGAGACCGACACCCAGGCCGGGATGATCAATCGGCTCAAGGCCGCCGAGGTCGAACTGGTGGTCGATGTCCGCGCGGTGGCCAGCTCGCGCAAGGCCGGCTTCTCCAAGACCCTGCTGGGAAACAGCCTGGGCGCCGAGGGCATCGGCTATCTGCACCTGCGCCCGCTGGGCACGCCCAAGCCGGGCCGCGACGCCGCCCGCGCCGGGCGCACCGACGAGATGCGGGCGATCTTCACCGCCCATTTGGAGGAGCCCGAGGCCGTGCTGGCCCTGGCCCAGGCGACCGAACTGGCGAAGGACAAGCGGATCGCCCTCCTCTGCTACGAGGACGACGCCAACTGCTGCCACCGCCGCATCGTCGCCGACCGGATCCGGTCGGTGTTGAAGTGCGAGGTGGTGGATTTGTAGGGCGGGGTAGCGCCCCCTCCGTCTCGCTGCGTATCCGCAGCGATCCACCTCCCCCGCTACGCAGGGGGAGGAGAAGCTGCCCTCCTCACCCGTGAAACGGGGGAGGTGGCGCGGCGCCGATAGGCGACGTGACGGAGGGGGCGCTCAAGTCCGCCCTTAAGCCTCCGTCAGTTGCCACTCGCCCTTGCGGTCGCGGCAGGCGCTGTAGCGCTGGTTGGAGGTCCCCTGGCCGCCGCCCGCGACCTGGGCGTCGATCACCCGGCAGCTGGCGTCGAGGCGGCCTTCCGGACGCACCAGGGTGGCGGCCGCATAGCCGACGCCGTAGCCGTTGCGGCCCACCAGCACCCAGCCGTTGGTCGGCGCCACGCCCAGGGCGTCGAAGCGTTCGCCCGGCGCCAGCTTGCCGACCACCGCGCCCCGGGTCGACGGACCCGAGCGGAGGTTGACGGCCGAGCTGGCCACATAGCCGCCGCCGGCCGCGTCATAGCTGGGCAGCGACTGGACGCCCTGGGCCAGGCGCAGGTCGCGGCCGTCGATCGGCGGACCATAGCTGGAAGAGACGACGGTGATGCGGCCCGAATTGCCGGTATGGCTGTTGGACCAGGTCTGGGCGACGCCCGTCTCCAGGGCCCTCTTGGTCGCCTGCTCGGCCAGGGCCGCGTCGGTCGACTGCATGCGGCAGCCGATATAGCCGCCCGCCGCCGCGCCGGCGGCCGCGCCAAGCAGCGTGCCCAGGGTCTTGTTCTTGCCCGAGAGCTTGTTGCCCAGCAGCGCGCCGGCGGCCCCGCCGATCAGGGCGCCGCCCTCCTGCTTCTTGCCCGAGCCTTCGCACGAGAAGAGGCCGCTCAAGCCCCGACCTTCTGCCAGCACGGGCGCGGGCGCGACGGTCACGGCGGCGCTCATCGTGGCGGCCAGAGCCAGGGCGGTGGGGATCTTGCGCAGGGTCATGGGGAAATCCTCTTCCGTCAGGTCAGTGTTGGCGCCGCGACCGGCCCGGTCGATAGTGGGTCGTCGATAATCAACGATAAGGGAGGCCGGCCATGAGCAGCCACGATCAGGCGGAGTATAGCTGTTTCAAGGTCGAGATCGAGGCCGGGGTCGCCCATATCCAGTTGAAGCGGCCCGAAGCCATGAACACCATGACACGGCCCTTCTGGAACGAGCTTCCCGCAATTGTAAAACATATTGACGACAACGCCCTGGCGCGCTGCATCGTCATATCCTCGACCGGCAAGCACTTCAGCGCCGGCATGGATCTTTCCGTCTTCACCGACGACGAGGGCGTCACCGCCAGCCGCGACGGCGACCGCTGGGTGGCCGCCGAAAGCTTCCGCCGCTTCGTCCATCACCTGCAGGACACCTTCACCTGCCTGGACAAGGCCCGCATGCCGGTGATCGTCGCCATCCAGGGCGGCTGCATCGGCGGGGCGGTCGATTTCGTCAGCGCCTGCGACATCCGCTACGCCAGCGCCGACGCCTTCTTCTCGATCCAGGAGATCAACATCGGCATGACCGCCGACGTCGGCACCTTCCCGCGCCTGTGCAAGCTGATCCCCGAGGGCTGGGTGCGCGAGCTGGCTTATACGGGTCGCCGCCTGCCGGCGGCTCGGGCGCGTGACATTGGCCTGGTCAACGAGGTGTTCGACACCCACGAGGCCCTGGTCGACCACGCCCTGGCCACGGCTCGCGAGATCGCCGAAAAATCGCCCCTGGCCGTGGCCGGCAGCAAGGTGATGATCAACTACGCCCGCGACCACACCATCGCCGACGGCCTGGACTACATCGCCACCTGGCAGACGGGCATGTTCTCGGGCGCCCACATGGCCGAGGCCTTCACGGCCAAGGCCCAGAAGCGCGACGCGGCCTATCCCGACCTGCTGCCGCTGAAGAAGAAGATGTAGCGCCGATCAGGACCGCGGCGGGAACACCAGCGCGGTCCAGGTCTCGGTCAGCGGCCGGCCCTTCTGGCGCAGCACCACGCGCACGTCGGCCGGCTCGACGCCGTCGGGCAGGACGTCGAAGGTGACGCGCCACAGCGTGTCGGTCGCCCCGTCCTGGCTGGCGGCCGGATAGTGCGACAGGTTCCGGACCTTGCCGTTGTGGGCGCCGACATCGGCCTGGATGTCGATCGCCGTGCGCAGCGCCGAGAGGTTCGCGCCCCGGAACTCGATCGCGATGCGGCGACCGCCCGCGACGACGTCCTTGCCCGGCTCGCCCGCGCGGCCCGAGCGGGTGGCCACCACGCGGGCCAGCTCCGCCTCGGGCGTGGCGGTCGGCGGCGGCGCGTCGCCGGTCCACGACAGCCGATAGCGCAGCGACACCGCCCGCCCGGCCTTCACCGGCGCGTCGGGCGTCCAGAACGCCACGATGTTGTCGTTGGTCTCGCTGTCGGTGGGGATCTCGACCAGGCGCACCGAGCCCTTGCCCCACTTGCCGATCGGCTCGACCCAAAGGCTGGGGCGGCGCTCGGACTTGGCCTGGTCGTCGTGATAGTGCTCGAAGTCGCGGTCGCGCTGCACCAGGCCAAAGCCCTTGGGGTTCAGGTCGCTGAAGGTGCTGGTGACCACGCGATATGGGTTGTTCAGTGGCCGCCAGATGCGCTCGCCCGCCCCGGTCCACATGGCCAGGCCGTCGGAATCATGGATCTCGGGCCGCCAGTCGGGCGCCGCGCCGGCGCGGTCCTCGCCATACCAGAACATGCTGGTCAGGGGCGCGAAGCCCACCTGGTCGAAGGCGCGGCGGAAGAAGACGGCGGCCTCGACGGTCTGGGTCAGGGCCGTCCCCTGCCGCTCGTTGACGAAGCGATAGGCCCCGGCGAGGCCCGGACTTTCCATCAGGGCGTGGACCACCAGGCGGCCGGCCGCGTCGCGCTCCAGCCAGACCTCGCGCCAGTCCGGAAACTCCTCGGGCTTGACGGCATAGGTGTCGGCGGCGATGGCGCGGGCCGACAGGCCGTACTGGCCAAACGGCGCGGGCGAGCGGAAATAGGACGCGCCGTGGAAGACCAGCCACTCGCCCCGGTCGTCGCGGCTCATGGCCCGGAAGCCCGAGAAGCCCGCGTCGGCCGGCAACGTGCGCAGCGGACTGTCGGCGCGCATCGAGAACATGTCCGGGTCATAGGCCAGCGGCCGGGCGACGCCGTCCTCGACCAGATTGATCGCCACGGCCTTGGGCGTGCCCCGGCTGAGCGGGAAAAGCTCGATCCCCCAGTCCTCGCCCCACAGCGGGATCTTATCGCGCAGGAAGCCGACCGCCTGGGCGGCGTCGTAGTCCATGGCCGACAGTTCCTCCGGCGGCGCGGGCGGCGGGACATAGGCCTGGCGGGCCAAAGCACGGGCGCGGGCCTTCACCTGGTCGAACGAGAAGGCGCGGGCCTTGCCCAGCGCCAGGCCGGGGGTGAGCGCGCCGCCGGCCAGCAACAGCAGGGCGGCGCGGCGATCGAGCGTCGTCAAGGTAACCTCAAGGCGAGTGAAGGTCCGGCCCCGCCTTAAAAAGGATTCGAGGCCAAAATCGTTCGGCCGGCCGCCTACTGGTAGGTAAAGGTCATCGGCGCATCCGCAGCGGGCAGGCAGCTGCGGTCGACGGGCTTTTTCGGGTCATCGAAGAAGCTGCGAATCATCTTCCGCGCGCACGGGCTGTTGCGGCTGACGCCATGGGTGGCGTTGGTGACGATCACCACCTGCGAGCCCTTGTAGCCCTTGGCCGCGGCGCGGGTCAGGGGTGGCGGACAGCCGGGGTCGATCTCGGCGGCCAGGAACAGGGTCGGGATCGACGACTTCACCGGCTCGTTCTCGACCTTCGAGATCGGGCCGACATCCAGCTGCTTGCAGACGTCGTGGATGCGCTGCATCGACACCACCATCAGACGGGCGACCGGATCGTTCTCGGTGCCCTTGGCGACGGCGGCGCGGCTCTCGAACGGGATCTCTTCCTTGCACAGGTGGGTCATGAACTGGCCCTCGCTGTAGTAGTCGCGGCTCTCGACGAACTCCTCGACCGGCGAGAGGTCGCCCTGGATGATCTTCCACAGATCGCGCGGCAGCACGCCGGCGGTGAAGTAGCTGGCGTCCATCAGGTAGCCGCCCAGATCGTCGGCCGTGTAGGTCTTGCCGTTGATCGTCTGGGGACCGGCCAGGAACCGCTCGGCGACCACGGCCAGCTTGGCCTTCAGGTCGGGATAGCGCTTGGCGCACTCGGCCACGACCGCGCACTTGGCCATGACGACGTCGATCGAGTTGGAGACCATGGCCGGCCCGCCGACGGTCCAGTCGGCTTCCGGCGGCCAGACCGAGTCCTGCACCACCGCCCGCACGCCTTCGGCTGCATGGGTCTGGATGCCGGCCTCGATGCGGGTGCCGTACGAGACGCCGAACAGGTCGATCTGCTTGAGGCCCAGCGCCTTGCGCAGGTCCTGGATGTCCTGCGCCACCTCGACGGTGTTGTAGCGCGAGATGTTGACGCCCTTGGCCTGCCAGCCCTTCACGCAGGCGACGATGCCTTGGGCGTCCGCATCGGTGGGCGGGCCGGCGTCGGTCAGGTGCGTGCCGGGGCAATCGAGGTTCGGGACCGACTGGCCGCCGCCGCGCTGGTCGACGAAGATCCAGTCCTGGTCGAGGGCGACGAACTCGCGCGAGGTCTTGCTGGCCAGCATGCGCGGCAGGCCGCCCAGCACCGAGCCGCCGGGACCGCCATGCAGATAGACCACCGGCGGAAGACCCGCCTTGGGGTGGGCGGCATGGACGATGGCCACGGCCACCGTGATGCGTCGGCTCTTGGGATCGCCGCGCGTCTCATCGACGACCAGGTTTCCGCACTCGACCTTCAGATCGACGCCCTTGTAGTCGCCGACGCAGGCCGTCTTCTCAAAGTGCGGCGCGGCCGCGTGCGCGGCGCTCCCGAGACAGGCCAGGGCGAACGCGCCGGCGGCGGCGATCCAGGAGAGACGCGACATCGAAGACTCCAACGACTTGGAGCGCATCAACACCAAGGTTAATGCTCGCCGCAAGGCTTCGTTGGAAGCGGGTGGCTCAGGCGGCCGGATTGGCGGGCATTTCCGCCCCGCGCAGGTCGGCGCCGTCCAGCTTGGCGCGCGAGAGATCGGCCTCGATCAGCCGGACGCGCTGGGCGCTGGCCCCGCGCAGGTTGGCGCCGCGCAGCACGGCCCGGGTCATGTCGGTGCGGATCACCCGATCCTCGGCGATCTTCAGCGGACCCAGCTTGGCGCCCGACAGGTCGGCCCGGGCCAGCTGGGCGCCGACCAGGCGCGCGCCGCGCAGGTCCGCGCCCTTCAGCTTGGCCCCGCGCAGGTCCGCGCCCGACAGGTTGGCGCCCTGCAGCTGCACGCCTTCCAGGTCCATGCCGAAGAACACGGCCTTGGGCGCGTTGAGGCCGCTGAGGCGGCGCTCTTTCAGGCGCTTGAGCGGGCGGAAGTCGACGTCCGACAGGTTGCCGACCTTGCCGTCGCGGCCGTCCGACTTGCAGAACAGCTCATGGGCTTCCAGCACCTCGTGCAGGGGCTGGTCGTCGACATAGATGATCGGCGGCGGTGCGCGCAGCACCTCGGTCAGGTCGGCGTCGGTCAGGTCGGCGCCGCTGACGTCGACGCCCACCATCACCGCCCGGCGCAGCGAGACGTGCGCCATCTCGGCGTTGTGCAGGTTGGCGCCGGACAGGTTCGCCCCGTCCATGCACGCCTTGGTCAGCTTGGCGCCCTGCAGGGTGACGTTCGAGAGGTCGGCGTCGGTGAAGTCGGCCTGGCGCGCGAAGGCGCCCGACATCTGCGCCCCGTTCAGGTTGGCGCCCTGCAGCATGGCGTAGTCCAGCTCGCCCGGCCGCTTGGAGTGTTCGAGGATCCGCAGGCCCTTTTCCTCGTCCTGCACGGCGGTGACGCCCTCGCGCAGGTCGCAGCCCGACAGGTTCGCTCCGCCCAGGTTCGCGCCGCGCAGGCAGGCCCCGCGCATGTCGCAGCGCGACAGGTCGGCGTCGCGCAGGTCGGAGTCGCGCAGGTCGGTCCCGTACAGCGTGGCCCGCGTCAGCTTGGCCCCGCGCAGCGAGGCCCCGCCCAGCAGTGCGCCGGTCAGGTCGGCCTCGGACAGATCGACCCCGTCCAGCTCGTAATTGTTGAGGTTGACGTACTGCAGCACCGCCCGGCGGCCCTGCGGCACGCCCTTCAGGTACCGCGCATGCGCCTCCACCACCTCACGCACCACGGAGGCGTGAAGGTTGCGGATCAGGCTCGGTCGTGAAGACGCGGCGGCGGGCATCGGCGGTCTGGGAGCGCTCGGACAGTGGATGGGGTAAGCGGAAACGGCGCCCACCGTGCCACAACAGCTTTAAGCAATCGTTCAGAGCGCGGCGGAAAGTCGCGGCTACAGCCAGCCTCTCCGCTTGAACCACAGCAGCGGCGCGCCGGCGGCCAGGACCATCAGGACGATGGCCATCGGATAGCCCTCCAGCCACTTCAGTTCGGGCATGTGCTCGAAGTTCATGCCGTAGATCCCGGCGATCAACGTGGGCGGCAGGAAGATGATCGAGAAGACCGAGAACACCTTGAAGATCGAGTTCTGCTCGATGTTGATCAGCCCCAGGGCCGCGTCGAGCAGGAAGGTGATGTTGCCGGCCAGGTAGCTGGAGTGGTCGGTGATCGACTGGACGTCGCGCTGCAGCGATTTGAGGTGATCGCGCAGGTCCTTCTCGCCGTCGAACTGGTCGGCCAGGGTGGCGAAGCTGATCAGGCGCGCCAGGCTGACCAGGCTGTCGCGGGCCTTGGAATTGACGATCTGCGCCCGGCCCAGGCGGTTGAGGATCTGCTCGAAGGCCGCGCCGCGCGGGCGGCTGAAGATGGCCCGCGATTGCACTTCGACCTCGCCGGCGGTGCGCTCCAGCACGTCGGCCGTGCGGTCGATGACGGCGTCCAGCAGGCCCAGGAACGTCTGCAGGCCGTTGGGGCACAGGCTGGGCTGGCGCTCGGCCTGGGCGGCGAACACGGCGAAGGCGCGCGGCTCGACATAGCGGATGGTGACCAGCTTGGTCCCGTACAGCACGAAAGTGACCGGCGCGGCGGTCGGCAGGTCGCCGTCGGCGTTGACCAGCACCGTGGCGGTCATGAACGTGCCGCCGTCTTCCTGGTAGAGGCGCGAGGAGGCCTCGATCTCGGCCATCTCCTCGCGGGTGGGCAGCAGCAGGCCCAGCGATTGCTCGACGGCCACTTCCTCGGCGCGGGTGGGATCGACCAGTTCGATCCAGACGGCGTCTTCGGGCACGCGCCAGTCGGGCGACAGGCCTCCGGACTCGAAGCCGGGCGCGCCGTGACGGAGAATTCGCAGCATCGACGATGACCCTCGCTACAGGCGGGACATGCCCCGGCCTGCGCTCTAGGTCAACGCGTTGAAAATCAGCGGGGGGCGTTCTGCTTGTTGTTGTCCGAGCCGCCGCCGGTGGCGGCCTCGATCAGAGCGGCGATACGGTCGGTCGAGTCGGCGGCCTGGCTGATGATATCCAGCGGCGACGAACGGACCGAGGTGGCCACTTGGTTGGCGGCCTGCTTGGCCGCCGAGACCACGGCGTTCTGGGCCATGGCGATCTTGCTGGTCGCGACGGCGATCTTCACCGCCTGGGCGTCCGGATAGATGAAACCGTTGGTCGGATAGACGCTGGTGCCCAGATCGCGGATCGGATCGTACCAGACCTTCACTTCGGTCCAGTCGCCGGCGGGCGAGACGTCGACGACGGTGACGTCCTTTTCGATCTGGCCGCGATCGCCTTCGATGATCGACCAGTTGGCGTGGGTGACCTGGATGACCCGGTCGGTG
>OUNM010038216.1_pt1 | contig 13463 bp, 11 predicted proteins | sample 1769961 | NCBI WGS metagenome assembly OUNM01 (sample SAMEA3914820, study PRJEB12502) | metagenome | biome: forest; material: soil | place: USA | collected 2012-03-12 | depth 0.3 m | reverse complement strand
GAATCACGCTGGCCCACAATGTCCGCTCCAAGGCGGAGGTCGAAGCGGTGCTGGCGCTCGCCGAACGGGCGGGGGCGCGGATCCTGAAGCCGGCGCAGGATGTCTTCTGGGGTGGCTATTCCGGCTATTTCAGCGATCCGGACGGCCATCCCTGGGAGGTCGCCTGGAATCCCTTCTTCCCGCTGGACGAGGCGGGGAACCTGACGCTGCCGACCTGACCGGACGGACGGCGCGGAGGCGTCCGCACGCCTCCGCGCACCTTGCCATCAGCCCAGCTTCTGCTTCGCCATCGCGCCCAGGCGCAGGCGCAGCGCGTTCAGCTTGATGAAGCCTTCCGCGTCCTTCTGGTTGTAGACGCTGTCCTGTTCGAAGGTCACATAGTCCATGCGATAGAGCGAGTTCGGCGACTGGCGGCCGACCACCGTCACGTTGCCCTTGTAGAGCTTCAGGCGGACGGTGCCGTTCACCAGATCCTGGGTCTGGTCGATCAGCGCCTGGATCGCCAGCCGTTCCGGGCTCCACCAATAGCCGCAATAGATCAGCTCGGCATAGCGCGGCATCAGCTCGTCCTTCAGGTGCGCCGCCCCGCGGTCGAGCGTGATGCTCTCCATCGCGCGGTGCGCCACCAGGAGGATGCTGCCACCCGGGGTCTCGTACACGCCGCGCGACTTCATGCCGACATAGCGGTTCTCGACCAGGTCGAGGCGGCCGATGCCGTTCTCGCCGCCCAGCCGGTTCAGCTCGGTCAGGATCCGCATCGGCGACAGGCCGACGCCGTCGATCGCGACGGCATCGCCGTTCTTGAACGAAACCTCGATGTAGGTCGGGGTTTCCGGCGCCTTTTCCGGAGCGACCGAACGGGTGAACATATCCTCGTCCGGCTCGATCCACGGATCTTCCAGCGCCTTGCCTTCGTAGGAGATGTGCAGCAGGTTGGCGTCGGTCGAATAGGGCGCCTCGCCGCGCTTGTCCTTGGCGATCGGAATCTGGTTCTTCTCGGCATAGTCCAGCAGCGTGGTGCGGCTGTTGAGATCCCACTCGCGCCACGGCGCAATGATCGTGATGTCCGGGCGCAGCGCGTAGTAGCCCAGCTCGAAGCGGACCTGGTCGTTGCCTTTGCCGGTGGCGCCGTGGGAGACGGCGTCGGCGCCGACGAGGTTGGCGATCTCGATCTGGCGCTTGGCGATCAGCGGCCGGGCGATCGAGGTGCCGAGCAGGTAGGTGCCCTCGTACAGCGTGTTGGCACGAAACATCGGGAAGACGAAATCGCGAACGAACTCTTCGCGCAGATCGTCGATGAAGATGTTTTCCGGCTTGATGCCCAGAAGTTCGGCCTTCTTGCGGGCCGGCTCCAGCTCCTCGCCCTGGCCGAGGTCGGCGGTGAAGGTCACCACCTCGCAGGCGTAGGTTTCCTGAAGCCACTTCAGGATCACCGAGGTGTCGAGGCCGCCCGAATAGGCGAGCACCACTTTCTTGACCTGTTTGCTGGACGCGCCGCTCATGGGACTGCTCATGCGGATGGGAATGGGGGATCTTGAGGCGGCGACCGTACGGCCTTTCCCGCCCGCCTTCAAGTCCTGCGCCGTTCCCGTGGCGCCGTTCCCGCATCGCCGCGGCGCGGCGCCCGCATCCTCCGCTTCGCCGGCCTCAGGCGGTCCCGTCCTCCGGCGCGTCGGCGCGTGCCGCCGCCGCCAGCCGGTCCACAAAGGGCCAGCGCATATAGGCGAAGACCCAGATGGCGAGGATGTTCACGTAGGGAAACAACAGGAACAGCACCCACAGGGGACTGCGCCCGGCCTTGGCCAGCACCCAGCCGCCGGCGACCATCGTGTAGGTCATGACGACCGAGATGATCAGATAGAACTGCCAGGGTTCCAGGTCGTTGATGAACGCCATCACGCACTCCTGCGGGCTTTGGCCACGCGCTTTTCCCGCACCGGCAGCACCGGCCAGCGGCTGTGGGCGAGCACGCCGATCACCGGCACCAGCCCGAAGGGGATGAGCGCCAGCAGCGACCACCAGGGGCGCAGGCCGGCCCGGCGCAGGATGCGCCACAACGGCCAGACGATCGCCGCATCGAACAGCAGCAGCCCGAAGAAGGGGCTGTTGACGACATCCTGAAGGAATTCCTGCACGAAACCTCTCCGACGGCGCGGCCCGGGCTGGTCCACGGGTTGGAAATACCGGGCGGGAGAGAAGCGCGGACGCCCGCGTTTGTCGAGGCAAACTTTCCGTTCGAAGACCGCGGCCGACAAATCCTCGTTCCCGGCCGCTTTCAGGAGAATCCCCTATCGTGGCCCGGAATGGCCCGGAACGGATGGATCGCTCCCCACCGCGTGCTACACTCCCCGTCGGCGGCGAACCGGGTATGCCCCGCATGCATCGCTCCGACGACACCAGCGGCGGAACTCTCTTGGCGGATACTCCCGAACACGGGATCGGAAGCGCGCGCCGGCCAAGGCGCATCGTCGGCCTGCGCATCGCCCTGCTGACGGCGGTCATCGGCGGGTTCGCCCTGGTCGCCTACGAGGATTTGGAGCGGGCGCGGGACCGGGCCGTCGACGATGCGATGCGTCAGACGCGCAATCTGGCCCTGACCCTGGAGGCCGACGCCCTCAACACCATCCACTCGGCCGACCAGGCGGTGCTGGCGCTGATCGACGGCGTCGGCACCCAGCGCCCCGACGAATCCGCAAAAGGCCTTCCCATGGAAGCGCCGCAGCCGTCCGATTCGCTGCCGGCCGTGCGCGGCCTTCTGGTCGCCGACGTCGACGGGCGGGTCCGCTACGCGTCGGGCACCGTCGCCGTCGCCTCGGTCGCCGGGCTGGATCTGTTCGACGCGCACCGCGAGGGACGCGCGCACGGCTCCCATCTGTCCGCGCCCTTCCGCGACGGGCCGGAGCCCGGCTGGCGGATCGCGGTCAGCCGCCGGTCGAACCGCCCCGACGGGGGCTTCGACGGCGTCGTCGCCGCCGTGATCGATCTGCGGCGGTTCGAGCGTTTCTACAAATCGCTCGAGATCGGCCGCTACGGCTTCGTGGCGCTGTGGAGCCGGGACGGGGCGATCCTGGCCCATTCACGGCACAATCCCACGCTGGACGCCAACCCCTACGCCTACGCCGCCCGCCTGCCGCGCCCCGAAAACGGTGAGCGGGTCAGGACGCTGGCCGGCATCGCGGAATTCGACGGCTTGGAACGGGTCGGCACCGTGCGCAGCATCGAAGGGCTGCCGCTTTACGTCACCGTCCGCCTCGGCGCCGGCGACTATCTGGCGAGCTGGTATGTCGGCCTGTGGCAGCGCGGGCTGGAAACCGCGGCGCTGTCGTTCGTCCTGATCCTGCTGGCGACCCAGGTCCTGCGCCATCTGAACCGGCTGGAGGAAACCACCAAGGCGCTGCGCGCCAGCGAACGCCGGTCCCAGGCGCTGTTCGACAGCAGCTTCCAGGTGATGGGGCTGCTGGCCCCCGATGGCACGGTGGTGGCGCTGAACCAGCCGGCCTGCGCGCTTGCCGGCCTGCCGCCCGACGCGGTGGTCGGCCGGCCCGCCTGGGAATTCCGCGGCTGGGCCCGCACCGACGCGATCGCCGCAAGGTTCCGGCATTCCATCGAGACCGCCGCCGCCGGCCGCATCATCCGCTACGAAACCGATCTCGTCACCGACGACGGCCCCCGCGTTATGGACGTGTCGATCAAGCCGATCTTCGACGAGGCCGGCGCGGTTGTGCTGATGGTGGCGGAGGCCCGCGACATCACCGAACGCAAGCGGATCGAGAACAGCCTGCGCGACAGCGAGGCGCGGCTGCGCTCCTACCTCGACGCCGCGATGGAGGGCTTCTTCATCAGCGACGCGCACGGCCATTGCGTCGACGTCAACCCGGCCGCCTGCCAGGCCCTGGGATTCCGCCGCGAGGAAATCCTGCGGATGCGGGTGCCGGACCTGATCGCCCGCGACCACCCGCTGGGCGAGGCCAGCCGCGCCGGCTTCCGCACCGCCGAGCAGACCGGCCTGTTCCGGGGCGAGATGGCCTTGCGCCGCAAGGACGGCGGCATCGTCCATGCCGAGGTCAACGCGGTGCGGCTCGACAATGGCTGCTACCTCGGCGTCATCCGCGACGTCACCAAGCGCCGCCTGGCCGAGGAGGGGCTGCGCACCAGCACCAGCCGCCTGTCGGCGCTGGTCCGCGCCCTGCCCGACCTTGTCTTCATCCTGGACGACGAGGGCCGCTACCGCGAGGTGATCACCAGCACGGACGAGTTGCTGGTCCTGCCCATCCCGTCAATGCTGGGCTTCCGGCTGGACGACATCCTGCCGCCGGAGACCGCGGGCATCCTGATGGAAACGCTGCGGCTGACGCTGGACAGCGGCCAGCCGCAGCGCGTCGAATATGCGCTGACCGTCCAGGCCGGGCCACGCTGGTTCGAAGGGCGCACCCAGATGCTGACGTCGGATTTCGGGGCGCGGCCGATGGTGCTGGTGCTCGCCCGCGACATCACCGACCGCGTCGAGGCCGCCGAACGGCTCGCCGCCGCCAAGGAACAGGCGGAAGCCGCCAACCACGCCAAAAGCGCCTTCCTGGCGACGATGAGCCACGAGCTGCGCACGCCGCTGAACGCCATCATCGGTTTTTCCGAGATCATGCTGCACGAGCTGTTCGGCGCGCTGGGCAGCCCGCGCTATTACGAATACGCGCGGCACATCCAGAACAGCGGGCGCCATCTGCTGGATCTGATCAACAACGTGCTGGACATGTCGAAGCTGGAGGCGGGACGCTTCATGCTGGACGAAGCCTGGGTGACCGTCCCCGAGGCCCTGGAATCCTGCCGCGCCCTGGCGGCGCTGCCGGCCGACCGCGGCGGCGTCGCCTTGACGGTCGCCTGTCCGGCCGACCTGCCGAGGCTGTTCGCCGACGAACGCGCGCTGCGGCAGATCCTGCTGAACGTGCTGGTCAACGCCGTGAAGTTCACGCCGCAGGGCGGCCGTGTCGAGGTCGAGGCCGGTGTCCGGGACGGGGACGGCGAAAGCGGCAGCGGGCCGGAGGCGTCCCGGGGAGCCTTCGTCATCACCGTTCGCGACACCGGCATCGGCATCGCCGCGGACGCGCTCGCCCGCATCGCCCAGCCCTTCCAGCAGGCCGACAGTTCCATCGCGCAGCGTTTCGGCGGCACCGGCCTCGGCCTGTCGATCAGCCGCAACCTGATCGAACTGCATGGCGGCACCCTGCACATCGAAAGCGAGCTGGGACGCGGCACCACCGTGACCATCCTGTTCCCCGCCGGGCGGGTCGCGCGCCGGACGGTTGCGGAAGCGGCGCAGCCGGCGTAATCCCTTCCTTCCGACGCCACGCGACAGGAAAGAGACCAGTCATGATCGGAAACGACGGAAAGCCGGTGTCGAAGGACGATCTGCGCAAGCATGTCGGGACCTACAACACCCAATCGCGCGGTTCCAAGGAATTCGCGGCGATCCCCCGGGCGCTGGTAACGGTCCTCGACGGGTTGAAGCTGGGCAAGACCGGCTACGTCAAATGCCTGGACGGCCAGGTGCAACTGTCCCGCCGCAAGGACAACACGGTTTCGGCCGGCTGAGCATCCGGGCCGGTGGCCCGATCCGGCGAAACCTGCGGACTCTATGGTTTTGCAGGTTTTCCGAGCCCGCCCATGCGTAGGCGGGCTCGGAAAACCTGCTTGGGTCCGGGCACGGGACGGCGATCCCGGTCTTGAATAAAGAATCGCCTGCCGTTGTCGGCCGGACGGGTGCTGCAACGTCCTGCGGAGGCATCGGGACCACGTCCCCTTGCGGCCAACCACCATCAAAGGACGACGCCATGCCAAAGATCTCCCCCTTCCTGTGGTTCGACAATCAGGCCGAAGAGGCGGTGAATTTCTACGTCTCGGTCTTCAAGAACGCGAAAATCGGAAAGATCGTGCGCTACGGCGACGCCGGGCCCGGACCGAAGGGAAGCGTGATGACCGCCGCGTTCGAGCTTGAGGGCCAATCCTTCACCGCGCTGAACGGCGGACCACATTTCACCTTCAGCGAGGCGGTCTCGTTCGTCGTGAAGTGCGAGGACCAGGCCGAGGTGGACAGGCTGTGGGACAGGCTCACCGCCGACGGGGGCGCGCCGTCGCAATGCGGCTGGCTCAAGGACCGGTTCGGCGTCTCCTGGCAGATCGTCCCCGACGGGATGATCGAGCTGATCAGCGACCCCGATCCCGAAAAAGCGAAGCGGGTCATGGAAGCGATGATGTCGATGACCAAGATCGACGTCGCCCGGCTGCGGCAGGCGCACGCGGGCTGAGCGGAGGAGGCCGCGGAACGAGGCGGCGTCTCCGGACGGGCCAACCGCCGGGGCGGGCGCGGTTCAGAACTCCGCGTCCAGCTCCTCCAGGTCGTCGGGCTCCAGCTTGGCCGCCTCGACCCATTCGACCATCGGCGCCCAGGTCATGATGGTCTTGCAATAGGCGGCGCAGGCCGCGTCGAGCGCCACGTCATAGGTCAGGAAGCGCGTGCACACCGGCCCATACATCGCGTCGGCCATGCAGGGGGAGGCGCCGAACAGGAACGGGCCGCCGTAGCGCTGCAGGCACTCGGTCCAGACGGCCACCACCCGGGCGATGTCGGGCTGGGCGCCGGTCCACACCTTGAAGCCGGGATAATGCGCCCGCAGATTCATCGGCAGTGCGGAGCGGAGATTGTAGAAGCCGGAATGCATCTCCCCGGAGACCGACCGGCAATGCGCCCGCGCCAGCCGTTCCGCCGGCAGCATCGGCGATCCGGGGATCTCTTCCGCCAGATATTCGGCGATGGCCAGCGTATCCCAGACCTTCGCGCCCTCATGCTCCAGGCAAGGGACCAGGGTGCTGGGCGACAGCAGCAGAAGCTCGGCCCGGGTCGACGGATCGTCGATCGGCAGCACCTTTTCCTCGACGTCGAGACCGGCCAGCCGGCAGAGCAGCCAGCCGCGCAGCGACCAGGACGAATAGGTCCTGCTCGAGATGGTCAGAACGGGCTTCGTCATCGGATCGCCTCCCCTTTCGCGTATTATCTCGCACTGCGGCATGAATTGCACTAGCCTTTCGACCGATGCCCAACGGAATGGGAGTCGAGGCCGTCTATGCTCTACCATGCCTATCAGTTGCAGGCCGACCTGCTGGCGCCGCTGCGCGCGGCGGCAAAGCTGGGCGAGGCGGTGTTCGGTCCCTGGGGCGGACTCGGCGCGCCGGCCTGGCCGGTGGTGGCGAAAGCGGCCGGCACCTCGTTGCGCCGGGTCACCGGCGCCATGGAACTGGCGGCGCGTGCCGGGCTGACGCATCACCGGCCGCCCTACGGCATCCCGTCGGTCACCGTCGGCAACCGCGAGGTGGCGGTAACCGAGGAGGCCGTGGCGGTAACTCCCTTCGGCACGCTTCTGCGCTTCCGCAAGGACATCGACGTCGTGCAGCCCCGCGTGCTGGTGGTGGCGCCGCTTTCCGGTCACTTCGCCACGCTGCTGCGCGGTACCGTCCGCACGCTGCTGGCCGACCATGACGTCTACATCACCGACTGGCACAATGCGCGCGACATACCGCTGGCCGCCGGCCGCTTCGGCTTCGAGGAGTATGTCGACGAGCTCATCGCCTTCCTGGAGCGCATCGGGCCGGGCGCCCATCTGCTGGCGGTCTGCCAGCCCTGCGTCGCCGCCCTGGCCGCCGTCGCGGTGATGGCCGAGACCGGCAACCCGGCGCAGCCCCGCAGCATGACGCTGATGGCCGGTCCGATCGACACCCGGATCAACCCGACCAAGGTGAACGAACTCGCCACCGGCAAGTCGATCGATTGGTTCGAGCGGACGCTGATCTCCACCGTGCCCTGGCGCTTCGCCGGGGCCGGCCGGCGGGTCTATCCGGGATTCGTGCAGCTTCTGGCCTTCATGTCGATGAATCTCGAACGGCACGAGAAGGCCCACCAGAACCTGTACAACCACATCGTCCGCGGCGAGACCGCGGAGGCCGAGGCGATTCGCAGCTTCTACGACGAATATTTCGCCGTCCTGGATCTGACGGCGGAATTCTACCTGGAGACGGTGCTGAAGGTCTTCCAGGAGGCGTCGCTGGCCAAGGGCGAACTGACCCACCATGGCCGGCCGGTCAATCCCGGCGCCATCCGGCGCACCGCCCTGCTGACGGTGGAGGGGGAGCGCGACGACATCTGCGCGCTCGGCCAGACGGCTGCGGCGCAGGAACTCTGCTCCGGCTTGCGGCCCTACCTGAAGCGCCACCACATGCAGGTCGGCGTCGGTCATTACGGTGTGTTCAGCGGCCGGCGCTGGGAAACCCAGATCTACCCGATCGTCCGCAACATGATGCTCTCCACCGATTGAGCGGAACCGCTTTCCGGCGCGGACGGGGGATGCCCCTCGTCGGGCTGGTCGGATCGGGCTGGCCGGATCGGGCTGGCCGGATCGCCGGCCCTTCCGCTCACGAGCGGTTTCCCGGGCTCCACTTTGAATCCGCCGATGGAAGCGCCCTTCTCCACCACGCCATGAAGGCATCGCGAACGGTGAAAAACAGCACCGATCGCCATCCGGGACTTTGGTGAAGAATTTCACTCCGTGAAAAATCTTTCCATGCCCGTATCCTGGCAAGAGATTTATTGATTTTCTCTTTTCCAACAAAGATATTCGACCCTGCGAATGATGACGGTTTATTGAATGGTTCACGAAGGCGTTTTTCCTCTCTGAGACTCCTTGCCGATGCATAGAAAATAGGCGAAAGCAGACATTCTGAAATTTTGATTGCGCATACCCTGAAAGAAAAAATGTGGACAGGAAAATAATATTCCCACCTCCCTTCATGCTATGCCCAGGTAATCGCGTTACGCAAAAGGCCATATACCGATAAATAATATTCATGATGATATCTGATTCATCTCGTCGCAAACCGTTCCATGATGAAGCGGTTTTAATTTTGCCCCTCCATCTCCGAGCTCTACAGTATTACACCGATCGCAGACCGATGCCTTTTCAGACCGGAGGTGGCCGATGGCCTTCCAGAATCTCAAAATGGTCTACAAGGTTCTTTCCACTCTCCTCCTGATGGCAATCCTGTCGATTGGCCTGACCGCCAACGGCCTGCTGCAGTTGGACAAGCTGGACAAGCGCTACACCAGCCTTCTGGAGCAGGATGCCGAGGCGGCGATTCTGCTCGCCCGCACCACCTCGACACTCAACGAGATCGGGCGGCTGGTCTATATGATGATCGTCGAGGAGGATGTGCCGAAGATGCGCACCCTCGCGGAGGCCATCGACAAGCAGGCCGCGACCTTCAAGCAGCGCCTCGACCACGTCGTCCGGGTGCAGCCGGCGCTGTCGGCCGATGTGCGGCGCGAAGGAGAGAATTTCGACGCGCTGATGACCCTCGGCCGCCAGGCCGAGGAGATCGCGTTGACCAACGACAACGCGCGTGCCAACCGCTTGATGGAAGAGCGCTTCAACCCGAAGTTCCAGGATCTGCTGGACAAGCTGCGCTCGATCATCGATCGGACCAACGCGGCGATGTCGAAAAGCTCGGCCGATGCGACGGAGGGCTTCCACACGTCGCGTCTTTGGACCCTGATCATCGCCGTCGCCGGCATCGGCGGCTGCTTCGGCCTCGGTTCCTGGATGACGCGCCGCACGGTGTCGGATCCCATCCGGCAATTGACGGACGCCATGCGCAGCCTCGCCGGCGGAAAGCTGGACCTGATCGTCACCGGCCAGGACCGCCGGGACGAGATCGGCGGCATGGCGAAGGCACTCCAGATCTTCAAGGACGGCCTGATCCAGGCGCAGCGGCTGTCCGGCGAACAGGCGGCCGAACAGGCCGCCAAGCAGCGACGGGCGGAAAACATCGACCGCCTGATCCAGGCCTTCGAGGGAAATGCCGCGGCGGCCTTGCGCACGGTGTCCTCCGCCGCCTCGGAACTGGACGCCACGGCCCAGAGCATGGCGGCCATGGCCCAGCAGACCAACGTCCAGGCCACCGCCGTGGCGGCGGCGGCCGAGCAGACCAGCGCCAACGTGCAGACCGTCGCCGCCGCGGCGGCGGAGATGGCGAGTTCGATCCGTGGAATCGGCACGCAGGTCGCGCGGTCGACCCAGATCGCCGGCAAGGCGGTCGAGGAGGCGGCACGCACGACGAACACCGTGCGCGGGCTGGCGGAGGCGGCGCAGAAGATCGGCGAGGTCGTCAGCCTGATCACCAACATCGCCAGCCAGACCAACCTGCTGGCGCTGAACGCGTCGATCGAGGCGGCGCGGGCCGGCGAGGCCGGCAAGGGCTTCGCGGTGGTGGCGAGCGAGGTCAAGAGCCTGGCCAACCAGACCGGCAAGGCGACCGAGGAGATCGCCGCCCAGATCGCCGCGATCCAGGAGGCGACGAACGGAGCGGTGCAGGCGATTTCCGGGATCAGCGGCACCATCACCCAGGTGAACGACATCTCCACCGGGATCGCCGCCGCCATCGAGGAGCAGGGCGCGGCGACCACCGCGATTTCCCGCAACGTCCAGCAGGCCGCCTCCGGCACGCAGGAGGTTTCCGGCAACATCACCCAGGTCACGCAGACCGCGAACGAGACCGGGGCGGCGTCCGGCCAGGTGTCGAGCGCCGCGGGCGAGCTGGCGCGGCAGGCGGAAACCCTGAGGCGGGACGTCGAACAGTTCATCAGCTCGATCAAGGCCGCCTGACCGCCGCCTGAGACCGCTGACGGGCGCAAGGACCACTCCCACCAGTCGGGTTGGGAGTGGTGTCGTCTACCCGCGCCGCCAGCTCGCCAACGCGATGCCGACGGCGATCAGCGCGATGCCGGCCCCATGGTAGAGATGCGGCTGTTCGCCCAGGAACAGCACCGCCAGGACGCTGCCGAACACCGGAAGCAGATGGATGCTCAAGCCGGCGGTGTTGGCCCCGACCAGCTCGACCACGCGGTTGAAACAAAGATAGGCGACGATCGACGGGAACAGGGCGACGTAGCCGATGGCCAGGAAGGTCGTCGCCGTCGGTTCCACCGCGCGCTGCGTCGCGGTTTCCCAGACGTAGAAGGGCAGCAGTTCCACCGCCCCGACGGCGAAGGTGGCGACGACGAAGCTCAGGCCGTGGACCGGCGGCTTGCGGCGCAGCAGTGTGGTGTAGGCGGCATAGATGCCGACCGCAGCCAGCATCCACAGGTCGCCGGCGTTCAGGTGCAGCCCCAGCAGGACCGCCGGATTGCCATGGGCGATCAGCGTCAGCGCCCCGGCCAGCGAGACGACGATGCCCGCCCCCTGGACGGGCCGCACGCGGTCTCCGAACAAGGCGAAACTCATCAGCACGATCATCACCGGCATCGACGACTGAAGCATCACGGAGTTGAGCGCCGTGGTGGTGTTCAGCGCGATGTACTGGAAGGTGTTGAACATCCCGATGCCGAGCGTCCCCAGCACCAGCACGGCCTTCCAGCGCGCCATCAACGGCGACAGGTCGTGGCGCAGATGCTTCCAGGCGAAGGGCAGCACGATCAGCGTACCGAGCGCCCAGCGCCAGAAGGCGAGGCCGATGGGGGGCACCGCCCCCGCGACGGCACGACCGATGACCGCGTTGCCCGCCCAGAACAGGGGCGGCAGCATCATCAACAGCCAGGCCTGATCGATCAGGCGGCGTCCTGCGGCAGGGGCAACGCGGTCGGTCGTCATCGGGTCCGCTCAAGAAGTCGGGAACAGGGGGTCAACTGCGGCGGCGGGGGGAGGCGAAGCTGGCGGAAACCCCGCTGGAGCCGGCGGCCGACGCGCCCGGCCCGGTATCCTCGCTGCGGAACACGCTGGCGCGCCCTTCGCGGCGCGGCCCGCGCGGCGGCGCCCCGTCCTCGCGCGCCTCGCGGCCCTCGCGCGGCGGCTTGGGCGGCTGGCGCAATTCGGCGTCGAGTTCGGCAACGCGCTTGACCAGCGCTTCGCGGATGGCGGGGGCGGCGTGGACCTTCAGCGTCGCAAGCTGTTCCTTGAGCTGCGCCAGTTGGCGCTGCTTCTCTTCCCGGCTGCGCTTGATGGCGACGTTGTCGGAATGCTGGCCCTCGAAGGAGCGCATGGAAAAGGTCCTCGTTTTAAAAGAGTCTGGCGACCGTGGCCCCGGTCGGGGGCCCGGCGTGGAGGCCGGATTATTGGGAGGCAAGGCCATCAAAGCAAGCCGGAGTTCGGCTTGACATTCGGGAATGGACCATGGAAACGGCGGGCGGACGCTTCTCCCCACATCCTTGTTCCACATCTCTTCCCGAGTCTCCTCCCGGGACGGAAAAGGGGCGCCCTCTTGCGAAGGCGCCCCTTTCCGAACCAAAGCGTCGGAACGCTTGGGACTTCCGATCAGAAGCCCATGTCGTCCATGCCGCCCATGCCGCCCGGCATGCCGCCGCCGCCCGGAGCGGACTTCTTCTCCGGCTTCTCGGCGATCATCGCCTCGGTGGTGATCAGCAGGCCGGCGATCGAGGCCGCATCCTGCAGGGCGGTGCGAACCACCTTCACCGGATCGATGATGCCGGCGGCGACCAGATCGGTGAACACGCCCTTCTGGGCGTCGTAGCCGAAGTTCGCGTCGGTCTGGTCCAGCAGCTTGCCGACCACGATCGAACCGTCGGTGCCCGCGTTGTAGGCGATCTGACGGACCGGCGCCTGGAGCGCGCGACGGATGATGTCGATGCCGACGCGCTGCTCGTCGTTGATCGGGGTCAGCTTGTCGAGCGCGCGGGTGGCGTACAGCAGGGCGGTGCCGCCGCCGGCGACGACGCCCTCTTCCACCGCGGCGCGGGTGGCGTGCATCGCGTCGTCAACGCGATCCTTGCGCTCCTTCACCTCGACCTCGGTCGCACCGCCGACGCGGATGACGGCGACGCCGCCAGCCAGCTTCGCCAGACGCTCCTGCAGCTTCTCGCGGTCGTAGTCCGAGGTGGTCTCCTCGACCTGGGCGCGGATCTGGCCGCAACGGGCCTCGATGTCGGCCTTCTCGCCGGCGCCGTCGACGATCGTGGTGTTCTCCTTGGAGATCACGACCTTCTTGGCGGTGCCCAGCATGTCGATGGTGACGTTCTCGAGCTTGATGCCGAGGTCTTCGCTGATGACCTGGCCGCCGGTGAGGACGGCCATGTCCTCCAGCATCGCCTTGCGGCGGTCGCCGAAGCCCGGGGCCTTCACGGCGGCGATCTTCAGGCCGCCACGCAGCTTGTTGACGACGAGGGTGGCGAGCGCCTCGCCCTCGATGTCCTCGGCGACGATCAGCAGCGGACGCGAGGACTGGACGACGGCTTCCAGCACCGGCAGCAGCGGCTGCAGGCCCGACAGCTTCTTCTCGTGCAGCAGGATGTACGGATTCTCGAGATCCGCGATCATCTTGTCGGCGTTGGTGATGAAGTACGGCGACAGGTAGCCGCGGTCGAACTGCATGCCTTCGACGACGTCGAGTTCGGTCTCGGCGGTCTTGGCTTC
>OUNM010737860.1_pt1 | contig 13478 bp, 11 predicted proteins | sample 1769961 | NCBI WGS metagenome assembly OUNM01 (sample SAMEA3914820, study PRJEB12502) | metagenome | biome: forest; material: soil | place: USA | collected 2012-03-12 | depth 0.3 m | reverse complement strand
TGCAAAAGATGGTAGAGGATGTAAAGGGGCGATTTTGTAGGACTTTCGCTAGTCTGGGACTTTCGCTATACACCTACGTTAATGCTATTTAGCTTAACAAATATACTTATAACCTTCTAAGCTATTGTAAACTATGCAATTTGTCTATATCTAGACAAATTTGCAATATATTACCTTAACAATATCCTTATTTTCTTAAGGACTCTTGAAGAATATAAGGAGTATATAAGAAAAGTGCTAGATATACTCTATATATAGAAACTCTTAGTTAATATAGACAAGAGCAAGTTCTACATTATAAAGACAGTCTTCCTTAGCTATAAGATTACACTAGGATAGATTCGAATAGAACTATCTAAGATTAAGGCTATTAGAAACTAGCCTAGACTAATAAATATAACCGAAGTTAAAGGATTTATTAGATTTGCTAACTTTTACTAAATGTTTATTAGGAACTTTAATAATATTGCAAGATCTATATATAACTTAATAAAGAAGGATACTAAGTTTAGATAGAACCTAGAGTATAAGGAAGCATTCTAGTAGATCTATAAGTTATTTATCGCTAATCTAGTGCTTTTACTCCTAGATCTAAGTAAGCTATTCAAGGTCAAGACTAATGCATTAGACTATATAATTAGAGAATAACTTAGCTAATAGAGAGATAATAGTAAGCTCTACCTTATTGCATTCTTCTTAAAGAAGATTGCTAGACGATAACTTAACTACCTAGTTTATAATAAAGAACTAATAGCGATTATTAAGGCCTTTAAGGAATAGAGACTATACCTTAGTAGTACAATATATAAGGTTTAGGACTTAGGCATGTTGCTATAACCTCACTAGAGAGCTATAGAAGCCTGTAGAAACCTATAGAACTCTGTGCTATAGTGTGCAAAACCTGATTTTTGTGTTTGCGTTGCACAACTACAAATATCATATACCCATTACCTAGTGGTTGGTCGGGAAATTCCAGTCCCTAGGATTTACCAACCAACCACCAGGTACAAGATTGACCATTCTATTACTCCTGTGATAGATCTGCCTACGCAGATATTTGCATACAAGGATCTGCCTACGCGGAGATCTGCCAACGCGGATCGGCCTACGCAGACATCTTCGTACGAGCATCTGCCTACGTAGAAACTTGCGTACAAGCATCCGCCTACGCAGAAACCTGCATACCAGCATCCGCCTACGAGAATCCGTCCATGTGACAGTACGGTGTGCGCCGCTGTGGCCACATACTGCACTTAGAGAAGCGTGTTACACTAATACATCTGCTGCAAGTACAGCAGCAGTTGGAGCAACCTGTACTAAAATCACTATACACGTTCGGACTAGCTATCTGTACGACGATTTGCCTCTCTTTAGTGCACTCCTGTATTACAACAGCTTTCTTTGTTAGTCTTCTTACGTAGCTAGAGTAATAAAAGCTAGAAGCTAGCTTGGATAAACTCTACATAGTGTCTGTCCTGGCTTTCCTTGATTTCTTGCTCTAATGACCGACCCTAGCTGCAGTTTAAGATTATACATATCTACCCCCCTAGCTAGTCGATAGCAACACCGCTAAAAAACAGGCTCGGAAGATAGGCGTCAAGCGTTATTAATAAAAATGCCTGCCTTTTCTCGAGCTAGAAATAGCTCTTCGCTAGCGCTAGAACTAGCTCCCTAGAGTATGTATTTATTCCCACCCCTAAAGTTTTTCCCTTGAAGCCGTTTTCGACTTCAGCAATAGCAGGGATAACTAAACTACTACCCTAGCTCAAGCCAGGAATAGCTCCTCAGATTTATTTAGCTGCCCTAAGAAACTTGGGGTGTAGGAATAGAATCCTCCAAGAAGCCGCTTCTAGCTCTAGAAGACAGACTCCCTCCTCTCCTCTACTTTGTTACAATCCTTACAGTACACTATAGTACCAAGAGTGGTAGTGGAGGGACGCGGCGGGCCGCTGCGGGGCGCGTTTCTAAGTTGATTGACGTGAACTTGCCGGGAAGTCGCAGCGGCTCCAGCGCTCAGCGCCGCCGTCGTCTTGTCGACACTTCGGCTTCTCTCAACATCCTGATGCCTAAATGTTCCTATTACCTCGAGCGCGGGCTCGATTGCCGGGTGTCCGGCACGTGGAAGCGCGGCTCGTGCCATTCCACAAATTGTGCCTGTTGCGACGTCTGGGGCCTTGATTTCGGCGCGTTGTCCATGTGCCTCCCTTCCCTGCAGTGTCACACGCTGACGGCCGTAGTCAAGCCTTTGTTTCCGAGAAGGAGAAGCTTGACTAGGAGTGCTTTGGAGGGAAGGGTGCCCCAGGCCTTCTCTCGTGAGTTGCGTGATATCTCGGAACGGGCAGGGCAAACAGGACCGGGTGGCGATGCTGATGTTGCATTTGTTGGTGCGTGTTGTGTCGACCAGGGCGCTAGCGTTCTGTTCTCGAGGATGTTCCGATGGCATCATTTTATCATTCGTGCCTGCAGGCCCGAGCCTCCGCAGCACCAGACCCGGCCGAGGTGATGCCGGTTGCGGGAAGCTAGAGTTGAAGCTCTGGGTTGCCTTGCAGTCGAAGATAACTGCAAGCATCGCTTGGGATCTATTCCCTGCATTAGCGTCCGCTCGGACGCCCGTACCGTTATAGTCTATGTGGTAAGCCTAGCTATAATGCCCGTACTTGCTAGGAGGCTGTAGAAGTGTCATGCCCGGGGGCCAAGAGCGCTCGAACCGCGCTATCACATCGCCCAGGGCGCCGCTGGACTGGCTACCCACGGCTAGGGCGGCTTGAGTCGGCACTGCTGGCGAGCTGTGACCCCGCATCGAGGAAGGCAAGGACGCCCAATCAAGGTTGGCTGGGTGAGACAGAGGCTTGCAAGCAACAAGCACATTGGGCGAGGGCGCCGTGAAGGAGCCACTAGTGCGCCAGCGTCGGGATTTCTCGGGAAAAGACAGAAGGAAGGAAAGGGGACTTAAGGAAGAAGGGGGGAGCCAGACTTAGGGCGAGAGGCAGAGTTCAATGTGACCCCGTGGACCCCCCTAACCTTACGCACTCTCTGCGTCCTCACTGCGTGAGCCGTGCTTGTACCCCTTCACTTCAGTATCACCAACCCCCTGAGCCTCACGGTTCTGACAGAAGTCCAACAGCCACGTATCCACGGTATCACACTGGTAAGGCGCTTACAGAAGGATGGTCTGCAGCTGAAGGGAGCTGCAAAGTGTCTGGGGACTGGGCAACCGTATGGATTCTGTGATGGCACCGCGCGCGCAGCCGTGGTCACATGTGCACGCAGCCTTGGCGATGTGGGAACCACGCGCTCAGGGGTTGACGACGCGTTGGTGGAGATGTGGAGATGGGCTAAAAAACCATCCCTGAGAGCCATGGACCCCAGTTCTCTCTTTCCCTTCTTCATACTTGTTGTCTTTAGTCAATTGAGATGGCTGCTTGCGGCTTCGTCCCTGTCCCGCAGTGCCTCGCCGTGACAGATTCAAGATGATGATGATTAGGATGAAGATGTCTCTTCCTCCCAACCGCCCAGCCGCCGTAGGCATCTCCCAGACCCCTAAGATATCCTATGCCAAATCCTGGTTCCCCGCTGCCCGTAGGCATGCCAAAATCCTGTTTTTGGACATTCTGCAACTCCAATAGAAATCCTGCCCGCGAATCCAACACTAGAAAGGCAGGCATTCTGCCGATCTTCCTGCCGCAAATCCAACAGTTGCCCTGCATGGGCGACTGCGGGGCAGCCCCACCTGTCCTGAGCCTCACTCTTATCTAATCTAATCTGATCTTGCAGCTGGAGCCGTTCCGGCGTCAAAAGACTATCATCGCGGGGCACCATATCTAATCTATATATCTAATCTTACACATGGATGCCTTCCGGCATCAAAAGCACTACGCAACAGAATCCAGAGGGCTCATAACCCGTTGCAGGGCACGCGCTGAGCAACTGAGAGCAACGAAGTGGTGATGTTCGATGTCTAACTGACGGATGGAAAATCCTGCCTGTGGAATGCAGGGCTGCCTGGAGTGCTCAGGCCAAGTGGCCCACACAACACAAGCCCGCCATGGCCAGCCTTGTCGTGACAATGCTAAGCCCGCATCCTTCTGGCTGCTTGCTAGTAGTACTAGTACCTACTCACTCGGCGATGCGATCCTCCACCCGCCCAACGCTCTGGGGGTTGTGAAACAAATCATGCGGATCCCACCGCGTCTTGAGCGCCTCTAGCGCTGGCAGATTCAAACCCCAGTACTGCCGCTGGGCGTCTGCCAGCGCCGGGTCCACGTAGCCCGGGTACGTCCCGAACGCAGACGGGGAAGATGCCGTGATCTGGTTGTGGAAGTTGGTGATGAAGTCCTTGGTCTCCTGAGTCAAGGGGGCGCCGACAGCATACGACTGGTAGTACAGGATCTTGTCGCGGTGGGCAAACGCTGTGCCGTCCCCAGGCACGTCGCTCACGGCTCCGCCAGAAGCGTCAAAGATGATGAACCATAGTAGCGTGTCCTTGTTCTGCCTGTCTACCCAGCGAAAGAGCTCCGTAATCTTGTCCTGCGAAGGTAGGTCCTCGCGCCTGAAGGCGAGGCTCTTGGCGTAGAAGGCGGCCGGGAGGTTGGTCAGGTACAGGCCCTCCTTCTCGGCGGCATGGGCCAGCGAACCGAGCCAGTCGTTGAGCACGATGTGGCGGTGCGAGTTCTTGGGCAGCCAGTCCGGGATGCCCGTCGCGTGAAACTCGGCTTCGGTGCCATAGAAGTTGCCGAGGATGACGGCGCCCAGGGGCATCATGACAAAGATGGTGCCGAGGCGGCGGTCGAGGGCTGGGTTGGCGACGAGGTCCTGCCAGGCCGAGTAGTAGGGCGCAATCTCGGACTGGCTGCCAAACACAAACGTGTACTCGTACTGCACCACGTCGCCTGGCTCGGGATGAGTCCTGAAAACGAACTCGGTGATGATACCGAATCCCGCGCCGGCGCCCTTGAGGGCCTGCTCCGTGTTAGTGCGGCCTTGATAAGGGTACTCAGGGGGCCAGGAACCCCTGAGTAACCTCACGGTATACTGTACCCACCCAGAAGAGGTCCGGATTCACGGAGCTGCTGGCCCGTTGGATCTCGCCGTCCGCCGTCACTACCTCGACCTCGACGACGTGGTCCAGCGAGGATCCCCACATGCGCGACATTGGGCCGAGCCCCCCCTGCGGCGGCGGTCAGATCTGCCCCGACCCCTGGTCTCTGGAGGTCTCCTACTCACAATTGTGGCTTGCCCTCCGATGCCAACACCGGGGCATACAGCGTGGGGAATGGCTCGCCGCCCCGCGTCGTGCAGCTTCTTGTACATGTCGGCCAGCCGAGAGCCCGCCCCGACCGTGGCATGCCAGGTATTGTTGTCCATGCTGAATTGCTTGAAGTTGGCCATGTCGATGACCACGGCGCCGTCCACGCCACCGAGGCCATAGTTGCTGCACACAGGCAGTTAGAAAATACAAACCTAAGCAGCAGCATTGAGCCGGGACGAACCCGAAGGAGTGGCCCCCTGACTTGGCCTGCACCTTGACATTATTGGCAGCCGCGCATCTGACGACGCCGGCTATCTCCTCGGCAGTGCGTGGACGGACGACGGCCGCGGGCGTGACCTTGATGTCGAGGTTGTAGGGCTGGACCCAAATGAGCTGGAAGGTTAGTGGGCTGCTGGGAAAGCCGGCAAAGCCCATCCTGTTGTGTCCAACTGCCTCGATGCATTGCTGTAGTGCGCTGTAGGAGTTGCCCATCCTTGATTCTCATCGACAACACTACCCTACCTTGGGTAGGTAAGGTAGCTGGGCAGAGAGCTGGGGGGATTGAAAGGTTCGGTGCTGAGCCAACAACATATCCGGGCACCAGCGAGCCTGGGCCAGGGCGAGCCCAGCAGCAGGTGCCATGTCGCACCCGTTCCCGCGAGCAATGGCAAGAGGCAAACTTGGGAGGAAGGGACCATCCTACCTTCGGAAGTCTCCGTTTCCAACAGAGGGCTAGAACGGCCGGAAACGACCGCCAAATCCCCAGGGCCGAGGCCCCGGGCCACCGAAAAGATTTGTGCTTGTTACCTGTTGTAAGACGTGGGGGGGCACACGCGGCCCAAGGGACGCAACCTTCCACCGGATTCGGGAGCTACGAGTACTTTTGAATAATCCAATTATGTTGCTGTTACCGGGTACTTGATCGGGAAGGCTATGGAAAGTGGGACAGGAACGGACAAAGGATGAGTGAAAGCCGATTAAGGAAGCGGCGGGAGAGGGGAAGGGGGACGAAAAAGGGGCATAAAAAAGGGGCAACCCTAGCACAAGTGGCGAGTTACACAACGGCAACACGACGAAAGCATATGGGTCGATGGTGGTTTATGTCACCAAAGGGAGCGACGCAAGGACACTGTTGAATGAGGGTTTCTTCTACGCCGGAGGAGAATCCGGATATGCGAGGGTGTTTGAACGGCGAATTCGCAGCCTGGTTCTTCGCCCTTGGCCGTCCAATCCTGATGCAACTCTGGTTCTCCCCCGCTATATCACAGCTTAAACCGAGTATATCTTTGGTTAGAACGTAGGAGGTAGCTTGCTTGTGTGGCCAAGCCGGAAAAGCACAACGGGCGTCGGCCTTGATAGCGACGCCGAAAAGGCTGTCATCCCACTGAACACCTTCGCTTTCCGGCTGGCATGGAAAGGGTGCCATCTGAACGGCGGAGTACAACGCAATTGTCACACTGCAGAGGCCGAGTGGTAAGCTTGTAGGAACCTTAGTACGGTTGCGAGGTGTGCATTGCTTGATCAAGCACAGGAAAGGCGGAGAGCATGGTACATATACACAAATAAGACGACTGATCAGGATGAAGTTGCAACTGTTAAAGATAAGATGATACGGCGTTCGGTATATACTACCGAATCGAAAGTCTAGAAATGCCCACAAGGCAACTAGCATATCAAAGGGAGGCCGGCGCCGAGGGCCTACTTTAGTTGCTTTAGTATTTCATTAACTAGCAAGAGTGGGAGTATATACTACCCAACTTTAGACATCCCGCTGTCGGAGCACCAATATTGTAGGCGGCCTCAGGTACGAACGACGGTAACTCCGGCTAGTGATCCTGGTTTCGCGGACGCACTGAGATGCAGGGCTACACTGAGACACCCGGGTTCCAGGATACCCACCGAGATACAGGGCCACACTGAGACACCCTGGTTCCAGGCACACTGCGAGACAGGCCACACTACGAGACAGGCCACACTGCGAGACAGGCCACACTGCGAGACAGGCCATACTGAGACAGGCCACACTGAGACACCCCGGTTCCAGGACACACCGAGAGGCAGGCCACACTGAGAGACAAGCCACATTGCGAGACAGGCCACACTGAGAGACAGGCCACACTGAGAGACAGGCCACACTGCGAGACAGGCCACACTGAGACACCCCGGTTCCAGGACACACTGAGATACAGGGCCACACTAACATCCCGGTTCCAGTTCCCTGGCCACATCCAAGATGCGGATCCAGGATCTTAGATCTCAAATCTGAGATCTCAGATCTTAGACCGGACGAAGTGACATTATAGCTCCACATTTGACCTCACACAGCTAAAAATTAGCCAAAGAGCCACAGAAATCTGGATGGCCCCTGCCGTAACGAATCTCTCAGACCCAGACTCATAGAGGCTGACACGTTGCAATCAGCAGCGTAGTTAGACACGATGCATGCCCCTAAGCCAGATCAAGACGCATAGGACGCAATGAAAACTGCAATGTGTAAGTTATGTGTGTTTGGCGTGTGTGTGTGTGTGTGTTGTCTGTGTTGTATGTGTGTATGCGCGTGTGTGCGTGTGTGTGTTGTCTGTGTGTTGTCTTTTGTCTGTGTGTTGTCTGTGTGTTTGCGTGCGTGTGTATATGTATATTGTTTGTGTGTTATATACGTGTTTGTACATGTGTGCGTGTGTGTGTTGTATGTATGTGCATAGTATAGTATATGTGTATATGTACGTGTGTATATGTATGTGTGGGTGGGTGTGGGTGTGGACATACAAGGACTGTGTCCGCACCACGTACTGGTTTGGTGCTTCTAAGAAGGCCCGGATGACCTATTATAACCAAGGGCGAGCACTGCCCCAGCGGGACAGGTTGGCGAGTGGCAACATTATAAAAGGGTTACATATGTGGGTGACACGAGCCAGTCAACTTCATCTGCTAATGTTAGCATTGAAGTACACAAACTTTATAGCTCCTAAGCCTGTGGGACTGTGTGTCTCGATGGAAGACTGGTTGCGCCCCAAGACAACCGAGGCCTAACTCGGTTTTCTCACGGTCAGCCTGTCTCTGTGGCAGACGTTCGAAAGGATTGCCACTGTACGCTGGAGCTTTCAGTCCACCGGTGTAGCACAGCAACTTACATTGGTGACCTGCTTTGGCTCTCGTCACACAATGCCCGAGACCACGTTTACAATAGCCGAGGTCAGGGCAGACAGAGGCAATGCAACCAGAGCAGAATTGGTCTGTTTTTGTCTATAAATATAGCCTGCATTCCCACTCGAGACCAGCAACTCGATTGTCTTTGGATCATAAACCAACTCAGAAACACCTTCAGCATGAAGTCCGCGGCTACAGCTCTCGCTATCTGCTTCAGCCTTGCTACGGCTATGACGGCGCAGCTTGATAAGCGTCAGACGTACACACCCTGCAATGGATTGGGTACTCCGCTATGCTGCAAGAGTATCGTTGATATCCCCGATGTCCCTGGGGTCTTTTTTGGCTGCCAACCTCGTAGGTGGAAAGGACTAAATTTCTATTTTGCCCCCTACTGACTACCGTCTAGCAACAACGATTCCGCCTGCTAGCGCGGCCGGCTTTATTGCCGACTGCGCCGCCTCCAGCCGTGTACCTCGCTGCTGCGTCGTCAATATTGTATGCAGATGCCTATTCTATAGCCTATAGCAATGCTAACATCTCTTAGCTGGGGATAGGTGTTGCCTGCCAAGCTCCTGCTGGTGTCACTCTTACTGAGCCAATGGAAGAGTGGAACTAGTGTCCTGTCGCTGTGTTGAGGGGCTGGGAGATTGTCTACCAACGGCCACGATACTACGATTTGGACAGGATTGAGAGCAATTGCAATGGAGGGTTCAGAAGGCGTGAGAGCGGCTGAGTTGATTGGTTGAAGCAGCTGAACTTGTGATCTCTGTGTCTCTCTATATGCCCCTCAAATATTGATTCGGGGTGAAAACCACCCGGATTTAGGGGACATTACATAGAGAGACCAGGATTTTTGTTTTTCCTTTCCTTTCTTGGCCCAGCATCGCGGGGTATTTAGGGGAGCTCAACCTCCCAACAGAGAGTTCAACAACAACGAACAACAAGTAGCAATCGAGACTTCGTTTCTTAACTTTCGGGGCGCCAGGCGCCATTGCTCGCCTTGCGCGCGCTCTTGTTCCTCCGACCAGACGGAGGCTTCGTTCAGTTCGCCCGTACCTAGCCATGATAATGAGCTAGAGGACTGCAAAGTTCCCTCCTCCTTTTTTCTATGCCCAGGATGCCGCCGAGACCTGTTGAGGCTTGGTAGGTGGAGTGTGTGTGTTTTTGTTGTGTGGAGCATTTGCACCACTTCAATACAGGAATGTGAACACCTCTACTATAACCTGCCACGGGGATCGTAGTGTTTCCCATTCCGAACACGCCCGCCTCTCCGTCCGCGCCCCGGTACCCCTGACTTCTGGTGCCTAAGTAAGAATTCCTGCTGCGCTTCATCGAACATATCGATGCTACAATTTGCCAGCCAGTACGGCACACGGCCAGCATTGTCACTGGGAGCGCGTATGTAGGGGGTTTCGGCATCTGAACAGTGCTGATGCCCCACATCGGAGCTCCATCGGAGCCCCACATCGGAGCAGAGCCTCAAGCGGAACTGTAGCGGTCTCAGGAGTATATTGCAATGGACACAGGAGAGCCGGGCAAGCATGCTAAGGTCGCCGGTCGATGAGGGCAGCAACGCATCTGAGTTGGTTCATGCTGTGCCATCCATCCAGCCATCCGCCAGCCAAGACCAAGCCAACCTTCAGCACGGCATCGGTCGTCACCGACATGGCAGTCCCGATGATGGAGAGGGCTGCGGCCCCGTTGAAGACAGCATCGCAGGGCACGGCCAAGATGACGATGTTACCCAGCCACCCCGCAAACGCCGCGAAATACGTACTTCAGCCCCCACAACCCGCGGAACAGTGCTCGAGCCGCGGACTCGCCTGCATCGCGCAGGCCAGGCTCAAAGGCGAACAACCCAGCGCCCAAAGCCTCGCCGAAGCCAGTGTCCTTCAGATGTTCCAGAAGACCAGGGACAGCAGCGTGAAGGTGGCTCTGTCGCGCCACCACAAGCACAGGAGGTTCAGGCAAATGCCGAGCCATCTATGCCCCCCCCGGCCAGCCAAGTCGGCGTCAAGCGTCAGCACGACCTCAGCCGTCATCGACATTGCAGTACCGATGATGGGGAGGACTGCTGTCCTAGCGTGTGCAGCGACACCGAACACAGAGAGGATGATGCTGTCCGGCCACGGCGACGAAAGCGCCGTAGGGTGAGCGCTGCAACACATACAGCCGGACAGCCCCTCAGCAGCAGACACGTCCGAACCGTGGCGACTCTTCGAGAGAAGCTCGGAGACCATCCCGGCGCCCGAGGCGCCAACGCGGCACTACCCATCCGTCATCGTCACGAGAGTCCACTCTGGAAAGGGACGCCAAGGCGGACAGAACCCCTGCTGCAACGTTCGAAGAATGGCCCCTTAGAAACGCGGTCCTCAAGCGCGTTACAATGAACAGTTCGCCACCCACTTTCATGCTGCAGTTCACCTGGGGACCATGCGCAGAATATAGATCGGGGCACTGTAGAACGGAGAATCAGGGCACTGTTTCCTCTGCAAAGAGGCGCCGCCTAGTGAGACAGAAGAGCAAAGGGTCTACGAAGGACGAGGACAAGCCGACTTCAACTTCGAGGAGGGCGAGATACACGCCAGCGGACAACGAGAGGATCCTTCAGCTGAAGGAGCAGGGTCTTATATAGGCATTTAGGACTCGGGCATGTCGCTATAACCTCACTGGAGAGCTATAGAAGCCCGTGGAAACCTATGGAACTCTGTGCCAGTGTGCAAAACCTGATTTTTGTGTTTGCATCGCGCAACCACAAACATCATACACCTATACCCAGTGGTTGGGCGGGAAATTCCAGTATCCACTGAAATTTCCCGCCTAGAATTTCCCGACCAACCACTAGGTATAAGGTTGCCTATTTCATCACTCCTGTAATAGATCTGCCTACTCGAATATCTGCGTGCGAGGGTCTGCCTAGGCAGAGATTTGCTAACGCGGGTCTGCCTACGCGGATATCTTCGTACAAGGATCTGCCTATGTAGAAACCTGCATATAAGCATCTGCCTATAAGAATCCGGCTATGTGACGGCACAGCGAGCACTGCTGTAGTTATATACTGCATGTAGCCTTAGGGGTAGAGAAGTGTATTATACTAATATACCTGCTACAAGTATAGTAGCTGTTAGAGTAGCCTGTACTGAAATTACTATATATATTTAGACTAGCCCTCTATATAACGATTTACCTCTCTTTAGTACCTCCCTATATTATAATAGCTTTTTTTGTTAGTCTTCTTATATAGCTAGGGTAATAAGAGCTAGAAGCTAGCTTAGATAAACTCTAAATAATACCTATTCTAGCTTTCCTTAATTTCTTGCTTTAAAGACTAACTCTAGCTGCAGTTTAAGATTAATAGAATGCTTGCCTTTCCCTAAGCTAGAAATAGCTCTTTGCTAGCGCTAGAACTAACTCTCTAGAGTATATATACTATTCTTATCCCTAAAGTTTTTCCCTTAAAGCTATTTTCGACTTTAGCAATAGCAGGGATAACTAAACTACTGTCTTAGCTTAAGCTAGGAATAGCTCCTTAGATTTATTTAGCTACTCTAAGAAACTTAGGGTATAGGAATAGAATCCTCTAAGAAGCTACTTCTAGCTCTAGAAGATAGACCCTCACTATCTACTATACTTCCTCCTCTCCTCTACTTGTTACTATCCTTGCTAAGAGTAGTAGTAGAGAGATATAGCAAGCTGCTTAGGGGCGCGTTTCTAAGTTAATTAATATAAACTTGACAGGAAGCCTACCTAGCTTCCCTTATACTTTTAGCATATGCCTTGAGGTAAGCTAGCAAAGGGGGGTTATATATACTTGTTGCTACAGCAGGGTAACAGTGCTGTACTAGATTCTTAGCACTGCTACAAGTCTACTAGGGCAAGGTATATATTAGTAGACAATGCAATAATCCTTTAGCTAAAGGGGCAGGGACTTTCTTAGTCTGTAATTGCTAAGCAGTTCTTAAGATATAGTGCTAAGGCTATTCAGGTAAGGTATAATAGAAGGTAGAATAACAGCGACCTAGAACTGCTTGCAAGACTAGCGGCTAACCTTAACCTTAGATCAGTAGTAAATAATATTAATAAGAACTATATTAGTAGCCTAATATTTAGTAGAAAGCTAGAGAACGTATAAAATATTTAATTATAACGCGTAGCTAATTAGCTAAATCCTAAGTTTCTTATATCTGTTCCCTTACTAACTACTAAAACAACAAACCTATATAGCTAACGCTAAGATCCCTAGTATAATATATCTAGAAAACTCCTGTATTACTTGTTCCCTGCTAGCTATTAAAGATTAGATCTGTTAATGTATAACACTAGATTTCTATAAGCAAAATAGACTGCTAGTAGAATAAAGCATCTATCAAAGCACTATATACCTACAAAAGCACCTTAAAGCTATAGTAACTAGATTAGGCGCCTATAAGAATGCAGAAGCTAGCGGTGCTTAGCTAGCTCTCTAATACTAAGAGAATCTTAGATATATTAGACTATTGCAGCTATATCTACTGCTTATTGTAGCTAAGGTTAGCAGTAAGAACATAGTTCTAGTATTTAGAACAAACCCTTGGCCTAGGCAAGACAGGCAGCGCTAGACCAATACAGGTTTATACTCTAGACGTCTAGGTTATAAAGAGTATCAAGAGAGGACTTAGCAATAATAAAGGTACTAATATAGGTACTATAGTTAAGGATATTATAGAGCTACCTTCTCTAGTTATAGCAACTAGAGGTGCTATAGCGCTAGTGAACATGCTACGGCGCTTGTTGGTACAGTTAACCTAGGCTGCTAACTAGACCCTATTGTCCTAGTAGAAGAAGAAAATATTATTCTATAGCAGGGCAGGAAACAAGGCAAGGCTAAGCTCTAGCTTGCTAACAAGTATAAAATATATACTCTACTTGCAGTACTAGTAGTTCAGCAGTGTAACTATAAGCGCTATAGTCTCTTTATTATATAAGATATTGTTTATAGGCTATACCTATATAAGCGCCTCTCTGTCATGCCCATGGGGTCCAGGGTCCTTTTCAGGGTTAGGGTTGGCTTGTGGGCAGGTTTTGGAAGCGGGGTATATCTTTA
>OUNM010585031.1_pt1 | contig 13484 bp, 15 predicted proteins | sample 1769961 | NCBI WGS metagenome assembly OUNM01 (sample SAMEA3914820, study PRJEB12502) | metagenome | biome: forest; material: soil | place: USA | collected 2012-03-12 | depth 0.3 m | reverse complement strand
TGGTCGAGGAACTCAACGACCTGCTTGCCCACAACGAGAAGCAGGCCGAGGAAGCGCGTACCCATGCCGGCAACCTTGCCCATGCGCTAAAGACGCCGCTCACCGTCATCATGAACGAGGTGACTGCGCGCTCGCCCGACCTGCCCTCGACGGTGATGCGTGAGGCGCGCACGATGCGCCGCCAGGTCGACCATCATCTCGCCCGCGCCCGTGCGGTCGGCCGGCGCGGATCGGCGCAGAGCCGCTCCGATGTCTGGGCCTCGCTCCAGGCGGTCGAGCGCGCAGTCGACCGGCTGTTCCCCGAGGCGGTGGTCGATCTCGACGGCGAGCGCGGGCTGGCGGTGCGGGTCGAGCGGCAGGATCTCGACGAGCTGCTCGGCAACCTGATCGAGAATGCCGCCAAATATGGCGGCGGCCGCGTGTTCGTAACGGTCCGGCGGGCAGACAATATGGCCGAGTTCCTGGTCGAGGATGACGGCCACGGCATTCCCGAGGCCGAGCGCGACCAGCTGTTCGAGCGCGGCGCGCGGCTCGACACCGGCAAGCCGGGCACGGGTCTCGGCCTCGCCATCGTCCGTGACGTTGCCGAGATTTACGGCGGATCGGTCGCGCTGGCGGAGAGCGAGGATCTCGGCGGCCTCATGGTGTGCCTCAAGCTGCCGCTCGCAGCCTGACCCCCGTCCCTTCGGCTCGATCGGCCCTCTCCCGCTCTGATGGGGGCCTTTTCCTGTCCGCTGCCATGCACCCTTGGTCGGGGGAAAGGATAATTGCTGCGACGCAGCGCGTTTCCTGATATATCGCGACAGCGATGTCATACCTCGAATCCACCACCGCGCCTGTGGCCCGTCGGGCCACCCATCCCGGCCTTGTGATGTTCGCGCTCGCCATGGGCGGCTTCGCGATCGGCACGACCGAATTCGCAACGATGAGCCTGCTGCCCTATTTCGCGCGCGGCCTCGGCGTCAACGAGCCGACCGCCGGCCATGTCATCAGCGCCTATGCGCTGGGCGTGGTGGTGGGCGCGCCGCTGATCGCGGTGGTTGGTGCCAAGCTCGCGCGACGCACCCAGCTCCTGCTGCTGATGGCGATGTTCGCGCTGGGCAACGGCCTGTCGGCGCTGGCGCCGAGCTATGGCTGGCTGCTCGTTTTCCGCTTCTTCGCGGGCCTGCCGCATGGCGCCTATTTCGGCATTGCCTCGCTGGTCGCGACCTCGCTGGTCCCCACCAACAAGCGCGCGCAGGCGGTTGGGCGCGTGATGCTGGGGCTGACCGTCGCGACCGTGATCGGCGTGCCCGTGGCGAGCTGGGTGGGGCAGGCGGTCGGCTGGCGCTCGGGCTTTGCGATCGTCGCAGCGCTCGGCCTCACAACGGTCGCGCTTGTCAGCCTGTTCGCGCCGCGCGATGTGCCCGATCCGAACGCGGGCCCGCTGCGCGAGCTCGGGGCGCTCAAGCGCGCACAGGTGTGGCTGACGCTCGGCATCGGCGCGATCGGCTTCGGCGGGCTGTTCGCGGTCTACACCTATCTCGCCAGCACGCTGGTCGAGGTGACGCATTTCTCGCCGCAATTCGTGCCCGTGGTGCTCGCGGTGTTCGGGATCGGCATGACGCTCGGCAACATCGTCGTGCCCTGGTTTGCGGACAAGGCGCTGATGCCGACCGCGGGCGGGCTGCTGCTGTTCTCGGCGGCGATGCTGCTGCTGTTCCCGCTGGCGGCGCCGCATCCCGCCTGGGTGATGGCGAACGTCTTCCTGATCGGTATCGGCGGCGCGCTCGGCACGCCGCTCCAGACCCGGCTGATGGACGTCGCCGAGGATGCGCAGGCGCTGGCCGCCGCGCTCAACCATTCGGCATTCAACGCGGCCAATGCGCTGGGGCCGTTCCTGGGCGGCCTCGCGATCGCGGCGGGGATGGGCTGGACCTCGACCGGGCTGGTCGGCTGCGCGCTGGCGCTGGGCGGGTTTGCGATCTGGGTGATCGCCTGCATTGACGCGCGGGCACGCGAAACGCGGCCGGTCATTGCCTGACCGGCCGCGCTCGGGACGGGGTGGGAACGCTCCTCAGAGCGTCGCCATGCCGCCGTCGAGGATGAGCTCGGTGCCGAGCGCGTAGGTGCTCTCGTCGGACGCGAAGAATACGACCGCGTCGGCGATCTCCTTCGAGTGGCCGAAGCGACCGAGCGGGATCTGTGCCTTGATCGCCTCGCCGATCGCCTCATTCTCCGCCGTGTTGGAGCCCAGCCGGTCGTGCAGCGGGGTACGCACCGGACCAGGGCTTACCGCGTTGACGCGGATGCCGCGCCCGACCAGCTCGCCCGACAGCGTCTTCGCCAGCGACAGGAAAGCCGCCTTGGTCAGCGCATAGATGCTGGAGCCGGGCATGCCCATGTGTGCATTGATCGAGGTGTTGAGCACGATCGACGCTGGGTTGGCGAGCACCGGCAGCAGCGCCTGGATGAGGAAATAGGGGCCCTTCACGTTGATCGCGAAACTGCGGTCGAAGCTCGCCTCGTCCCAGCCCTCGACCGGGCGGAAATCGGCGATGCCGGCGTTGAGGAAGGCGATGTCGAGCCGACCGAAGCGCGTCTTCACCGCATCCGCGACCGATTGCTGGGCGGCGACGTCGCCGGCGTCGGCCTTGAGCACGAAAGCGTCTGGGCCGAGTACGCGCTGGGCCCCGGCGATATTGTCCGGGTTGGCGCCGGTGACGATGACGCGGGCGCCTTCCTCGATGAAGCGGCGGGCGGTTTCGAGCCCGATGCCGCTGGTGCCACCGGTGACGAGCGCGGTCTTGTTCGCGAGACGTGCCATGATGATGGTCCTTTTCCTTCAGGGGCCGCACCTTGCAGCCTCGCGTTCGAGAATATGCCTTGCGTTGAACTGGATGAAGGCAGCGAAACTGCTTATACTATTCACGAAAAGCAAATGATCGGGGGGTTGGATGGACAGGCTACGTGCCTTTGAGGTGTTCGCAACGGTGGTGGCGAAGGGCAGCTTCACCCGCGCCGCCGACGTGCTCGATACCTCGCCGGCTAACGTCACCCGCTATGTGTCGGAGCTGGAGGGGCATCTCGGCACGCGGCTGCTCAACCGCACGTCGCGCCGGTTGTCACTGACCGAGAGCGGCGAGGCGCTCTACGAGCGGGCGCGCTCGATCCTGGAGGATGTGGCGGAGGCGGAGACGATCGCGTCGGCGTCGGCGCTGCACCCCAGGGGGCGGCTGCGGATCAACGCGCCCCTGAGCTTCGGCGTGCTGCATCTCGCGCCGCTGTGGCCGGCGTTCATGGCGCGCCACCCCGATATCGAGCTCGACGTCGACCTGTCCGATCGCGTCGTCGATCTGGTGGAGGAGGGCTATGACCTTGCGGTGCGGATCTCGCGCGCGGGGTCGATTGCGAATGTCGGGCGCAAGCTGGCGGCCTCGCGCAACATCCTGTGCGCTTCGCCTGACTATATCGCACGGGCGGGCGCGCCCGAGACGCTGGACGACCTCCAGCGCCATGCCTTCATCGGCTACACCCTGTCGGCGACGGCGGACGTGTGGCCGTTCGTCGATGAGGCGGGCAAGCTCCAGCAGGTGAAGGTGCCCTGCGTCATGCACGCCAACAATGGCGACACCGTGCGCGCGGCCGGGCTGGCGGGGATTGGCATCATCAACCAGCCGACCTTCCTGATCGGCGACGATCTCCGCGCCGGGCGGCTGGTGGCGCTGCTGCCCGGCTGGCGCCTGCCCGACATCGACATTCTCGCCGTCTATCCGAGCCGCCGCCACCTCAGCCTCAAGGTGCGCGCAATGGTAGATTACCTGGTCGAATGTTTCCGGGGGACACCGAACTGGGACTGCCGGACGGCCTGATCGCCTCGCGCACGATCACCCACAGCAATCAGACGATGAAGAGGCAAAAGGCGATGAACGGCGCCGGCGCCAGCGCGCGGGTTTGCGCCCATGCCTTCACTGCGATCCGCTAGGCCTGCTCAAGCGGGCCGGGGCCGAGCACGATGCTGAACTGGCACCGGTGAGCGGCGGCGCACGGGTGTCCGTTATGCGGCGGTCTCAGTGGCGGTGCCCGTCGGCGCGGGGATCGCGAACAGCTCGCGCAGCCGGCTGCGCCTGTCGAGCAGGTCCACCAATGTATATTTGTCGAGCACGCCGAGAAAAGCGCGCGTCGCCTCGGCGAGGATGCCGGTCAGCCCGCAGGCGGGCGCGATCACGCAGTGCGCGCAGTCGACCAGATCGAAGCCCGCCTCGGTGTGGCGCACCAGCACGCCGAGGTTGATTTCCTCGGGCTTGCGGCCGAGCCGGATGCCGCCGTGGCGCCCGCGCACCGTCTCGACAAAGCCCTCGCGGCCGAGATCCTGCACCACCTTCATCAGATGGTTCTGCGAGATGTCGTAGGCGCGCGCGATCTCCGCGATCGACGACAGCCCATCGTCGCGTGTGCCGACGTGCATCAGCACCCGCATCGCATAGTCCGTGTAGCGCGTGAGCTTCATTATGCCTCGCTGCAGCGGCCCCACGGCCGGCTCGAAAATAACATGTATTCATATTGCATGTTTTCAGGCCGAGGAATAGATGCATCCCAGATGAATGATTAGAGGTGAGTCGTGGAACGGACGCCCATCATCGAGGAAACCCGGCTTCCCGCCCTGCTGGAGCGCTTCTACGGTCGCGTGCGGCAGGATGCCGACCTTGGGCCGGTGTTCAACGACGCGGTCGATGACTGGCCGCGCCATCTCGAGCGGCTGGCCGAATTCTGGTCGTCGGTGATGCTCACCACGGGCCGCTACAAGGGCGACCCGATGATGAAGCATCTGGTGCATGCCGAGCGGATCACGCCCGACATGTTCACGCGCTGGCTGACGCTGTGGGAGCAGACCACCCGCGAGATGCTGGCCCCAGAAGCCGCCTCGGCGATGCAGGCCAAGGCGCACCGCATTTCCGAGAGCCTCCAGCTCGCCATCCGCTTCCGCACGCCGGCCCAGCGGCAGGCCGTCGAGGCCATGACGCCGGCGAGCGAGGGGGCGTCGAAGCCCTATCGCTCCACCCCCGTCTTCGATGCCGAGACGCTGCCGGCGGCGCTGCGCCGCGCGCACAGCACCAAGCCCGGCGTCTGGGGCGTGATCCGCGTGCTGGAAGGCGCCGTCTGCTACCATGTCGAGGATGGCTCGGCGCCACCGGCCGTGCTGACGCCCGCCAATCCCGGCCTCATCCATCCCGAGCAGCTGCACCATGTCGAGCCGGTCGGCGCGATGCGGATGCAGGTGGAGTTCTACGATCATCGGCCAGCCATGGCCGCCTGAACTTACTTCCCGCCCCCCCCAAGGAGTACTGAAGATGCAGAAGCCGCTGCCTGCGGAGACGATCGCGCTCGTCAAGGCCACGGTGCCGGCGCTCGCCGAACATGGCACCACAATCACCACCGCCATGTATGCCCGCCTGTTCCAGGACGCGCACATCGCTGCGCTGTTCAACCACGCCAATCAGGGCGGGGGCGGCGCGCAGGTCCACGCGCTGGCGGCCGCCGTGCTCGGCTATGCGCAGAATATCGACAATCTCGGCGCACTTGCGCCGGTGGTCGAGCGGATCGCGCAGAAGCATATCGGCTTCCACATCCTGCCCGAGCATTATCCCTATGTCGCTAACGCGCTGCTCGGTGCGATCGTCGAGGTGCTCGGCGATGCCGCGACCCCCGAGATCCAGGCCGCCTGGGGGCAGGCCTTCTGGTTCCTCGCCGAAATCCTGAAGGCGCGCGAGGTTGTCATCCGCAATGATATCGAAAGCTCGGACGGCGGCTGGAACGGCTGGCGCAGGTTCGCGGTAGCCAAGAAGGTCCGCGAGAGCGAGGTCATCACCTCCTTCATCCTGCGTCCGCTCGATGGCGAGCCGGTGCTGCGCCACAAGGCGGGCCAGTATCTCACTTTCCGCTTCGACGCGCCGGGTAATCCGGGCCAGAAGCGCAACTACTCCATCTCCTGCGCGCCCAACAGCGACCATTACCGGATCTCCGTGAAGCGCGAGGAGAGTGGCAAGGGCGGCTCCAAATTCTTCCACGACCATGTCGAGGTCGGCACCGTGCTGGAGATCACTCCACCGGCGGGCGACTTCCACCTCGCCGACGCGCCCCAGCGCCCGGTCGTTCTGCTCTCGGGTGGCGTCGGCCTCACCCCGATGGTGAGCATGGTCGAGACGATTGCGGCCCGGCACCCCGACCTTGAGACGCACTATGTCCACGGCACGCTGAGCAGCGCGACGCACGCGATGGACGATCATGTCCGTGCACTGGCCAGGGCGCATGGCCGCATCTCGGTCGCGACTTTCTACAGCGAGCCGATCGAGGGCGACGAGGCGGGCAAGACCCACGATCATTCGGGTCTCATCACCGCGGACTGGCTGAAGCACAACACGCCGCTCACCCATGCAGACGTCTATCTCTGCGGTCCCAAGCCTTTCCTGCGCGCCATGGTGCAGGGGCTGTCGCTGGTTGGCGTCTCGTCCGATCGCATCCACTACGAATTCTTCGGGCCTGCCGACGAGCTGCTGGCAGCCTGAAGTCGCTTGCGTGGTGGGGGGCTGGCCCGATCCAGTTGCCCCGTGCGACGACGCGCCCGGGCCGTTCTTCCCTGCGGCCCGGGCGTTTTTCCGTTTCAGTGCGCGTCAGGTATGGTCAGCGCCTTGTCGGCGCTGTCGACCACGAACACCGCGAGCAGCCGTGCGGGCTGGATCGCGCTGGCATTCGCGCTCACCTGGTGATGCGCGCCGGGCTCCTCGTAGAAGCTTTCGCCGGCGTGATAGACGCGCGTCGGCCCGTCGCCGACCTGGCTGCGGATCGCGCCCGACAGCACATAGGCGAAGACGAAGGCCGACGGCGCGTGGTGGTGCGGTGGCGACGCCGCACCGGGCGCATAATCAACCACCGCCGCGACCAACGACTTGCCGGGGATGTGGGGAATGGCGTGCGTGAACTGGGGCGTCACCGTCTCATGCTGCGCGGGCGGGGCTGCGACCGTGAGCGTGGGAGCGGCAAGCGCGAGGGCAGCGAAATGGAAGTGATGTCTGGCCATCGTCGGACTCCTCGGTTGGAGATCCTCTGCTGCGCTGAAGCGTGGTCAACATGAAGGGCCAGGATGGAGCGGAACTATTGTACCATGCGGCCATGCAACCGTCGCTTTCGTTCGCCATCGACCACACGGCACGCCGCACGCTTGCGGCCCAGATCCACGATGCGATCGAGCTTGCCGTGCGCGAGGGGCGCCTGGAGCCCGGTGCCCGGCTGCCGTCATGGCGCGACCTGGCGGCCCAGCTCGGTGTCGCGCGGGGGACGGTGCGCGCCGCCTATGAGCGCCTGATCGACGAACAGCTGCTGGTCGCCTCGGGCGCGGCGGGAACCCGCGTCGCCGCGCGCCTGCCGTTCGCGGTGCTGCAGGAGGAGGCTCGCCCCCACACGCCGCTCCCCGACATTTTCCATGATTATGGCACCACGCCGCTGCTGTTCCAGATGGGCGTGCCGGCGCAGGATGCCTTTCCCTTCAAGCTCTGGTCGCGGCTGATGGCCGCCGCCGCCCGCGCCGCTGCTGCCCAGCCGGTGACCTATCCCGATCCGCGCGGACTGCCCGAGCTGCGGCAGGAGATCGCCGCCTATCTCGCCTATGCGCGCGGCATCGCCTGCTCGCCCGCGCAGGTGATCATCACCGGCGGCTTCTCGGGCGGGCTCGGCCTCACGATCCAGGCATTGGGCCTCAGGGGACGCAGGGCCTGGATGGAAAGCCCCGGCTTCCCGCTTACGCGGCTCGCGCTGGAGCTGGCCGGCGTCGAGGTGGCGTCGGTCCCGGTCGATGGCGAAGGGCTCGACGTGGCGGTGGGCGAAGCGCGCGCGCGCGACGCGGCGCTGGCCATTGTGACGCCCGGCCAGCAGGCGCCGCTCGGGTTGACCATGTCGCTGGAGCGCCGCCTCACGCTGCTCGACTGGGCGAAGCGGGCCGACGCCTGGCTGATCGAGGACGATTATCTGAGCGAACTCCAGCTCCGCGGCCGCGCCGCGCCGGCGCTGGCGTCGCTGGATCGCGCCGGCCGGGTGATCCACATCGGCAGCTTCAGCAAGACGATCAGCCCTGCGCTGCGGCTGGGCTTCCTCGTCGTGCCGGTGGGGCTGGTCGAGCGGTTCGGGGATATCGCCGCCTGCCTCGCGCCGGCGCCCTCGACAGCGGTGCAGGGCGCGGTCGCCGCCTTTATCGCGCAGGGCCAGTATCTGCGCCACCTGCGGCGGATGAAGCGGATCTATCGGGCCCGTACCGATGCGCTCGCCTCGGCACTTCGCGAGCGGGAAGGGGGCGGCGTGAGGCTGCACTCCGTGGCCGGGCTGGCGGTCAGGGTCGGCCTGCCGGAGGGCGTCGACGATGCTGACGTTGCGCACCGTGCGCTGGCCTATGGTCTCGCGCCGGTGGCGCTCTCACCCTGGTACGGCGGGGAGGGCGGAGCGCCGGGGCTGCTTCTCGGCGTCACCAACGTCGCGCCGGAGCGAATCGCTCTGCAGTGCGACCGACTGCTTGGTCTCATTAGCCACTCGCCAAAAGACTAGGTGCTGTCCGTAACGGGGTGCGATGGCGGTTCGTGGCGGCAGCGGTGCGATTCGTCGCGCTCTGTCGCGGAGCTTTAACATAATTGAGCAAGTGCTTGCGTCCGCCTCGGCAATGGGGCCGGGCATTTGTTCTGGTAGCAGCGCTCTGAAAGCAGCTTGGGGGGCCACCGCGATCTGGTCGCGCGGACCTTCCCGTTCGAACAAGACCTTCCGAGGGGGAAGCATATTGAAAATCAACGTCCTGCGTCTGCGGACGCTGGCCGCCAACTGTCGCCGGTTCGCGGCGATTGCGCGCAATGACTATGCGCGGCAGTTCCTGATCGACCTGGCGTGGGAGTATGAGGCCCGCGCAACCGACATCGAAGCGTTCGCACGGCATGACCGGGAGCTGGCCCGGCTACAACTCATGGCGGTGTGAACGACCGTCCCTGACATCGCGTCGGCAAGGATGCACGGCGGCGAGCCATCGCTCGCCGCCGTGCATCATGCCGATCAGAGGAGAGGCCGGGTCGCCTCTTCCAGCCAGCCGCGCACGTCGGCGGGCACCAGCGGGCCGATTTCGCGCAGCACTCGGGCGTGATAGGCATTAAGCCAGCCGCGTTCCTCGGCCGAGAGCATGGCGACATCGACCAGCCGCGTGTCAATCGGCGCGAGCGTGAGGGTGTGGAAGCCCAGCACCGGCTTTTCCGCGCCCTGGACGTCGCGCGGCTCGACCAGCACCAGATTCTCGATGCGGATGCCGTAGCCGCCGGTCTTGTAATAGCCGGGCTCGTTGGAGAGGATCATACCCGCGCGGAGCGGCTCGTCGCCGCCCGACTGACCGCTGCTCGGGGTGGCGATGCGCTGCGGCCCCTCGTGCACCGCAAGATAGCTGCCGACACCGTGGCCGGTGCCATGGGCGTAGTCGAGGCCGACCTCCCACAGATATTGCCGCGCGAGCGTATCGAGCTGCACGCCGCGCGTGCCCTGTGGGAAAATCACGCGGGCGAGCGCGATATGGCCCTTGAGCACGCGGGTGAAGCGGTCCTTCATCTCCGCGGTCGGCTCGCCGATCGCAACGGTGCGGGTGATGTCGGTGGTGCCATCGACATATTGGCCGCCCGAATCGACCAGGTAGATAGTGCCGCGCTCGATCGGCCGGACCGTCTTCTCTGAGACGCGATAATGGACCACCGCACCATTGGGGCCCGATCCCGATATGGTGTCGAACGACAGGTCCTTGAGCGCGCCAGTCTCGGCGCGGAACGCCTCGAGCTTCGCGGCGGCGGTGAGCTCATCCTCGCCGCCCTCGGCCGCGACCGTGTCGACCCAGTGGAGGAAGCGAGTGACGGCCGCACCGTCGCGGACGTGCGCCGCCTGTGTGCCGGCGATCTCGACGGCGTTCTTGATCGCCTTGGGCAGTACGACCGGATCGCGCGCCTCGCGGATGGTCGCGCCGGCCTCGCGCAGCCGGTCGAAGATCGCAGCGACTGCGCGCTCGGGATCGACCATCACGCGCTTGCCTTGAAGGCCGCCCAGCGTCGTCGCGAAGGCATTACGCGGCAGCATGCGCACCGCGTTGCCCAGATGGGCGGCGACCGTCTCGTCCACCTTCTCGGGGTCGACGAACAACTCGGCTGTGGCATCGGCGTTGATCAGTGCATAGGCCAGCGCCACCGGTGTGCGGCTGACGTCCTGCCCGCGCACATTGAACGCCCAGGCGATCGAATCGAGCGCGGACAGTACGACGGCGTCGGCGCCCTCCCTGGTCAGCCAGTCGGCGACATCCTGCCGCTTGGCGGCGGCCGATTGGCCGGCGAGCGCATCGGGCTGGACGACGAGGCGCGCGTCCGAGGGGGCGGGGCGGTCGGCCCACACGGCGTCGATCGGGTTGGACTCTACCGCCACCAGCTCGGCCCCGCGCGTGGCGAGCGCCTTCTTCGCCGCCTCGATCGCGCCCTTGGTGTGCAGCCAGGGGTCATAACCGATCCGGGCCCCGGCCGGCGCATGCTCCTTGAGCCAGGCGGCGACCGAGGTGTCGGGCACCGACTGATAGCTCCACTGGTCGGGCGAGACCTGCTCGCGCACCTGAAGGGTGTAGCGGCCGTCGACGAAGATCGCCGCTTCCTCCGACAGCACGACGGCGGTGCCGGCCGAACCCTCGAACCCGGTCAGCCAGGCAAGGCGCTGGGCGTAGGCGCCGACATATTCGCTCATATGCTCATCGGTGAGCGGCACGACAAAGCCGTCAAGACGGCGGCGGGCGAGCTCGTCGCGAAGCGCGACGAGGCGATCTGCATAGCTGGACATGGGGGCTTAGATAGTCCTGTTCGCGGGCGGGGCAAAGGTGCAGCGCGCACCGGATTTCAACGGGCGGGCGCGCGGGGCTAGCGCGCCGTCTGCTCCATATAATGACGCCGGCAGAGCGCGACATAGCGGTCGTTGCCGCCGATCTCGGTCTGGGCGCCTTCGGTGACCGCCCGGCCGCTTGCATCGACGCGCAGGTTCATCGTCGCCTTGCGCCCGCATTCGCAGATCGCCTTGATCTCCTGCAGGCTGTCCGCGATGCCGAGCAGGGTTGCCGATCCCTCGAACAGCTCGGCGCGGAAATCGGTGCGCAGGCCGTAGCAGAGCACGGGCACGCCCAGCTCGTCGCACACCCGCGCGAGCCCGAACACCTGGGTGCGGGTGAGGAACTGCGCCTCGTCGACCAGCACACAGCCGAGCGGCGCCTGCGCCTGCTGCGCGACGACGAGCGCGTGCAGATCGGTGCCCGGATCGAACGGTATGGCGTCCGCCTCCAGCCCGATGCGCGAATGGATCACGCCTTGCGAATGGCGGTCGTCCACGGCGGCGGTGAACAGCATCGTGCGCATGCCGCGCTCGGCATAGTTGAAGCTCGATTGCAGCAGGATCGTCGATTTGCCCGCGTTCATCGAGGCATAATAAAAATAGAGCTTGGCCATGATCGCCTAGCGTCTGCCCTGCCGCGCCGTCCGGCGCAACGGCTTCAGAGCTTGGTCAGCGTCATCTTGTCGCCCTCGATCGCAACCTTGTCGATCCGGCTGAGGAAGCTCTGGCCGAGCAGCGCGATGTCGCTCGGTGTGTCCATCACCACTGCACGCACGTCGAGTAGCTGGATGTCGCCGATACGCAGCTGCGGCAGCGTCACCGACGCACCGCGGACGGTGCCCGACGCGGTCATCATCTCGCGGTCATAGACGAGGTGGGCGACGTCGACGCCGACCTGCTGGGCCTGCTGCTTGCTGAGCGCGACGGTGGTGGCGCCGGTATCAACGAGGAAGTTGAGCGGCTTGCCCGCGACGTCGCCGTCGGTGAAGAAATGGCCCTGCATGCCGCGCGTGATGACGACAGTGCCGCTGTTCGAACGCGGAGTCTTCCAGTCCTCGGACGCGACCGCGGCCTTCGCCTGGGGTGCTGGGGTCGGCACAGCCGGGGCCGGAGACCATCGCCCGCCGCCGACCGTCCATCCGAAGGCGGCCGCAGTCACAAGCGTCACTATGGCGAATGTCCGCATCCGATACCCTTCCCCGAATGGCAGCGAGCTTAGGCCGGGGGCGTTAAAGGATCGTGCAGGGCTACGCGCCGTTCTCCCAGGCGAGGCCAAGCGCGTGGTTGCGGACCGCAAATGGCCACCCTTCGCTCAGCACCTCGAAGCGCGCGCGGTCATCGGCGTAGAGCGCGCGGATCGCTTCCTCATAGCCCGGGCGGTCGCCAGCCATGACGGTGAGGAAGCGATAGGCCGCGTTGCGCCGCGCGGCGCCATCGCCCTCCGCCTTGCACGCGGCGTCGACCAGTCGGCGAAGCGCCGCCGAGGCGCCGCCGGGCTGCTCGCCCAACCAGTCCCAATGGCGTGGTAGCAGCGTCACCTCGCGCGCCACCACGCCGAGGCTCGGGCGGCCGCGCGGGCGCGGCGTTTCGGACGGTCCGGGCTCGCGCAGGTCGAGGTCGATCTGGCGGCCGTCCTCGTCGTCGAACACCAGGAGGTCGGAGGCGCGCTCGAGCGGCGGCATGGCGCGCAGCGCTGCCACCACCTCGCCGTGCGATCCGGTGGCCAGCCACATGTCCTGAGCGAAGGCGGTATAGGTTTTCATCATCATCCCCGTTGTGAGGACGATTTATATCCGGGTGAATATTCGAGTCAATATACCCGGATATTATTCACCGGTATCGCCGGCACCGTTGAGATCGCGCGCCACCTTGGGGTCGCGCAGCAGGGCGTCGATATGGCTGCCCTCGTCGAAGCTCTCATCGGCGAGGAATTTGAGCTTGGCGGCGAACTTCAGGTTCACGCGCTTGGCCACCTCGCGCTGGAGATAGGCGGTGTTGGTGCGCAGCGCCTTCAGAACCGCTTCCTCGTCCTGCCCGAGCAGCGACTTGATGAAGACGGTGGCGTGCTTGAGGTCCGGAGACATGCGCACCTCGGTCACCGAGATGGTGTGCTTGGCGAGCGTGTCGTCATGCACGTCGCCGCGCATCAGCACTTCGGAGAGGATGTGCCGCACCTGCTCGCCCACGCGCAGCAGGCGGACGGAACGGCCCTCGGAGGTTTCGTTGTGGCGCATCGTAAAACTCAAGCCCTCTCCCGCTTTTGCGGGAGAGGGTTGGGTGAGGATCTTCTTCTTGTTTTGAACGAAGGCGGGAGAAGAAGACCCTCACCCTCCCGCTTCGCCGGGCCCTTCCTCTCCCTGGAAAGCGGGAGAGGGTCGAAGCCTCAGAGCGTGCGCTCGCGCAGCTCGACCTCGAATGTCTCGAGGAAGTCGCCCGGCTTGATGTCGGTGTGGCTCTCGAAAGTCACACCGCATTCGAGGCCGGCGCGCACCTCGGGGACATCGTCCTTGAAGCGACGCAGCGACGCGATCGAGCCGTTGTAGATGATGACATCCTCGCGGGTGATGCGCGCGCGCAGCGCC
>OUNM010133571.1_pt1 | contig 13486 bp, 21 predicted proteins | sample 1769961 | NCBI WGS metagenome assembly OUNM01 (sample SAMEA3914820, study PRJEB12502) | metagenome | biome: forest; material: soil | place: USA | collected 2012-03-12 | depth 0.3 m | reverse complement strand
GTTACTGGGAAGGGGAAGGGGAGGGGGGGGTGTTGGAATGGGAGGAGTCTTGTTGAGGCTGTTAGGGGGGGGAGGGAGAGGTGTCGGTTTCGGTTTGTTACTGCTGCTGCTGCGGTGGTGTATGGGATTCCGGTTTATGTGGAGAGGTGAGGGGGGGTTGGGGTTTTGTGGGTTTTTTTTTGTTGTGTTGGGAGTTGGAGAGGGGTGTTGAGTGTACTGGACTGTTGACATACAGTGTCTACAACCTTGATGATGATGATGGAAATGAGAGAAATGTCTGTCTTTGACTTCAATATCCATTCACTTCCCAGCGAACCTTTTTCTTGATGTTCTGCATCTTCCACAACGCGTATGGCTCACTCATGACCCCTGATGGAGGCCAAAATCCCGCCCTTCAGCCTCGCCAACCGGCGAGGGTCCGACCGCGACCGCTTCCTCGAGCTTCGAGAACGTTGCATTAACGTTGTTACTGTGCAGGATCCTGGGATGCTCCCACATGTGCGGCTGAAAGTCGTCGTAACAGCAACGTCGTTGATTCGTTACCGGATCGGTAGCCCCTGACAAGCGCCACAGAGCCTTGTGCCAGCTGCATTAGCTGAATGAGGTTAATTGTTTCGTCGAAGGATCTCGGCTTCCCCTCCTTTGCCCCTCTCTCGTCTGTTCTTTTCGCCTTTTTTCCACACTTTAGTCTTGACTTCTTGCTGCTCCGTCCAGCCATCGTCGATTCTTATCCTCGAGTACCTCAAGTTACCTCACAAGACACCAACGTCGCCATGGCGACATATGGCAGCGCCTCCCCATACCTCCATTCGCCAGCTCCTCCTAACTGGGCGGGCACCGACTATCACTGCGACAGCTGCAAACAACCCATCCCGCTCCACCGCCCTCGCCTGCGATGCCTCAGCTGCGTCGACTACGATTCCTGCTCCGACTGCCATGTCATGCAGTCTTTTGTAGGCAGTCACTGTCTGGAGCACAAGTCTGATGTCTATGTGCGCGGTCAGAAGCTTTATTTGCGTGAGCTTGTAGGATCCTCAGCGAGCGGGTATGGCCATGTATCAGCACCAGGAGGGACGTCTGCGCCTGCACCGCCGCCGGCGCCATCTTATGCGCCTATTCCCACTTACACTCCCGGCTACCCTCCGACCTTCCCTCCTCCGCCTGGCTCTGTACCCGGCTATAACCCGAGCATTCCTGCTCAAAGTCAGCCTGCGTCCGTTTCGGGTTACCCTCCGAGCTTTCCACCTCCGCCTGGTTCTGCTCCGGGCTACAATACGAGTATCCCTCATGAAAGCCAGCCTGCGCCAGCCCCGGTTTACGCCACCGGTCAGAACAGTTACAGCCCAAGCGTCCCTCCTCAAAATCAACCAAGCTCCGTTCCCGGATACGCCACGAGCGCACCCCCTCAGAGCCAACCTCGTTCTGCTCCCAGCTACAGCCCAGGCGGGCCCCCTCAAAGCCAACCTGGCTCTGCTCCCGCGTACAGCCCCGGAGGCCCCCCTCAAGGCCAGCCTAGCTCGGCTCCCGGTTACAGCCCAAGCGTACCTCCTCACAACCAGCCTAGCCCTGTTCCCGGATACAGCACCAACATCCCACCCCAAAGCCAGCCGGGTTCCGCACCCGGTTACAACCCGAACACTTCCCCTCAAAGCCAGGCTCCACACCCAAGCTCGCCCGAAGCCTACTGGGGCATGCTCGTCACCCCATCCAAGACAGCATCGCCCATGTTCTCCCGGCTCATCGCAGCCATCTTCACGCGCTTCGCGGCCCCCTCAGCCGACGTTCTCCAGCCGACACAACTTTGCGCGCTCATGACAGCAGCCGGCCACTCCTCTCTCGACTTCCCAGCCCTCGAGATCCCCACCAACTCCGCGTCAAACCTCCAAAACCTCGATGGCTTCCTGGCCAACTGGTACCGCTCCCTCGGCCTTGACTACCGCACCGCCACTCGCACATTCGCCCCGCAACCCCCGCCCGTGCAGCCGCAGACGGGCCGCGGCGGCATGTTGGACAAGTTCAGTTCGTGAAATCCAAGCTCCTTTTTGTCCCCCTTCAGCTGTCTCAGGAGCTCCCAGAGGCACTTTGCTCTTGGCCTTCCCTCGACACACCCAAAACAAGACAACCATAGCTAACAAGGTCACTCAGTGCAAGCCGCCATGGCCCGCGCCGCCGCCGCCGTAGCGGCAGCCTCCGTCCCGCCTCCCGTCACCAACGGCCTCCCGCTCCTCTCCCGCCGCGGCCTCGAGCAGTACTTTGTCTCTCAAGCCCTGTACAACCCCTCCGACCTCTCCGCGCGCCTCAACAACCTGCTCGCCACAGTCGGCGCGCTGATAGACGGGGCAACGGGCCGCCCGTTCGCGGCGGCGTCCATCCCGCGGTCGTGCTTCCCGCCTGTGGCGGATTCAGACGTGGTGCACCAGCGCCGGATGGCGGAGCAGCAGTTTGCGGAGTCAGAGAAGAAGAGGGTGGCCGCCGAAGTGGCTAGGGCGCAGGACATGCTCGCTGCGGCGCAGATCTCGGCCAAGATGCAGGCTGATGCTAATAGGGCGATAGTTGGGGGGTGGAGGACTGATGAGTATGGGAATCGGAGGTATGAGGAGGGGATCATATAATAGGGACTGCCGCGGTGGCTAGGACGGGCAACAAGGTTCCGACGGCGATGGTTTGTGGTTGGAGGTAATGGGGGTCATGTCCCTTGCTATTTGCTAGACCCCAACCTCATTGTTTGCATTCCCTAGAAGCTCCGCGCTGCCACTTACGAGTACCACGAGGATAGACTTACATACACGAGTCGAGTTGGATAAGTCTAAACATCAATAACGCCGAATCAGCAACCTTGATATATCGCCATCGCTCAAGGCTGGTCCTGCCTTGGTGTCTCGCCTCGCAAGCGTTCTGTCGCCGGCGGCGGCACCCATCCGATTTCCTGCACCGCCCAATGAATCCACAGCCGGCCCTCCTCGTCGAGCAGGTCATAGACATGTGCAATGAGATGCCCCCCCCAGCCTTGCATCCACCAGTGGCCATCCAACTTCTTCAGCAGCACACAAAAGAAAGCAAAGATGGCCACAGCCTCCTGCGTCGGCCTCCGCAAAAGCGGCAGCAAGTCCTCGGCCACTATGAACACCCATATAAACGCATCCGCCATCTCATAGTGCGCGGCACACGCCTGGGCCTGGCCAAACGACTTTTTCAGCTCGGCGATGGCCAGCGCGTAGACGCCGCGCAGCGCCTCGTCCTCGAGCGGCCGACGCGCGATGATCTCCTCCAGCTCGGCCAGCGCCGCGTGCGCGGACGAGTCGGACGCCTCGGGCCCCTCGCGCAGCCCGTATCGGGCGGTGGAGTGCGCGAACAGCGGCGACATGGGCCCGGCCGTCGGCACCCCCGCCAGCTCGATGAAGCCTTTGGTTCCGCGCAGCAGATACACCCAGTCGGGAAACCCGGCGTTCTCGCGGAGGAGGAGGGTGTCGTTGGGTTGGCGGGGCCAGCCGAGCGCTGGGGAGAAATGCATCAGCCGTGCTGGTCACGTCGAGGGTGGTTGTATCGCAGATTCTCGAGACACATGTGTGGACGCACCGTAGTAAGTAGTCAGGACGGAGAAGAGAAACAGCATCTGCGCGTTTTTGGGCGTCGCATTCAGCACGAGGGGGATGGTGGCCTGTGATGCGGCCTGGTGGTGGGTGATGGCGGCGGTCGTGTAGTGGTCGCGCATGTGTTGGCGGTGGCAGGCGAGGTGAAGGCCCGACAGAGCCAACACGCCTCGCATGATGTAGTCGCAGTCGAATCCAACCTGTACCACTGTGCTTCGGTAAAACTCCCTTATCGTCTGTTTCAGAGGAGGTTACGTTGTCAACGATTGTCCGGCAGCATCAAAACTAGAGAACCGTTGGGCCAGGGGTGGAGCGCCTCAGTCGTTTTCACACGAGTAAAGAGAGACGACAAGCGTACCGGGGACTCTGACAGAGTCAGATAAGTGGTTGTCGTGTAATTATGCAGCAGTTCTAGATCTGTCATATTCAGGCCTGTGGGAGCCAGACCGGGCTGGGGAGTCCCAACTGCGGAGAAATCGCAGTCCACTTGAAGCCTGGTGCAGTTCGAGCATGATGGCTTCTTCTCGTCACACTATACCGAGACACCGCCGAGAGTCAGTATTGTTGCCAGGGCAGTTGATGGCAGTCTGCCTCGCGGCCCTCCGGCGCGTCCCTAGCGGGTATTGGTTAAGAATTTGGCGTAGCGTGATGCCCACCTTGACTTTTCGAATCTTGCAGTTCTTGCAGCCTTGAATCCCCCAGCTTGTTGTTAACAAAGGCTTGCCCAGGGGAAGAGCAAATGGAGACAAGTTCTTTTGTGCCCTCGGTTGGCAGGACAGGCAATTGCGTAACAAGAAACAAACTTGCCCGTGGCAAAGGCTCGAAAAGGTTGAGAACTGACTGACCCAGGCGGCTCTTGTGGTGTGTTCTGCGTTTGGTGACGGTCATATGTGGCGATGAGGGTGGTTGCGAGAGGACGCGAGTCGCAGTCAGGGGTGTCACGTCACTGGGCGGCAGATTCGCAAAGAGAGCGGCAGCGGCAAGCTCCGGGTGTTGCTGATACTATCGGCGCTCAAGAAAAGAACCCAAGTGCGCGAGGGAAGTGGGTTGGAGGCTCGGGTTTTGTCCGAGCAAAATACGGCGGAAACGAGAACCTTTGAAAACGACTACGTACGTGTAAGCTCCACAATTGAACCGCAGCTTGTGGAAGCTTCCGGGATCGTTGTGAGGCTGTGCCTGCCAAGAGCGCTTGTTACTGACTCTCGTTTAGGTCCGAGAGCCAGTCGTATTCCTCGGACCGGTGATAACTTGAACCCTGCCAGCCGCCTCGTCTCACTCAAGAGCACGGCCGAGAGTATGTATAATACCATTGGCCCCCGTTTCGAAGCCGCCGGTCGGTTGCGTTGCTCCTTTCTTGTTCGTCTTCTCTATCCTTTCTTGTTCGTCTTCTCTATCCTTTATTGTTCGTCTTTCCTAGCCTTCCTTGTTCGTCTTTCCTACACACCTCGCCCCTTTCTCGAACCACCCGAGAGACTATCGTCCCAAGACACTGGTCCCAACACACTCGCTAGCCGGCGCTTCTCTAAAACCTCGTCACTGGTAATCTTTCGAGCGGCCGGGATGGAAAACTCGACAACCTCAGCCACCGCCGGGGCCGGGACCTCGGGGGCCGAGTCTTTCGACTTCGCCTTGTACCGATATAAACTGTCGCTACCAGCTGCCATTGCTGCCGTCGTGGTCTTCTTGATCCTCACGCTACTTCACGTCTGGCGCATATACCGCCATCGCTCCTTTTACTTTACCGCATTTACCCTCGGCGGTTGCTGTACGTACCGACCTGGCATGGTTCCCCTTCCTTTCCAGCAGCAGCCCCTTTTCTGAGATTATTCTAACAAGCCATCTTCATTCTCGGCTCACAGTTCAGGTGATCGGTTATTGTGGTCGCATCTGGTCCCACTTCGACGACAAGGTCGTCGGCGGTTTCATCATCCAGGCCATCCTCATTCTCATCGCACCGGCCTTATACGCGGCTTCCATCTACATGATCCTCGGACGACTGATTTGTGCCTTGCACGCCGAGCGAATATCCATCATCCCGGTCAAGTGGATGACCAAGATCTTTGTCGTTGGCGACGTCCTGTCATTCTTGTTGCAGGCCGGTGGCGGTGGCATCCAGGCGGCCGGCACCTTGCAGATGTTCGAGCTTGGTGAGAAAATCATCATCGTGGGTCTCTTCACCCAGATCTTCATGTTCGGCTTCTTCCTCGTCACCACTGTGGTGTTCCACGCCCGATTCCGCCAGTTCAGCGGTTCCGACCGGCAACAGACTTTGGTCCGATGGAAACGCCATCTGACCGTTCTGTACGTTGCTAGCGCCATCATCATGGTGCGAAGCATTTTCCGTGTGGTTGAATACCTCCAGGGGAACAGCGGCTATCTGATTTCACATGAGGTTTTTCTCTACGTTTTCGATGCTGTGCTGATGGCTTTGGTCATGGCCATCTTCTTCGTCTTCTACGTCGACGATCTTGAGACATCCAAAGCCGGTAAGCATGGCAGCGCTGTGGAGATGTTGTCAAGCCGAGACAGCGGTGATGCGAGGATGGTGCAGCGTCCCTTTGGCGTTTGAGTCAACCCCAGGCTGCACCAATGACCACTGCATATAGTGTCCATCGTCCACCCACCATGGCTGTCGGGTAAGTATTGCGCAATGGTGGCCAGGAGGTGGTGAAGAGCCGGCGAAGGCTTTGCGGCGGATTCATCAGTGCCTCGCGGCATTACAAATCGGCAGTCACCCAGTCTTAGAATGAGAATCGAGGAGTACCAGGGATATGAATCCGTTGCACCCTTGCATGTTCCCAAATAACGGTGCCTTCTCACCATTTCCCGGCTGCCGGGGGTTCCCCCTACTCCTCTCCACCCCGCAATATCATGCCAGACCCGGTGCTTCCAGGGATTCTAGTACATGACGAGGTTAAGATCGGCGGAGGCCCGAAGGACCTGCAACCTTGCCCAAGTTCCTACCGCGAGGGCTCATCACTCGACTTGCTGTCCTCGCTCTGATTTCTGTCCTCCGCCATGGAGCCTGAAACCAACGATTTTTCACGTGCACCCTACTCCTCAACACCAGCTGGTGCTGCTCCTATGATCCCGGCCTGGAGTAAATGACACGACTCGATATCCCCTGATTATGGCTCTGATGGATGAATGCCGACCGAAGCATGGGGGCCAAACCAGTCGTAGCCGTCTCACAATTGTTCATCCGCCGTGCAAGAACTACTATCTGGGAGTTGGAACGGCAGGTTAAGGATAAGATTTGCTGTTCTGGCCGCCGAACTGGCCGGGCAGGGCCACCGACCAGGCTATGGATGACGTTACTCCGTAGAAACAAATGTGATTGGACTCGGCTTGATTACAGCCCGCAGGACTGCCACCACTCGGCAGTCGGCTTGATTACCAATGCTGCACAACATTCCTAAGAGACGGCTAGCCTTTGTCCAAGGAACACTATAATTACATTCCAGCTCCACCCTGATGCCGCGACATCTCTTAGCCCGTCAGATGCACGCGCTTCCCTCTTTCTTTCATTAGGTAGGTACACATCACGATGGCGCCCCGGCCGCAACTCGAATTTCCGATCCAGCCCAACCTCGCGCGCTGCCTCGGCGTATTCTTTTATTCGCAGTTCTTCCGCACCCCCGCATATCCCACGAGCTCCTTCGCCGGCCAGACCGTCATCGTGACCGGCTCCAACACCGGCCTCGGTCTCGAAGCCGCCCGTCACTTTTACCGGCTCGGCGCAGCGCAACTGGTCCTTGCCGTCCGCACCGTATCCAAAGGCCATGCCGCCAAGGAGGATATCGTCAGGAGCGTCCCGTCCCGGACCGACGCCGGCAGCATCGAGGTCTGGCAGCTCGACCACGCCAGCACCGCGTCGACCATCGCCTTTGCCGAGCGCGTCAAGACCGAGCTCCGGCGCGTCGACGTGGCCGTGCTGAATGCGGGCGTCAACAACCCGACGTTCCAGCTGTCCGAGGGCTACGAGCAGACGACGCAGGTCAACGTGCTAAACACCTTCCTGCTGGCGCTGATGCTGCTCCCTCGACTGAACGAGAGCAAGACCAACCTGCCCGACTCGACACCGCACCTGACCGTCGTTAGCTCCGAGGCACACCGGCTGACCCGGTTCGAGGAGATCAACGCGCCGGACCTCTACGCGAAGCTGAACGACGAGAAGGGGTACTCCCAACAGCCCCGGTACCAGGTCTCCAAGCTTCTCGAGGTCCTCCTCGTGCGCGAGCTCGTCGCCCGTCTCCAATCTTCTACCACCGGCGGCGCCAGCGCAGGCCCGCCCCCGGTCATCATCAACCTCATGAACCCGGGGCTCTGCACGTCGACGCTGGGCGTCCGCGACGCCCAGCCGCCGCTCGTGGTCCGCATTGTCCGTCGCATCCTCGATCGCACCACCGAGGTGGGCGCGCGCACGTTCGTCCTCGCGGCCTCGGCGCCGGCCGCCTCGCACGGCGAGTTTCAGAGTGATGGGAAGACGCAGGATGTGGAGGCGTGGATTTACACCGACGTGGGGCAAAACGCGCAGAGGAAGGTGTGGGAGCAGACGGTCCGGGTTTTGGAGGAGAGGAGACCGGGGGTTTTGAGCGAGATTGGCTTGTGAGATGGATGAAGTTGAGTGAGATGATGCCTGTGTGCTAATTAGGAGGGAAGTGCAGCAGGAGGGCTGTACTGTGTCATCGGGAGTGGAGGAAATTGTATTCTGTACATACGAGTACGGAGTAGGTAATTAAGGTACCTCTTTGAATGGCGAGGCGAGCTACTTGCATTGGCCTCCCCACATCGGGGCCGGGGGGGGTCCCCTGACTTGGCAGATCCTCCTTTCTCAAGGCCGACAGGCGGCCGAGTCCACGTTTATTATGCAGCCAAGCTCCCGACAAAGATGGAATCATCCATGTACTCCGTACCTGTATTTACTTTGTGTGGTTGCCGCTTACACGTGTGCGACTGACTGCTCGAATCAGTTTCCCTATTGAGCTCCTCGAATCAGCTTCCCCTTCCTTTATGCTCCCGGAACCCGTCCCCCTCGCTTTGGGCTTCTGAACGGCTGTCTGTTCTGTTGATAAGACGGAAGCACGTCATTCAGAGACAGAATCGCGGCAAGCAAGACTGCCCACATAGTATATCCGGCGGTCATTCCGCTGTTCCCCGGCTTGTTAGTTGTTATCCGCTCGCTCCGGTGCTAGAGACCGGCCCGTTCCTGCGGGGAAGGCCCTCTCCGCATCCGTTCCCGTTTGGCCCCCAAGAGACGTGCGCTCGGCAGCCGTTTGGCCCCCACCCGGACAACAAGCGTAAGGAGCGCGCGAGGAACACGGAGTCGTGAGCAAATCAGGCATGGAGTCATCCAAGCAGAAAGACATCGAGCGCCGCAGGCTCCAGAACCGCCTGGCGCAGCGCCGGTTCCGCCGTAAGTGCAACCCAACAACCCCTCCATCTTCGACCCACGCCAACGAGGCAGGTTCTGACCGATCCCCGCCATCCCCCGCCTTCCAGAGCGCCACAACCAGCAGAAAGTGACGCGGACGACCGGAAGTGCAGAGCAGCAGGAACAGCAGGAACAGCCACGACGAAAAGGTCAAACGGATACTGATGCACAACACAAATCACTTCGTTTACACCAATCCGACATATCGCCAGCCAGCGATGGCCCGCCTTCCCCCCCGGACTTCTTCGCCATCGCCGTCAACAGCGACCTGCTCCAAGGCGATCCCCCGTTCGCCCCGGCTGCGTCCACCGACCCCGATAAAATTCCACTTGGGTGGTGCCACCTAGGGCACGGCGGCAACCCGATGATAGAGAGCATCACGGACATGGATTTCTCGTCCGGCAGCGAGGGCACGGGAACACCCGCCGACGTGGGTGACTCAGCGGCGCCCATCTCCATCCACGTTAGCACCAACGCCCTCCCAAAGTCCATGACAATGATGCGACCGGACTCGGCCCTGTCGATATTACCTCCTGCGCCATCTCCGCCGGCCAAGACGGCGGTCGAGCACGGCACCAGCACGGTCCGCGAACCGGTCCCTCCCTCCACCACCGATGCCGCCGCAGGACCGGTGCCCGGCCCTGGGACGGGGAGAAAGTGGCTGAGCCCGCTGCATATGGCCGCACAAAAGGGGCACGACCGGATCGTGCGCATGTTGCTGGAGCACAACGGCGACTGCAATGAGGGGGACAGCGAGGGCCTGGTTCGTTTCACGCCCACTACCGGGATTTTCTTTTCTGCTCTTTTCCAAGATCCAAAAAAAAAGAAGAAAAAAGAAAAAAAAGTCACGCGATCCGGTCAAGCTAACACTCCCCCTCAACCACACCCGCCCAGACCCCGCTCATGCACGCCACAATCGGCGGCTTCGAAGACGTCGCGGGCTCGCTTCTCGCGCACGGGGCGCGCGTCGGGGCCGCCGACAACCACCGCCAGTCGGCCCTGCACTGGGCCGTCCGGCACCGCCGCGAGGCCCTGCTCAAGCTGATGCTGGAGCACTGCGCCGCCGGCGAGCGCGGCGTCATCGACGCCTGCGACCTCGACGGGCGGACGCCCCTCCACACGGCCGTCAACTCGGGGTTCGAGGCCGGCGTGCAGGTGCTGCTGCTGTTTGGGGCGGATGTGAAGTGTAAGGCTGGGGTGTCATAGGAAGGTTGGGGTGTCTATCGCTGGGTCGTGAGGTATGTCTACAATGCGACGTGGTGGGGTGTGAGGCTGGGAACTGGCCGGAACGGTGGAAAGGTGACAGATTACGTTACCAAGACCACTCACGTACCTAAGCTGGTTGCAGGGATGATGACCCGACGGCATCAATATCGCGCCGCCGGGCCACTGACATTGCACCGCCCGCACAATAGGTAGTTATTGGGCCGACCGGCTTGGTTCGGGTCATTGCGTCCTCCTCACTCATGAGAAATATGATTACGGCCGAAGTCATTTTCTGCTTCGGTCTCCGTCCTGAGGCCCGTCCACTGCGCGTCGTTGCTATCTCCGTGTCTACAGAATATCTGTCTAGGTGAGATACCTCCAAGACGATCTGCTAACAATCAAGGCAAGAGGCAAGAGGTATTGGGAAGCTTTGAGCAAAAAGCGACTCAAAGTCTCAAAGAGCTTGCGCGAGACCACGGGAGAAGCGGACGAATCGTATGTACTGTACCTAGTCCAGCATGCCAAGGCCCTTTAGGCTCAGTGCCTCCGGGCGAAATACAACGTCAAGTAGATGGGTCTGCACCCAATGATTAATAGTCAATCACTGTCTTGAGTCTTTCAGATCTGGCTGTATACACTGTACACCTTTCGAACTGCAATGGCTAGTGCTGCAGAGATAGGGGGCCCCCCGGGGAGTGAGGCTTGATTAGATGGAGGCAAGTATGATAGTCAATGAGAATCCTCGAGCTAGATGACTATGACAAAGTAATAAGAAATGAGGCAGACCACCCCCGGTCGATCTGGTATCAGGGTTGATGATCATGCCTCATCAACTTCCGGAGCCCCCTTGGCGCAACGGATCCAAGGGAATGGACGCCGCCTTCCGGTGTCGCCGTGGCCACCAACTCGGTCGCGAGAATCCACCTATACTCGTTCCTCCAGAACGCGTGGTATCGCTTTCCTGCGTATCTGCTGTAACAGAACCTGACCGGGTAGGGACAGGAGGGTTGCCCGATCCCCGTGCATGGAAAACCCTCCACCGCTCCCAGTGTTTTTGCGTTTCGAGTTCGGCATGCTTTGCGGCTGCTTGCTCTTCTGCTGGGAGTCTCGAGATGGTGTCTAGGACGGCATCACGCCGAGCGAGCTCCCGTTGGACCATTAGGGGGGTGAATGAGTCTGGGGATGTCACTGAGGTGTGTCAGCGGCGTGCGACACCAAGATGATGACTGACACTTACCATCAACCAGTCCCTGTCCCTGCTCCGGCTTCGCAGGCCGGCCAAGCAACTTGATATTGCATAACCGCGGCGGACCCAGCGAGCCCCCATACCGAAATGACTCGTCATGCTTTCCAAAGACATCGTGATGAAACACGAAATCACCGCTCAAGGCGACATCGACAGGGAGATCCTCTAACACATAAAAGTCTGACGCCACCTTCTCTCCCATGCCTCCAAAGTCCCACTCCAATCCTCCCACAATGCCGTCTGTCCACGCTGTCGAACCATCTGCGAACTCCAGCTGGACCCGCCCCGCCTTTTCTCTGCACACCTGAAATCCTCTCCTGCGAGCATATGCCCCGGAAACAACCATGATATCCGAGCCCAAATCCGCTAGCGCCGCCACACCTTCTCCATCAAGATACCCCCACAGCCTCCGCTTTGCTTTTGTCTCATCCGAACCATGAGCGCCCATGTAGTTCAGCCCCATCAAGCTGCGTCCCAGCGCCCTCAGCGTGACAGTTATCCTCGTTGTAAACCTCGTCAGTGTCTCCGTCGCCCGCAAAAACCCATCCCCCAGTATCACATCGTGCGCGCACTTGGGCAGGACGTAGCACGCCAACCGGTAGATGCGGGGATCGCCTTCGAAGCGCCAGGGGACGGATGCGGTGGCGTTGGGCTTGACCGTTTTTCCCGATGCGAGCTGGATAGTCGGTGTAATAATACCTGCACCGGTGGGGATAGGAGAGACCTCGATGTTTTCTGCATCCCCACCGCCGCGGTGTTGAAGTGTGGCGAGGAATGCAGCCGAGATGAAAGAGGCGTCTGCGCCGGTGTCAGGGAGGGCATCTTTTCTGAGGCCGTTGATTGTCCCTGGAACGCGGCGGACGCGGATCGTAAGCGGACGGCTTGTTCTATAAGCCCCGTAAACACCATGGGTTAGTGCGACTGGTGAAGGACTCGATAGGTTAGCATGAGGAATGGTGGTGCTACGAACGACGTTGCGGGCACCCAAGTTTCGAGGTTGGGCGTTTTCTTCGACGCTCGTCTCAGGTTCAGGTGCGCCTTCAACCTTTCAATGCCATCCATTCGGACTGCGAGGGAAGTTGAGCGGCGAGGGGCAAGAGCCGTGAATACTATGAGATGCGTCGTGTTGTTTGTCGTGAAGCAATAAAACCGGAGTTGAACTGAAAGGTAAAGAGTTCGCAAATTCAAAAGAAAATTTACAAGGACACCCCACGAGTAAAGAGGAGAAGTGGCGGCGGCTGAGCCGTATTATGCCTTGCCGCCCAACCTCTTTATTGGGCCTATGAGGTTGGAGCAATCCAGTTTGAGCAAAAGTCGGTCAGTTCTCGGCTACACAAGGCAACGTTCGGGAGGGAGCAGCGGTGGCTGAGCTCAAGGACTCGGTAAGCAACCCGAAGGACTTGTTAGGAATCTCGGCACTCTGTCACCACTCGCCCTTTACCATGCACGATGCCTCCGCTAAATGAGGGCTTCGCACAAGTCGCGGAATGGGTTGCGCTGGACCCCGACAACGAGCTGTTCGTCTTTCGGAAGTTTGACAAACTTGCGGTGCGGAATCTCTTGTATCTGCAGGCCTAGATGTCATATAATAGGGAGCTTCTAGTAGTGGAAGAGAACTGTAGGATAGTGCATTGGTTTAACAAAAGGAAGAAAAGGTTTGTAGGAGCTGCGTAAGACTATAGGATCTATATATAAATAAGACTGCGAAGCTGCTAAGAGCTTACTATAGCTAACAGCTGTATTGAAGAGCTTATTAAGCTATTATAGTAGCTATGATATACCTCCTAGTTAGGCTGTAGAGCAGCGTAACTATAACTAGTAATAATTTTTATAGTATTTTGAAGGATTGTAAGCTTTTTAAATATTAGAAGCTAAATGTTAAAACTTTCGTCGAAAACCGCACCCCCCCCTAGGGGCGACTAGGCGTCCAAAACAGACGAAACCACTAGCATTTGAAAGCTCTCGAAAAACCCTATCTAACCGCCCTGGCTGCGACCGCGCGCGAGCGAC
>OUNM010047448.1_pt1 | contig 13493 bp, 12 predicted proteins | sample 1769961 | NCBI WGS metagenome assembly OUNM01 (sample SAMEA3914820, study PRJEB12502) | metagenome | biome: forest; material: soil | place: USA | collected 2012-03-12 | depth 0.3 m | reverse complement strand
TTTCGGCAACACGAGCGCCGGTACGCTCCCGATCCTGATCGACGAGTGCACGCGCGACGGAAAGCTGCAGAAAGGCGAGCTGAACATGATGCTCGCCCTCGGCGCCGGCATTCATTGGGGCTGCGCGCTCGTCCGCTGGTGAGGGGAAGCGACGGCGAGACGAGCCGGGGATGCTCGCGCTGGTAGCTGCGGGTGCTCCCCGTGCTAAAATCTCCAGCATGAGGCCTCTTCGTACGTCCTTGCTTGCCGCCGTCTTGACGGTCGCCGCGCCGCTCGTCGTCTTCACACTCTTCCCAGCGACGGATGCGAGTGCGTCGGTGTCGATCGCGGTCGGCTACGACGCGCTCGTGAAGGACGCCGACGCCGTCGGCGTCGTCACGCCGACCGACTCGAAGACGGTCTGGGAAGACGGCCGCATCGTCACGTACACGCACGTGAAGGTCGATCAAGGCGTCGCCGGCGACCTCGGCACCGGCGCCGACGGATGGGTCCGCACCCTCGGCGGCGTCGTCGGCAAGATCGGGCAGCTCGTCGACGGAGAGCCCGTCTTCACGGCGAACAAGTCGTCGCTCGTGTTCCTGCGCAAGTTCAAGGGCACCGGCACCTGGGAGGTGTCGGCACGCGCGCAGGGCCAGTACCCGATCGTGGTCGACGACTCCGACAAGACGAAGGCGGCCTCGCGCCGCGTGATGCGCTCGGGCGCGGTGGGCCTCGTCCTGCCGCCGAAGACGGCGACGGCGCCGGCTCCGGTCGGTCCCGCCGGTCCCGCACGCGTCGATCCGAACGGCGCCGCCGATCGCGCAGCGCAGGTGCGTCTCGCGGGTGAGGTCCTCCACGACCGCCCGCTCGAGGAGGTGACGCGCGACATCGCCGCGTCCTGGAAGAAGCTCCACACGACGACGCCTGCGAGCCCGGACCGCACGCCGCCTTCGACCACGAAGTAATCTCGTGCTGGGTCGTTCGCAGGCGCGCGGGTTGGTCACGGTCGCGGCGCTGATCGCCGCGGCGCTTGCCGTTCCGCGCGACGCGTCTGCGTTCTGCCGCACCACCACCGTCCCCGTCGTCGCCGACTTCCAGCCCTCACCCACCAAGTGCTGGGATCAGGGCAACCCGCTCTTCTGGCGGAACTCGTGCGTCGGCTACAGCCTGCAGCGCAACGCGAGCAAGCAGGTCGCGTACGAAGACGCTGCCGACGCGATGTCACGCGCGTTCACCAAGTGGACCGGCACGGCATGCCCCACCGAGGGCACGGGACGCTCGCGCGTGAGCATCGACGTGCGCGACCTCGGGCCCGTGGACTGCGGCGACGTCAGCTACAACCAGAACGGCGCGAACCAGAACGTCATCGTCTTCCGCGACGACAACTGGCCCCACAACGACTCGAACAACACGCTGGCCCTCACCACCGTGACGTTCAACCCGGACACCGGCGAGATCTACGACGCGGACATGGAGATCAACACGCACGACCAGCGCGTGACGTTGACCGATCCCATTCCCCCCGACGGCTACGACTTCGCGAGCATCGTGACGCACGAGACCGGCCATTTTCTCGGCCTGGCGCACTCCGGCGACAACCGCGCCACGATGTTTGCAAACTACACGCCCGGCGCGACGGCGATGCGAAACCTCACCGCCGACGACGTCGCCGGTATCTGCACCGTGTACCGCCCCGACGGCGCCCGCGCGGTGCTCGACGGCAAGGTCACGATGGGCGATCAGTGCGATCCCACCCCTCGTCGCGGCTACACGAGCGCGTGCGCGGAGCCCACGAAATCCGGGTGCGGGAGCTCCTCGTCACAGATCGCCCGGCGCGTGCCCGGCACGCGCGGGGTCGGCGAGTCGTCGGCCTGGCTCGGGATGGGTCTCGCCCTCGCTGGTGTGGTCGCCATGCGACGCTCGCGACGTGGTAGAGCGTTCGGCTCGAATGTCGAATGACGCGCGCGTCGTACCGCTGCTGATCACGCGTGAGGACGAGCTCGCTCGCGTCGCCGAGCGCCTCTCTCGAAGCCCCCGCGTGGCGTTCGATCTCGAGTCGAACGGCATGCACGCATACCGAGCGACCGCTTGCATCATCCAGCTATGGCTTCCCCCCGGGCCCGGCCCCGGCCCCCGCGACGGTGAGGTGATCATCATCGACGCGCATGCGACGTCGCTCTTGCCGATCGGCGACCTCCTCGCGTCCGAGACGACGGAAAAGATCGTCCACGACGTGGCCTTCGACGCGCGCATCCTCGCCGAGGCCGGCGTCTTCCTCGCCAACGCGCGCGACACGTCGCTCGCAGCCCGCATGTTGAGCCGACCGGCGACTGGCCTTGCATCGTTGCTCGAGACCGAGCTCGGGGTGCGCATCGACAAGAAGCTCCAGCAGCACGACTGGGGCGAGCGCCCGCTCACGCGCGAGATGCTCACGTATCTCGCGGGCGACGTGCTGAACCTGTCCGCCCTCGCCGACCGTCTCTTCGCCGAGGTGAACGAGCGCGGCATCGCCGACGAGGTCGAGGAGGAGACGCGCTATCGCCTCGCGTCCGCGATCGCCGGCGCGAATGCCGCCGATCCGCGTCCACCGTACGTGCGCCTCAAGGGAATCGACCGCGTGCCGGCGGCCGAGCTGCCGATCCTCCGGCACCTCGCCAACATCCGCGAGGATCTCGCGCGCGAGCTCGACGTGCCGCCGTACAAGGTGCTCGGGCCCGACGTCCTCTTCGAGATCGCGAAGAAGAAGCCGGAGACGCTCGACGACCTCGCGAAGATCCGCGGCGCCATGGGCGGAAGACGCGCGCGCTCGATCGCGAACGAGCTCCTCGACGCCGTCGTCGCCGGCCTCGAGGACGGCGCGATCCCGCCCGAAGATCAGGTGTGGTTCGAGAAACCGAAGATCCCCGGCGCCACGCTGCGCGCGCGCCGCGCCCGCGAGCAGCGCCTCACGCGCTGGCGAAAAGAGGAGGCGAAGAAGCGAGGCCTCGACGAGCAGGTGATCCTGCCCGGTCACGTCCTCCAGGATCTCGCCGACCTCGACGAGCCCAAACTCGACACGCTCGCCAAGGTCCCTGGGATCGGCGCGTTCCGCGTCGCGCGCCACGGCGAGGAGCTCGTGACCCTCCTCACCTCCCCCGCGGCCACACAAAGCGAGCCGGCGACGTGACCACACCGAGCGGCGCCTCGACGATCGGCGTGAATGGCGGCGACTTGCTCGTCGTCGCCGGAGAGGCCTCGGGCGATCGCGCGGGGGCCGCCGTCGTCTCGCATCTGCCGCGCGGCGTTCGCGCCTTCGGCATGGGCGGCGGCGCGCTTGCGGCAGAGGGCGTGGAGCTCGTCGCGGATCTTCGGGACACGACGGCGCTCGGCGTCGCGGAGGTCGCGCGGCGCGCATTCGGCGTCGCGCGCGCCTACGCCACGATCCGTGCCGCCACCGCGCTGCGCAAGCCGGCCGCGGCGCTGCTTGTAAATTACACGGAGTTCAACGCGCGCCTCGCCCACGCCTTGTGGCACACCGGCACGCGCGTGCTCTGGTACGGCGCGCCGCAGGTCTGGGCCTGGCGCACGGGGCGCGCGGTTCCGCTGCGCCGCCATCTCGATCGCATGGCCGTCATGCTCCCGTTCGAGGAGCCGCTCTGGCGGAGCTTCGGCGTCGACGCGCATTACGTCGGCCATCCCGCGCTCGAGGACCGCCGCGCCACGTGGGATCGGCTCTCCGCTCGCGAGACGCTGGGCATGACGCCGCGCGCCTGGGGCGTCGCGATCCTTCCCGGCAGCCGTCCTCACGAGGTCCGGAGATTGCTCCCCGCCATGCTCGAGGGTTACGAGAAGGTGCGGCGCGATCATGCCAGTGTCGATGCGCGGGTGCTCCTCGCGCCGAGCCTCGATGCCGCCACGCGCGCGTGGGTCCGAGCGACCGTCGACGCCGCGAAGGTGGAGCTGGTCGAGGTCGATGCGCGCTCCGGCATGGGATACGCGCTGCCGGCCTTCGACGCCGCGTTGTGCGCCTCGGGAACCGCGTCGCTCGAGTGCGTCCTCGCGCGCGCCGTGCCGATCGTCTGCTATCGCGTCGGCCTTGCCACCGAGATCGGTGCGCGGGCGTTCATGAAGACGCGTCATGTGGCGCTGCCCAACATCCTGCTCGGACGCGGGGCCTTTCCCGAGCTGCTCCAGCGGCATGCCACGGCCTCGCGCATGACCGAGGCGCTCACGAACGTCCTCGAGGCACGCGAGTCGTTCCTCGGCGCGTGCGAGGAGGTCGAGGCGACGTTCGGCGAGCGGCGCGAGGCCTCGCGCAACGTCGCGCGCATGCTCGAGCCGTGGCTCGCGACACGGGCCGCATGAGCGCGCGCAAGAACAAGCGGAACGCCGAGGCCGAGGCGCGCGCCGCAGCCAAGGCGAACGCCGCCAAGGCGCGCGCTCGCGAAGCGGCGGACGCTGGTGAATCGGCAGCCGAAGAGGGCGAGAAATTCGATCCGCTGTGGGGCCGCGCGGCATTCCTGGCGCTGCTCGGGCTCAGCGTCGGCATGCTCGGCATTCGCCTCTACGCCGCGCAGGTGGTGGGCTTCGGCGACAGCGAGGCGCTCTACGCGTGCTACGCGGCGCATCCGCAGCCGGCGTTCCTCGATCATCCGGCGCTGGTTGGAATGGTGGCGCGGGTCATCGGTGAAGGGGCCATCCCGACGCCGCTTCGTGTCCACGCCATCACGTCGGTCCTCGCGACGCTCGTCCCGTGGCTCGTGTTCTGGACCGCGCGCGCGCTCTCCGCGGCGCGTGGGCCCGCCGCGCTCGCTGGCCTCATCGTCCTCGTCATTCCCGAGACCGCGGTGGGTCTCTTCGGGCTCACCCCGGATCTGCTGCTGGCGCCGGCATGGCTTGGCGTGGTCGCGCTCGCGGCGATCGCGATGCGCGGCGCGCCGAGCAGCAATCGATCCGCGGCTGCGTTCCTCGGCGCCGGGCTGCTCGCCGGAGTCGCGTGCGCGGCAAAGGCGTCCGGCTTGCTCCTCTTCGGCGCGCTCGTCGCGACCTACGTTGCGGTCGCCTTCTCGGCAGCGCCGGGCGTTCGCGAAGACACGCGAGCGCGCGCCGCGGTGCGAACGATCTGGCCGTGGGCGGGCCTCGTTGCAGGCCTCGTGGTGCTCGCGCCGATCGTGCAGTTCGAGGCGAAGACGGGCTGGCCGATGCTCCGTCATCGCTTCATCGACACGCAGCACGACGCCGGCGTGGCGCGAGTGCTTCGCAATCTCGGTGTCTTGCTGGGCGGCCAGCTCGTCTATCTGTCGCCGGTGTTCGCCGTGCTCGTGGTCGTCGTCGCGCGCGACCTCTGGCAGCAGCGTTCGCGTGATGCGGTCTCGCGGATGCTCTTCTTCGCGTTCGCGATTCCCGTCCTCCCGCTGCTCGCGCTGTGCGTGTGGAGCCCCGTCGCCGAGCCGCACTGGCTCGCGCCGGCGTTCCTCGTCTTGCCGCTCCATGCCGCGCGGCGCGCCGGCGAGGCGGTCCTCGCATCGAAGCGTGTCACGAGCATCGCGCTCGGGGTCGCTACGTTCCTCACCGTCGTCGCGCACGTCTGGGTGCTCGCGCCCGCGGCGGCACGGCTGTTCCCGGAGTCGTCCGATCCGAAGATCGACATCGCGAGCGAGCTCTACGGCTGGCCCACGGCGATCGCCGCCGTGAAGGAGCAGATGGCCACGGCGAGCACGCCGTTCGATCCCGAAGGGCGGGAGGTGGTCGTCGTGGGTCCGCACTGGACCATCTGCGCGCAGCTCCAGGCCGCGCTCCCCGGCGTGCGCGTGGGGTGCGCAACGCCGATCACCGACGACTTCGACGCGTGGCTCCCGCGCGAAGAGTGGCGCGCCGCCGAGCACGTCCTGTGGGTCACGGACAATCGTTACCCCGGCGACGGCGCCGAGCAGCTCCCCGGTCACGTGAAGGAAGCGCAGAGCCGCATCCGCTACCTGCGGGGCGGCCGAACGGCACGGATCTTCGAGATGTATCTCTACGATCGGCGAGCCCAGGGCTCTCTGTAGATTTCCCGCGCCGACCTGCGATGCTCGCCGCCATGGCGGACGACGACCACAATCCGTATGCGCCGCCGGCCGCGGCGGAACCGGACGACGCTGGCGAGCCACGTCGTGCCTTCAGCGACGAGTACGACGACGGCCCGAACGAGTTCGAGAGCGAGCGCCGTCCGTGGATCGTATGCCTGCTGCTCACGCTGGTTACCCTGGGCTTCTATCCGTCGATCTGGTTGCTGCGACGCCGGCCGTTCCTCGATCGCCAAGAGACGAGCACCAAGCTTGGCACCACGCTGCCGATCATCACGATCGTGCTCAGCGCCCTGAGCGTCATCGTCGTCTTCGGCGGCGACCAGGCCGCTGGGCTGAGCCGTATCTTCTCGATCGCCGGCGGCATCACCGCGCTCATCGCGAACTTCACCGTGCTGAACATCCTTCGCTCGGTGTCGTCGCGAACCGGCCGTTTTCTCGGCTTTTCGACGATGGGCACGTTCTTCTTCGGGATCTACTACCTGCAGTACAAGATCAACCAGATGGCGGACACGCCGGCGCGCGCCGAGCGTCCGCGCAAGAAGAAGAAGCGCAAGAAGCTGGAGGCGCTCGCGGCTGCCGAGGCGGACGCCGACGCCGAGCTGCGCGCCGAGGAAGAGGCGCGCAAGCTGCAGCTCTAGGCGGGCTACGGAGACGCGGTGGTCGGACGCGGCGGCATGGCCGAGAGGCCCGCGTCGCGGATGAGGGCGAGGTCCTCTTCTTCTTCGGGGTTCGGCGTCGTGAGGAGCTTCTCGCCGTAGAAGATCGAGTTGGCGCCCGCGAGCATGCACATGAGCTGTGCCTCGCGTGAGAGCGCGGTGCGCCCCGCCGAGAGTCGAACGCGCGCCTTCGGCATGAGGATGCGCGCGACCGCGATCATGCGAACGAGATCGAGCGGGTCGACCGGCGGCATGTTCGCGAGCGGCGTTCCCTCGACCGGCACGAGCGCATTGACGGGAACGCTCTCCGGCTGCGGCTCGAGGTTGGCGAGCGTGCGGAGCATCTCGCAGCGATCGTCGACGCTCTCGCCCATGCCGATGATCCCGCCCGAGCACACCGTGACGCCCGCCTTGCGGACGTTCTCGAGCGTGCGAAGTCGGTCGTCGAAGGTGCGCGTCTTGATGATCGAGCGGTAGTTCTCGCGGCTCGTGTCGAGGTTGTGGTTGTAGGCGTCGAGACCGGCATCCGCGAGGCGCTTGGCCTGCTCCTCGGTGACCATGCCGAGCGTGACACACGCCTCGAGACCGAGATCCTTCACGCCGCGCACCATGCTGAGGACGCGATCGAAGGCGGGGCCGTCTTTGACCTCACGCCATGCGGCGCCCATACAGAAGCGCGTGGAGCCGAGCTCCTTCGCGCGCTTGGCGCTCGCGATCACGTGCTCGACGTCGAGCATCTTCTCGGGACCGACGTTGGTGTCGTAGTGGCTCGACTGCGGGCAGTAGGAGCAGTCCTCGGCGCAGCCTCCGGTCTTGACGCTGAGGAGCGTGCAGAGCTGCACCTCGTTGTCGGGGTGATGCTGCCGGTGCACGGCGCGCGCCTCGTCGAGGAGCGGGAGCAGCGGACGGTCGTAGAGCGCGCGGACAGCCTGTCGCGAGTACTTCTCGGTCATGAGGCGGCCACGCTACTCGAAAACCCGGAGCGCCTCCACTCCAGCGATTTTCGCGGCTTTTTGCGTGATTTTCAGGTCATTCGTCGTCGTCGTTCGCGCCGGGATCGCTGTCGCGGCTGAACATTCGACCGATGGTGTTCCGGCCGATCTCGAGCCTCCGCGCAGCCTCGGCCTTGTTCCCGTCGCAGGCCTCCAGCGTCGCGGCGACGTACCGCTTCGTCGCCTCGTCGAGCGTCATCCCGAGGGGAATCACGACCGCGCCCTCCCCCGCTCCCGCACTCGCTCCCGCACTCGCACTCGCGCTCGCTCCCGCACTCGCACTCGCACTCGCTCCCGCGCTCGCTCCCGCTCCCCTCCGCGTCCGCGGCAAATGCCCAGTCCCAATCCTCCCATCGGGCGCGAGCACGACAGCGCTCTCGATCCAGTGCTCGAGCTCCCGCACGTTCCCGGGCCACGTATGCGCGCGCAACACCGCGAGCGCCTCGCTCGACAGCTCCGGCGCGGGCCGCTTGTATCGCTTCGCGTACATGTCCGCGAAGTGATGCGCGAGCTGCTCGATCTCCGCGGTCCCGCGCGCAGCGAGCGGCGGGATCTCGATCTCGACGACGCGTATCCGGTAGTACAAATCCTCGCGGAACTTCCCCTCCGCGACGAGCCGTTCGAGATCCTGGTGCGTCGCACAGACGACGCGCACGTCGGCGCTCAGCGTCTGCCTTCCACCCACGCGCTCGAACGTGCGCTCCTGCAAGAAGCGAAGCAGCTTGCCCTGCACGTCGTGCGGGAGATCGCCGATCTCGTCGAGGAAGAGCGTTCCGCCCTGCGCCATCTCGACCTTGCCGGGCACGCGACGATCCGCGCCGGTGAACGCGCCGCGCTCGTGCCCGAACAGCTCGCTCTCCACGAGCTGCACGGGCAGCGTGGTGCAATCGACGGTGACGAACGGCCCGGCCTGACGCGCCGAGTTGACGTGGATCGCCCTGGAAAACAGGCCTTTTCCGGTGCCGGTTTCGCCGCGCAGGAGCACCGTCGCATCGGTCTGAGCGGCGAGCGTGATGCGCTCGTAGACGGCGCGCAGCTCCTCGCTGCGCCCGACGATGCGATTGAACGGACCGCGAAGCGTGAGCCCCGCGCTCGAAGGCTCGGCGGGCCGGAGCGTGGTGAGCGAGAACGCGCGCGCGATCTGCGTGGCGAGGGCGACGAGATAACGCTCGTCCTCCTCGTCGAACGCGGTGACTTGCCCTTCGCTCTCGTCGAGATGCGAGATGCGATTCAGCACCTGCACGACGCCGCGCACGGGTCCCCGTCCCTCTTCGCGGATCGGAACGGCGAGGATCGACCGCGTGGTGTATCCGGTCGCCTTGTCGACCGACGGATCGAACCGCGAGTCGGTCGCCGCATCCGCGATGCGAACCTGCTCTCCCGTCCGCGCCACCCATCCCGCGATGCCTCGCTCGAGCGGCAGGCGCAGCGTCGGCAGCTCGGGCAAGAGCGCGACGCGGCTCACGAGATCGCCTTGCTCCGCGTCGACGAGCCAGATCGTCGCGCGCTCGGCCGCGAGCGCCTCTGCCACGCGCTCACACGCCGTCGTGAGCAGCGCGTCGAAGTCGACCTCGCGCGTGAGCAGCGATGCGAGATCGACGAGCAGCGAGAGGCGATTGAGGCGGTTCACGATCGATGGAGCGCGCTCTTCCGCGATCGGCGGCAGGAGCGTGTCTCTCTGGAACGTAGCGTTCGACATCGGGTTCTGCATGCGAAACTTCAGGCGGCGCGCTGCCCGTCGAGCGGGACGCCCAGATCGAGCACCATCCCCTCCCTCGCTGCGATGCTCGACGTGTAGAGCGACTGCGCGCGCTTCTCGAAGTCGTCGACCTGCGCGTCGGTGCGCATCGGATCGTGGTGATAGAGCACGTACTTGCCGACGCCGGCGGCGCGTGCGAGCTCGGCGCCGTCGACATACGTCGAGTGTCCCCACCCGACCTTGGTCTTGTACTCCTCGGGCGAGTACTGCGAGTCGTACACGAGGACGTCGGCGCCCTGCGCGAGCGTACGCAGCGCGGGATCGACGCACGCGTAGTGCTCGGTGTCCGTGGCGTAGACGAGGCTCTTTCCCTCGTGCTCGATCCGATACGCGACGACGCCGCCCGGGTGGTTGCCCTTCGCGACCGTGACCTTCGCTTCGCCCACGTCGAACGTCTCGCCGAGCTTCACCTCGCGCGTGGTGAGACGCGCGCCGAGCTCGTCGACACGCACCGGGAACACCGGCGCGGTCATCTGGTGCTCGAGCGCTTCGCGCACGGACATGACGCCGTTCGCGTGGCCGACGATCGTGAGATCGGTCTGCTTCATGTAGACGGGCACGAAGAACGGCAGGCCCTGGATGTGATCCCAGTGGTAGTGCGAGAGCAGCATCGTGAGCGCGAGCGGCTCCTTCTCCTTCTCCTTCACGAGGTGATTGCCGAGGCCGCGCAGGCCGGTGCCCGCATCGAGCACGATGCGCGTCTTGCCGCACACGACCTCGACGCAGCTGGTGTTACCGCCGACGGCCGCGGTGTCGGGGCCCGGCGAGGCGATGCTCCCACGGACGCCCCAGAATCGAATACGCATGGTGTTGACCTCGGCGCCCGCTTCTTCAAGTCCGATGCCAGCGACGAAACCCCCGTAATTTCCGGGTCCGCCTGCGCGCGTGCACCTCGTTTGGGCGATGCACCCGCACGGCCGCGCGCCGTTTTGGTGCACGCCGGTAGCCGTCCGCACACGGCCGGCGTTATTCTCGCGGCATGTCGAGACGCGTGCTCATCGCCGATGACTCGGCCGTCGCGCGTGTGTCGGTAGCTCGCCGCGTCAGAGCCGACGGTATCGAGGTGGAGGAGCAAGACTCCGCTGCGGGCGCGTCGGCGGTGGACAGCGCCGACCTCGCATGCGCGCTCCTCGACCTCGAGCTCGGCGACGGGCTCGGCACCGACGTCGCGCTCCACCTGCGCAAGGGTCAGGGCGCGCTACCGATCGCCTTCTTCACGAGCACGCGGACCCCCGAGGTCATCGCCGTCGCAAAGCAGTTCGGTCCCGTGTTCGCGAAGCCTACCGAGCTCGATCAAGCGATCGACTGGGTCAGGCGCCACGGTCGCTGAGCGTCACTCGAAGAGCTGGATCGCGTTTCCGTCGCTCCAGAAGTACCGATTCTGGAACGTGCCGTCGGGCGTGATGCCCGTGCCGTAGACGGACTTCGAGAACTGATGGCTGTCCTTCGAGAAGCCGGCACCGGCTCCGAAGCCGAGGTCGAGCGGAGGCAGGTTCTCGAGGCCGATGACGAGGTTGTCGGCGTTGATGGTGCCCTTCGTTGCCTTGAGGCCCTCGACGAAAACGCGGCCCGCGAGATAACCCTCGAGCGCGGTGAACGTCGGCTGCGCGCCGGACGGCTGGACGAGACGCTTGTACTCGAGGACGGCGTCGCTGTTGTCGCTGTCGTAGTTCGGCACCACCTGCGAGACGAACACGTTCTCCGTGTACGGCTTTCCGCCGCTCGGCGTGTTCACGCTTCCGAGGTCGTGCAGGCGCTGCGCGAGCGAGTTCGGTCCGACGAACGACACGTTGCTGAAGAGCAGCGTGAGGCGGCTCGCCTTGTTGAGCTGCGTCTGCTCGGCGTCCGTCGAGTACTGCCACTGCTTGAGCGCCTGGATGAACTGCGTGGCCGGACCGTACGTGTCCGTCATCATGACGCCGACCGTGTGCGGCAGCGTATCGGCCGCGAGCATCGCCTTCAGGTACGCGATCGCCGCCGCCGACTGCGCCGGCACGCTGCCCGCGTCGTCACGTGAGTAGCGAAAGCGCTGGAACACCGGCGGCGCATCGCGCAGCGCCTGGTACGCCGCGACGAGACCGTTGTAGCCGGCGTCACCGAACGTGTCGTTCTGATCGAAGCTGATGATGTGCTTGTCGTCCGGCACCTTGAGCGAGAAGAAGAACTCCAGCGTCGCGCGCGCTTCCTGCGCGTAGCTCGCACGGACGTTGAAGATGTACTTTGCACACGGTCCGGCCTTCGTGTCCCGGAGCATGGCCGTGGCGCCTGTGAACGCGCCGAAGTAGAGCGTGCCGGTCTCGACGATGATCGGCGCCGAGCGAACCATGGTGGGCGTTCCGACGCTGCCGATGACCGCGCTGACCGCCTTCGGGCCGGCGAGCAGAGCCGTCTGCGAGAACGGGGGCTGGCCGGCGACCGGAGGCATCTGCGTGGTCGGGCAGTGCGGAGGAAGCATCGTGTCGACCGCGTCGACGAGCTGCCGCGCATTCGACTCTGCGACGGACGGTGTGTACTGGTCGTCGAGGAACACGAGCTCGAGCTTGCGACCGCGAATGCCGCCGACGGCGTTCTGCGCATCGAAGGCGAGCTGGATGCCGCGACGCATCTCGAGCCCGAGGTCCTGGCTCGGACCGGATGCCGGTGCGCTCTGCCCGATGCGGATCGGCGCCGATTCGGGCGCGACGCAGAGGTTCTTCTTGATCGTCGGATCCGTCGACGGCACGCAGACGAGCTGCCCGCCGCAATCGGCGTCAGTCGCGCAATTCTTCGGGTCGAACGTGGACGAGCACGCAGAGCTGCCCGCGATGACGCTGAGGCTCGCGGCTGCGGCGAGCAATACCCACCGATTGATAGACATGTCCAAGCTCCTTCAGAATTTCAAGTGCCAGGATGCGCCGGCACCACGGCCATCCGTCCACGGCGTGAGACCAGCGGTCGACGGCGCTTTTTCGGGCTCCGACGGCGAGCTGGCGAAGTACCAGATGAGACCGGTGACGGCGACGACCGCACCTCCGATGCCGATGCCGAGACCGAGGTTCGCTTTCGCGACGGCGGACTTCGCATCGTCGAACGACGGATCGCCGGGAGCCGCTGCGCACTCGTGCGACGAGCGCGAGCAGTTGCCGGGAACGTCGCCGAGGCCCGTGACGAGGAACACCGCTCCGACCACCATCGCCGCTCCGCCGAGACCGGCGACGATGAGCGGAACAGCGGAGCGCGAGGGCTTGGTGGGCTCGCTCGTGGTGCCGCTGCTCGTGCCGCCTCCGATGGTCGGCGCCGCGCCGTTGTCGCCGAAGATCGCGGTGATGGTCCGCCCCTTCTCGCCTGCGCTGATCACCACCGACTCCGTCACTTCCTTGCCGGCGTGAACGAAGCGAATCGTGTGCTTGCCCGGATCGAGGTCGTGCGCCTTCCCTTCGTCGAGGCGCGCCTGAGCGAGCGTTCCGTCGACGTACACCTGAGTGTCGAGCAGGTCGGCTCCCTTGCTGTCGCGCGCCACGAAGCTGACCGACGGCACGGTGCGCGAGAGCTCGTCGCCGAACTTCGCGCAGTCGGACTGGATCAGCGCCGGGCACGACGACTGCGCGCAAAGAAGGAAAAGGCGCTTCGCGTCGGCGAGCTGGCCCCGGTCACGCGCGTCTTGGCCACGGCTGTGAGCCTCCACGCACTCGTCCTTGCTGGGCGGCGCAGCCTGCGCGGTGTCCGCGTAGCCGAGTCCGGCGACAGCGACGAGGAGAGCGGTGACGGTTCGCGAGCGCGTCGTACGAGTGTGAGTGATCATAGACATCCCGGCTTGAAGACCTTCTTGGTCCCCTCGAAGTAAAAGGGCGGATTGCAGTCCACTTTGTTGGTCGCCGAGGGCCGCTCGGGCGCAGGCGCGGGCGCGGCGGCCGGCGCGGCCGGCGCGGTGACGGGCGGCGGAGTCGCCGGCTTTGGCGCCGGTGCAGCCACGGGGACGTAGACGATGCGCGTCTTCGGCTGCGCCGCAGCCGATGCAGCGAGGGCGGCGGCATGCGCCGATGCCGAAGCCGACGCGGCAGCCTTCGCGCTCTCCGCCGCG
>OUNM011210308.1_pt1 | contig 13496 bp, 13 predicted proteins | sample 1769961 | NCBI WGS metagenome assembly OUNM01 (sample SAMEA3914820, study PRJEB12502) | metagenome | biome: forest; material: soil | place: USA | collected 2012-03-12 | depth 0.3 m | reverse complement strand
GGATGGGCATCAATCGATGCATTCCTCCCATGGACCTTCAATGTCGGGGGGAAGTCTGCTGGGGATTCGATGCGGGGTGTAGCGGTGAAGGTTTCGGGGGAAACAGAGTTTCGGAGAGGGCGGCGTTCCCAAAGCGCTTCGCTAACTTTGGGAACGAGAGTGGGGGGGGCGAAGGTCGGCTGCGCGTTTCCTGTTCGAGGGCGAAGTACGCACATGGTGGAATTTCAAACACGGCGGCTTCGGCGCAGAGTAACTCATGAAAGCATTCAAAATCGGCGCCGCGCTGGCAGTCATTGCTTTGTTCTGCACCTCTTGCGCTTCGCCGCCCATAACCGCTTCAAATCATCGGCATCATCATTGCCAAGTGGAAGAATCATCGGGCTCCAGCGACCCAGGGCCCACGTGGGATGTCAGCTCGCCTCCGACGCCCAGTTCACCGGCTCCTCCGGACCCGATTCCAGGTCTACCGGTCTATAACGCCGACGGGGTTTATACGGGGACTTTTTGAAAAGGTTAGTTGCGTTTGAGCCTGCGTCGGATCCATGTCGGGTTGCGGCGACAATCTGTAATGGCTCTGACACGCACAATGTCGCCCTCCACACGGTAGTAAATCGCGAAAGGGAAACGACTGGCGATGGCGCGATGTGATCCGTAGACGATGCGATGTATACCGGCGTAAAGGAGCAGCGAATCGATGTCGGCGAAAATGGAGTCGAGAAAGTACGAGCCGAGTCCTGGCGCCTGCTCCTCATAGAAGTGAAATCCGGCAGCGAGATCGTCCTTGGCGTCGTCGACGATCTCGATCTTCATGACACCCGCTTACGGATGTCAGCCTTGGCCTGTTCCCAGTCGGTAAAATGCGCTTCTCCCGAGGTGATCCGCCGCTCCCGCTCCTCAAGAACCTCGCGGTGCCAATCAGGCGATTCGAACCCATCGACATTACGGCTCAAGTCCGCCCAAAGCGCCTCCATCAACTGGAGCTTTTCGGAAACTGTCATTTCATTTAGTGGCAGCGTCACAGGCATGGGGAATCTATAACCGAAGTAATCTAGAAGTCGAATCCGCTTTTTCGTCTACATGTGCCGCGCCGTTTGCCGTGCCCAGGAATCTCCTGAGCAGGGTGCTCAATGTCCGTTTCACCAAAGACCTACCTCACTGAGACCAGCGTCCCCACCGGAATCTCCTTAAACAATTCCCGAGCCGCCGCCGCGGGCAGCCGGATACACCCGTGCGAGGCGGGATATCCCGGCACGATGCCCTGATGCATCCCAAAATCCTCCCCATTAAGCCGCATGAAGAAGGGCATGTCGCACTTATAAATGGTGGAGCGATGCACGAGATTTTTGTCGGTGATCACGTATTCGCCCGGTTTCGTGGGGTGATCGCTTTTTCCGGACGAAATCTCGGTGGTTTTTACAATCCCGCCATTTCGGATCACGTTGGCCTGCTGGTCGGAGAGCGAGATCTCGATCCGGAGCTTTTCGGGCGAAGGCGCTCCGGGAATCAACGCCTGCATCGTGGGTGCGCTTCCAGTCAGGGCGGCGAAGAGCACTGCTGGAAAATGCGACCTGGCGCTGGCGATGCCGCGCTTGGCGCCGTGATCGAGCAGCGCTTGCACGTACTCCGTCCGGCCCAGGCCGGCCGCGAGCATGAGCACGTTCATACCCTTTTCAGAGGCGAGATAGCTGCGCAATTCCGGATGCGAGACCATCTGGTGAAAAACCTTTTCCGTGGGGCTATTCAGCGGCGTGTTTGGATCAGCCCCGGAATCGAGCATGAACTTGAAGGACGGCAGGTCGTTCGTCGCGAGCGCATAAGCCAGCAGCGGTTGCGCCCGACCTTCCCGCACGGGTTGTGTGGCATGCTTCGCGAGCAGGAGTTGCAGCTTCTGGGTGTCGCGCGCGGTCACGGCGGCGGACGCCAGTCGCGTGGTGACGGCATTCCACTCCAGACGACCCGGCTGCCGCTGCAGAATCGGATCGATGATCCGCCAATCGCCGGTCTCGCACGCCGCCTGATACAGCTCGTGCGCTCCCTGGCCCGCGTCGCCAGACGCCGGAGCGCCTTGCTCGAGCAGAAATTGCAGCGTCACGATCTTCCGCGCCGCGATCGCGTAGTAGAGCGGCGTGTGTCCGGCCTGATCCTGCGCATTGATCTCCGCGCCCTTTTCCAGGAGCAGCTGCACGAGTGGCGTACTCTCCTGCGCTGCGGCCACCATGAGAGGAGTCCGGTCGGTTGCATCCGCGAGATTCACATTTGCCCCGGCTGCGAGCAGCCGATCGATTATGCCCCGATCCGCGTTCGCGACGGCCGCCGAAAGCGCGCCTTGGCCCTGGGCGTTTCGGCCATTCACATCAATGCCCGCGGCGATAAAAAGCCCGACCAGCGTCTCATCGCGTTTGCCCACCGCTTCCACAAAGCCGTCCGCAGTGAGCGCCGCACCGGCGGCTTCGACCTCCGCGACCGCTTTCTGGCGGGCATCGAGTGGCGGCGCCTCAGGGGCGGTCGAGGCATTGGCTGGCGACTGCGCATCGCCCTTCGCCGCGTCGTGATCGGAAACGCCGGCGCTCTTCGCCAGCTTCGAGACGGCCGATTCCACCCCGGATAATGCGCCCGCAGGCGCCAAGGCGCCCCGGTGCCGGATCCAACCCCAGAAGACGCAGAGTGTCAAAAGGAGTCCGGCGGCGACGATGCTGGAGACCGCAGGCGTTCTCCGCCCATTCATTCGAAGCGCGATGGTCATAGGCATGAACCTCGAAAAGAGGCATGGAAAGAACGCGCGGGCGGAGACGATCGGATGTGTGAATTTCGGTCCAAATCACGTTTGGCCGAATAGGCGGCAACGGGTGTCGGGTAGACCGTTGCGCCGCTGGCGGCGTCAGGATATATTTGGAGGGTGGATGCTCCGCCCCAGACCCAGGCATTTGTAGGCGTTGTGCGCACTGAACGAGGCCCTTCGTACACGACGCACGCGTTGCGCTTCGCCATGGTCTTCCTGTTCGCGGCGACGCTGGGATCGTTTGCGGCGCAGACAGCCGGAGCGCCTTCTCCGGCGTCTACGGAGCTTTTCAAGTGGTTCGACCAATTGCCGCTGCCCGACGTCAAGGATCTGCCGTTCATCGAGATCTGGACCGGACACAGCACGTCCAAGCCGAGCGGTTTGCCACTTTACACGACCATCCAGGGTTTCCTGTTAAAAGACGAAGGCCCGGCCTTTACCGCCGTAATGCGGGACCTGACCACCGTGACTTTCGCAAAGTCCGGAAACACGCCAAATACCGAAGGTTTCGTGGGCTACCGTATTGCTTCCCTGGAAGCCGAAGTGCGGCGGATTCTGCCGACTCTCGGAGACGAGAAAGCCTTCTTTCTGGGGCATGATGAAGCGGATGACCACCTTAACCCCGTTGGGGAATTGTTCGCGCTGGCGCGAACTTGTGAGCGTCGGGGTCGCGCCGATTTATCCAACGCCATTTTCAAGAAACTTCCGCAGGCTCGCAAGGCCATGGACGATGGCGCATCTCAGTGGTCATTGAGGGAACTGCTCGAAGAAGAATTTGCGAAACTTCTCTTTCGGTTGGCGATGTACGATTTCCAGAAGGCAAATCACAGCCGCGAAGATTTGGTGAGCGAATGCCGCAAAATCGAGGATCTTTGTCCCAAAGCCGAATCGGAACTAAAGGAGGTTCGCGGGTGTCGAGAGGCGCTCGAAAGTCAATTGAGCAAAGATGCCGCACACCGCCCCGTGAGTGATGCCGAGCTTGCCAAGCTTCCACCGGATCAGCGAGCTGCCGAATGGATCTATCGCCTGCGCGATGAAACCCTCCATCACGCCGATCCAGAACAAAGGTACGCCGACAAGGAGGAGTTGTTGCCGAGCAATGGAGCCTACGCGGCGCTCGTATCGATGGGCATCGAGGCGGTTCCGGCGCTCCTGTCCGCTCTCGACTCCCGTGACCGCACTCGCACCGTGATGACGAACGGGCTCTGGGATGAGATCTGGCTAAGTCCAGTTCGAGAGGAAGCTATCGATGCGCTGAATGCCATCGCGGGATTCCAATTCAACCGCGGAAATATAAAAGTGGAGGCGGCCAAGTGGTTCGAGCGTGTCTCGCGGAACGATGAAAAGGGCTATCTCATCGATCGCCTGCGTGCTGAACGAACAATCGATGTTGCCCAGCGCCTGCTGAAAAAATATTCGGACGAGGGCGCGTCCGCGATTCGCGACATCATGCCCGGAGTGGGAATTTTTGAACGATACAATCTGATCGCTCAGCTCGGGGCGCACGATTCACCGGTCTGTAGAGAGATTTTGTCCCAGGAGATGATGCACGGCTCCGTGCTTTGCAATCGGGTCCAGGCCGCGACGGTCCTGGACCATTTCGGAGTGCCCGACGCGGCGCTGGCGATGCGAGCAGAGTGGCAGAAAGCGCTTCCGACCTTGCCCGCGACGACCTACGATGAAAGGAGTTGGGATTCACCCGTCTTCCTTGTTCGGTTTCTCGTGTTCAGTGCAGCCCCGGAAGGTCCTGGCACTTTTATTGGCGCCACTGACCGGCTCCCGCTAGCATGGAGGCTCGACCTTATCTATGAAATGGTGGGGCGAAACTTACCCAAAGAACCGCCTCCGATCTCTGCTGCGACTCTGCTGGCCATGGAGGAGGTTCTCATCGAATTGCTGACCGACACCACGCCGATATCTGATGCTCGAGGAATTCTCCTGGCTAAGTCGCCGGAACCGCGCATCTGCGATCTCGCAGCCGAGACCCTGCACAAATTGTCGCCGAACAAGTATCATTTCGACGTAAACGCCCCGCCGGGCGCGCGCGATCGGCAATGCATCCAATTCGCCAATCTTCGCGCGCAAGAACTTGGAAAGCCTGTGCGCGACGTCCCTCCGGAATTACCTGCGAAGCACCTCGCTCCTGCGCATGCGTGTGATATTGCCGCGATCGAATGGAAGGTGGATTCCGTCACGCCGCCGGCAGCCTGGCGTGCCCGCGTCGCAAAAATGAAAGGCGCGCCGCTGAATGCCGCCGCGCTCATCTCGTTGCTTTGCGATTACGCAAAAAGGCCGTTGCCTGGAACCAAGGGAATACGGTTCGAACTCCTCCGGTATGATGATTTCTCTGGAGTCAAACTCACGATCGAGCTGGAGAAAGGCATTCCGCCGACCTCACCTTCCCCGGGAGTCCCTTCCTTTGGCATTTGCTCCATTGGCTCCGATAAAGGCGATAGGAGGAAACTGTCTGACCTGGCCAAGGCGGATGAGTGGAAAACGCTTTCGGAGGTGATCGCGGATTTTCGCAAAGCGCCGCCGGACAAAGCATTCGAATTTGCGGCGGAGATTGCGTTGGAATGAATTCGAGCGCGGATGTTTTTTTCGAGTGTTGCCTGTTGATTCGCTTTCAATGAAGTGCGTCGATTTTCGGGATGGCGCAATTGATCCTCAGAGATATCTCCGTTCGAACGCTTCGCAGTATGAAACATATCCTTCTTCGATCGGTTTTCCTCTTCGTCCTTTACGTCACTCCTCGCGCATGGGGCGCTGCCAAGGATGCAGTGGCGCCATTCACGGTGACAGTCGTTCCGTCTTCGAGCGAAACCAATGGCAGCAGGATAGTCATCGGCGGCGACAAACCCAAAGACTTCTACGTCGTTCTAACCAATACCTCCAAAAAGTCAGAGCCAGTCTTCGAGGCTTGGAACAGCTGGGGGTTCCGGGCGGTTTCCTTCGAGTTGACTTTGCCTGATGGGAAGAAGATCGCAATTTCGAAGGGAGCGGCAATTTGGACGAGGAATTTTCCTTCCATATTTCAGATTCCGCCTGGCGAGCATCAGGTTTATGCCCTTTGTCTGGACAAGCGATGGGAAACCCATCCCAAGCTGGATAGCGATTTCGAGATTCAAATCAAACTGAAGGCGATCTACCAAGTTGAAGCCACTCCAGAATCGACAGAGCACAAGGTCTGGACGGGTCGCGTAGAATCTAAATCGTACGACTTCACGCTCGAACATTTGGGAGCCGGCGAATAACCACGCCTAATGTGTCCGAGCGCCATGCCGGTGGATGACTGCCAGGCTCCAGAGATCTGAAGCCCACTTGGGAGGTCAATTCGCCTCCCGACCGACCCGATTTGCACTTCTCGGCCTACAGTGCCGACGCGCTTTCACGGGAACCTTAAACAGCCTTTCGCGACATGCTCACAGCCTCGCCTCAGCTCGCTGAAGCCAATCGAGGAGCAGGCCATTGATTTCTACCGCGCGGGTAATCGTGGCGGCGTGGGCCGCGCCGGGCAATTCGATATAGCGAGCGCTCGTCAAGAGATCCGCCAACTCGCGGCCGTGCCGGGCCGGAGTGATGATATCTTGGGCTGCACTGACGACGAGCGCAGGGGTGTCTCGAAGCTTTGGCAGTTCCGGGCGGGGATCGTGCCGCGCCATCGCGGCAAGCTGCCGCATGACGATCGATGGCTGATCCGCCAGATCTCGGCCAAAGCAATCCGCAAATTGAAGGGCAAGCTCTTCGAGATTCGCCGTCGCATACTCACTCGGCGAGAGGATCATTTTCAGGAAAGCGCGGCGCCGGGCGCGGCGCGGTCCAAACTGACCGCGCAGGCCGAGCCAAAGCTTTTGCAGAGTGAGTCGCGAAGCGTCTGCGCCACGCGCCACGGTGCAAAGCAGCATGAGGCTGCGCACAAAGCTGGGTTGTTGCAGGGCGAGGCGCTGCGCGATGACTCCGCCCATGGAATGGCCTGCTACATGGCAGGAATCCCAGCCCGCGGCGCGGGCGAGGGCGAAAGCATCGCCGGCCATTTGTTCGATCGAAAGCGTTGCGTTGCGCAGCAGGATGCTTTGTCCCAGGCCGCGATTGTCGAAGGTAAGGAGACGGCAGCTCGCACGCAATGCTTCGACCTGTGGACGCCAGCCGCAGCCGGCCACGCCTACACCCTGAATGAGAAGGAGGGGCGGTCCGCTGCGACCGTGAAGCTCGTAAAAAAGTGTCGCGCCATCGTGTTCGAGCGTAGGCATGGATCAGGGATGAATTAAGCTTTGCTCTTCTCGCAGCAGGTGCGCTGACAAACTTTGTATCATTGGCCGCGAGTTGTTCTCCGTAGACCCCGGCGTTGCGATCCCATTGTTGCTCGCCGTTAATGCTTGGCGCGCGCACTGCATTGGCACTCAGCAGTTGGGGCGCTTCCTCTCGAAATTTAGTTGAGGGTGCATGGCGGCTTCAAAGTTCTGGTAAGGCTCCTGCCTGGACACACGGGGCGGTCACCGTGGAAATGGAAGGTCTGGCGGAGACGCCGTGGCGCTTGAGGCTTTCGTCCAATGCCAACGCCGGCAGTGCGGGCAGCGTTCGTAGCGTGTGGGTCCGAAGTTGAGCGCCAGCAGTGGCGCGTCATATTCCTCGCCGCAGCCCGGGCACTTTCTTCGGCCATAGAACAACTTGCCGAGATCGAATCGTCCGTAGGCGAAAAAGGCCAGCAGGCCGATCGCGCCCAAGAAGTAAAACGCCAACCACAACTGAATCGCGACAGTCCAAAACGGCCGGCCCAGCCCGCCGATGTTCCAGCTCATGAGAAAGATTGGAAAATTGCCGGCCCAATGTAGGGCCATCGCGCCAAGGATCCCCCAGGCAAATCCACGCCGCAGCCGCCACAGCGCGACGGAAACAAATGCGGAGTGCAAAATGCACGTCATGAACCGCTCGCTCAGGTAGCCGCCAAACTGGTAAAAGGGCAGTCGAGCGAGCTCGGCATTCTGCGCGACCCGATGGGCGATAAACCACATTTCTCCGAGCGCGAAGCCGAGGCCGATGGCCAGCGCATAGCGGGCGAAATTTTCCCGGCGAATGTCCCGGAAGATGACGGGAATTAAGAGGGGAACGAGCTTGGCCGGCTCCTCCGTGAGCGGCGCGTAGAGTGTGATCAGCCACTGGTAGGCGGTCGACGTGGCGCCGAGATGGGCCACGGCCCAGTGATCCAGCGGCACGCGAATCAGATAAAACGCGAGCGGCTGCAAGGGCAACACCACCGCTGCCGCCAGCCACACCCATCGCGTGTCGGCCGGCAGGCGCAGTCGATGAATCATGGTGCCAAAGACCGCCAGTGCGATCGCTGAGGTAATGATTTCGGCGTAATATATTCCGAGCATGTCGGTGGTGAGAATTCGGCGCCTATCAGGCGCCTTTGGCCGACGTCGTCAATCACTTTCCCCTCACCCGAAAGAATGATGACGGGCTCGACGCGGAGTGCTGAGCTCGTGTACGCAGCCCCCAGTTCTCCCCCTCGTTTCCCCCCATGTCTATGACCTCCTCCCCCGGCGCGCGCTTGCGCCTCGCCCTCGGCATTTTCATCTCCGCCTTGGCTTCACTGCCCGCAGTCGCGGGAACTTCGGTGAATGTCGGCGATCCGAATAATCCGACGGGTCTGCAGGCCGCCATCTATGCCGCCTATAATGGCGGAGCCTCCACGATTACGATCAATCCCGGGACCTATAACATCCCGAGCAACCTCGCTTCGTATAGCTCGCAAAATGGCTATGCCCTCTGGCTGGATCATCTGCAGAATCTGACGATCAATGCCGCGAGGGTGACCTTGAATTTCTCAGATTCGTCGTTCAATTGCATCGATATCCGCTACTGCGCCAATCTAGTCTTCCAAGGCGCCTATCTCACGGCGCCGGGAAATTTTACTCAGGGAACGGTCTATAACTCCGGACAGGATGCGAGTGGCAACTATTACATCGATGTGACCATCAATGCCGGCTATCGGACGGACTGGACGAATACCACCGACTGGGCGGCGAGCGCTACGACGCAGGACTTCGATACGAGGACGCACCGCTGGAAGTGGCATATGGGCGATTACAGCGTGAGCATCCCGCCGACCACGCTCAATGCCTCGCAACGGCAATATCGGTTCATCGTCAATAGCTCCGACTTCATGCCGGGGACGCGGAATCTCGCGATCGATCGGAATTTCGCCTATGGCGACACCGTTGCCATCCGGGCGAGAGCGGGAACGTGCATCAGCCTGAACGCCAACTCGTATGTGACCTTGCAGAATATCACGAACAGCATCGCCAATGCGACGCAATGGGCGGCAAGCAATAACGATCATGTCTGGTTCGATCACTGCAATTTCGTCTATCAACCGATCCCGGCGGGCGGAACGGTGCGCGGCGTGCTCGGGCCGGACGGCGCGCAGGCGGGCGGGGGAAGCACGAACATGACGCTGACGAACTGCCTCTGGCAGGGTTCGGACGACGACATCATCAACTACGATGCGGCGACGGGTTTTACCATGCTGAATACAGTTTTCCAAAACAGCCGGGACGTGGCGCTCTATCTCGGAGCGAATGCCGATATCGAAAACTGTGTCTTCGATCAATCGACGAAGACTGCAGTCACGAACACCCGCCCGAGCTCCAGCATGATGATCGCGAATAACGTATTCACTAATAATGGTGTGATGCTGGATGCGGCCATCGAATTGAACGGGCCGGCCGGCACATTCCAAAATACTACGATCGCGAATAACATCTTCATCGACAACTCGGTGATCGGTCTGGCCATGAACGGCGCCACGGGGGCAAAGATTCTGGACAATGCCTTTGTCAACGGCCACCAGCGCGACGGAATCGCGCGCGGACCCTTCGGCATTCAGGACGGCCAGGACTCGACGACGGAGATCTGGCTGGCCAGCGACGCCGGGATTACACTTTCCGGGAATCTGGTGAGCAACGATGGGCCGGCCGCAACTTCCAGACTGGCCCAGGGAAGCGGGAACTCGGGACTCATCGGCGTCTCGACCGGCGTGGCCCCGGGCAGCAATACGGTTTCCTATGCCTCCGGCGCCACGCTTGCCGGGAGCGCAGTGGTGGCGAGCGGAAAGAATTCCGCGAGCGGCTCGTATGTCACGGGCATCGGCGGAAGCGGTTCGGTGACCTTTGCGGTCAATGCGCCCATCTCCGGACAATATGCGATCCTGATCGCCTACGAAAATGGCAGCCTCGATGCGCACGGCAATCCGACCATCGCGACCCAGAGCGTCACCGTGAATGGCTCGCCGACGCCGGTCACGGCGATCTATGCACCGACCCCGACTCCGGGGACCACCTTTGACCCGACGTATGTTACCGGGATCTATGCGGAATTGCACACCGGGCGCAACACGCTTCGCTTTGCCTCCGGTCTTAACCAAGCCGATCTCGACAACATTACGCTCGTGGCCCCGACCACAGTGGCCGGCGTAGTCTCCGAGACGGAATCGCTCGTGATTCCAAATTATTCCGGCCCGAGCCATCGGAACGTTGCCGACCCCGCGTATAGCAATGGCAACGCCGTCATTCTCGATGGCACAGCCGCAGGCAACTATATCACCTTCCTCGTCCCAAATGTCGCCGCGGGCAGCTACGACGTGCGGGTCGGCGTAAAGCGGGCGAATTCCCGCGGGACGTGGCAACTCTCCGTTGGCCAGGCCGCAAACTTCTCCGGCACGGCGAGCAACGTTGGAGTCGTGAGCGACGATTACTCGCCGACGGATGCCTTTGCCGAAGTGGACCTCGGAAACTGGACGCCGGCATCGACCAGCGACAAGTGGTTCCGCTTCACCATTACCGGCAAAAACGCCAATAGCACGAACTACTCCGAGAGCATCGATTACATCAAATTGACTCCGCAGTAGAACGGTGGCGGGACTGCGGCTTTTACCAATCGAGAGGGCGAATCGGAAGGCTTCGCCCACTTCCCTGGTGATTCGGCGCTGCCAGTGAGCGGCACGGATTATCGGCGGGAGAAGAAGTTGTCGCTTGCTGCGTCGTGGATTCCAGAGCTTGACGAGGACGCAGGCGACTTGACGCCTGGAGGCTGAAAATATACTCGTGTAGCCGTGATGACTGCGAAGATTTTTCAGTATGGCGGCAGCCAGGCCGTCCGCCTTCCGAAGGACTTTCGCTTCGAGGGGACTGAGGTTCTGATTGAAAGGCGCGGCGAAGAAGTGGTGCTGAAGCCGATTCCTGCGGCGAAGTTCCGATCCTTCACCGAAATTGCCCGCTACCTCGCGGAGAAATTTCCCGAAGCCGGAGAGTTTCCCTCTCCGCCGCCCCGTCCCGCCGCGCACGAGGGTTCTACCGCCTAGCGCACATTTATGCCCTCGACCGACGAAGATTCCGAAGACGCACAGGCCCCGGCGACCGAAGACCAAATTGCCAGCTTTGAGCGGCGAATTGGCCATCCTTTGCCTCTCGACTACCGACAATATCTTTTGACTGTAAACGGCGGCTCTCCAGAGCCTTCCATGTATCGAGGCGAGATCGTGGAGATTTACGTGCAGTGGATTTTTTCACTTTTGGGGGATGACGAGGAAGGTTTGGTCTGGGAATGGCGCACCGCTTATCTCCCGGAAACTTTCAAGCGGGTGCTTTTGCCCATCGCCCTGGTTAACGGAGGTGATCGCCTCTACCTGTCGCTGATCAACGGCGAGATATACTTCTATTCGCACGAGGAGGACAGCTTTTCCCGCATTGAAGATTCCTTTTCCAGCGTCCTCAGTAAACTGTCTCCCTCATAACGATGAGCAAGGGCGCTCACTCATCTATCCACTTAGGCTTTGATGCCTTCGACGTCGCGTCTGTTCCTTCTATCGATTGGCTTGAATCGCTATGCTATCGCAGTCCCGTGAAATCGTATGCCCACCAAGATTTGCCGCTGAAACGCATCAAGAAACTCGCCGCGCAGTTCTCCGACGCTGATAGATCGTTAGACTCCACACCGTGAGTACACGACGACAGTATGTGGCGCGGGCAACCGCCGATTTGGGTTGGAGGATCTGGAATACCAAGACCAAGCGCTGGTGGGGCGAATATTTCAAGCGCTACCCCGACGAACTCCTGGCGGAGTTGAATGGAGAAAAGAGCTCGACTCGGGTTGCCGAGCGCACGCGCCAGTTGCAGATTGAGCGTCGACCGCAGCCAGAGCCGAAGAGGAATCGATAAGCGCCCGCTGCTCAATGATTCCGCTTCTTCGCACGGTTGACCACCCACCAGAGCCCGCCGGCGAGCAGGGGCAGCATGATGGCCACCAGGAGCGCCGAATGGACGGCAAGCCCGGCATCCTTCGTCCCTTCCAGGATCATTTTTAACAAGCTCGCGAGATAGTAAGTGAGCACCACCACCGAGAGCCCTTCGACGCTATGTTGCAAGCGCAGCTGCGCGGCGGCGCGGCGATCGACGCTGGCCAGGAGCGTTTGGTTTTGGCTTTGCAGGTTCACTTCCACCCGGGTGCGCAAAAGGCCGGTGGTCGATTGCAGGCGCGCCGAGAGCGCAGCCAGCGCAGCGGCGGTTCGTTCGCAGGTGTGGAAGGCCTGGGAGAGGCGCCGATCGAAGAGTTCGCTGATCGTTTGGTAGCCGGGAACCTGTTCCTCTCGCAGTTCGCCCACGCGTGCCCAGAGGATGCGCGCGTAGGATTCCGTGAGGCTGAAACGTGATCCACAGCGGGCCTGGAGTCGCTCGGTGGCTAGTGAGAGATTCGTGAGATCGCTGAGCAGCGCGCGCTCATCTCCGTCTGCGGCGCCGATGCGTTCCACCAGGGCGACGTGTTGCGCTTCGAGTCGCTCGATCTGCGGGAAAACCTCGCGCGCCAAGGGCAGGCTGAGCAGCGCCGCCATCCGATAGGTTTCGATTTCCACGAGGCGCTGCAAGAGGCGGCCGTAGCGCCCAGCCGTGAGACGGTGACCCTGGACGAGGAAGCGCGTGGCTCCGTGCTGATCGTATCGGAAGTGACTCCAGACCGAGGCTACACGCTCCACGACCCAGCCGCCGACGAGTCGCTGGTGATCGAAGTGCGCGGAGATTCGTTCCATGGTGCTGGCGGAGCCGGCTTCCTCAGTCGGCGTCACTTCGCTCGCAATCTCTGCGGCGGCGAGAATTCGGCCGGGAATGCCTTCGAGCCAGCCGGCCGGAAGCAGATCCGCTCCAGATTGGGCAAAGGGCGCGCCGGATTCCGGCGCGACCGCGGTAAAAGTCGTGAACTCCGTATGCCGCTCGATGCGCAGTTCGACCGAGTCCAGGCGCAGCGCTTGCACCCCGTGCTCTTCCGGTGTGGCCTCCACGCCAGGCCACGCAGCCAGCGCCGCAACTGCCGCCCGATGGCCGGCGGCTTCTTCCGGAGTGAAGATGATCACTCGATGAGCGACCATTACCGGATCCAACACCTTCAAAAAGGGTCGGGAAAGCAGTTCCGCATGCAATTCGCGGTGCTGGGCATGGAAGCGCAACAGCGGCTCCGGATTCATAAGATTCCCGGTGCGAGATTTTTAATCTGGACCGAGCCGGCCAGGCATTTCCCAGGCTGTATTTGGCTGTTCATGGCATGCGTTTCAGTGATTCTCCGATCCCGCGCCTGGGAGGAAACGCGCGCAGTGGCGAGACACTATCATTTCCGACTATGATTGCCAGCGCTATTCGTGTCATCGCGGTCACCGACACCGCGTCTG
>OUNM011388093.1_pt1 | contig 13497 bp, 11 predicted proteins | sample 1769961 | NCBI WGS metagenome assembly OUNM01 (sample SAMEA3914820, study PRJEB12502) | metagenome | biome: forest; material: soil | place: USA | collected 2012-03-12 | depth 0.3 m | reverse complement strand
CGGGCAGCATCAGGTCCAGCACCAGCAGGTCGTAGCGCTCGCGCAGCCACAGCTTGTTCATGGCCGGCGCGCTCTCCGCCGTCACGACCTGGAAGCCCTGTTCGGTCAGGTAACGGCGCAGCAGGTCGCGCAGGCGCACGTCGTCGTCGACCACCATGATCTTCGCGGAATGGCCGCTGTTCTGGCCTCCGTTATTCGGGGTAGTTGCATTCATGAGTCTGTCAGGATTTGTCAGATTAATGTCGCTATGGTAACTTCATATGGCTTTGCGGACGGGAGATATTGCTGAGGCATTACATTGTGTTACAAACTTTACCCATTTAGCCTTATACCTCCAGTGGAATCCAAATACACTGGCCTCACGTCGAAACTGAAACCGAATCTGAATCTGCATCACAGCTTATCCCCTTACTTGGCATCGCGGAAGAGGCACACCATGAACAGCGTCACTCACCACCACGCAGGAACGAAGGCAGGGCGGATCGCCCGCCGCGCGCTTCGCAGTGCGCTGGCGTGCGCCCTCATCATCGGCGGCGCCGGGACCGCGTTCGCCCAGCAGTATGGCGACCGCCAGTTCGACCGCCGCGACGACCCCTCGATGCAGCAGTCCGGCCGCGCCCACATCTCGCAGGACCGCGACCCGCGCTACGACGTCCGCGCCTACGAGGAGCAGCGCCGCCTGCAGCAGCAGTACCAGCAGCAGCAACAACAGCAGCAGGACCAGCGCGAGTCGCGCCGCAGCCCTCGCATGACGCCGGACGAACGGCGCGACCTGCGCCGCCAGATCAACGAAGCGGGCATGGACCTGTACCCGCCCCGGCGTTGATTCCTCTGCGCCAGTTTATTTCTTTGATGCAATCTAGTTGCCAGATGTTTATTTAGCGTCTGCAACGTGATACGCTACCCAGTCTATACCCTGGCCCAAGCCTGGCCGGGGTAGGTAACCTGGACTGGGAGTATCAAGTGCCTACGGACTCTGCCGCAGCGCCGGCGCAAGCACAGGCGGCCCGCTTTGCCGCCACCGGCCCCGAGCACTGCATCGCCAAGCGTCATGACGGCGTCTACGCCGATCCCGCCGTGCTCGGCACCACCCTGGTCGCCGCCATCGACAGCATCTTCCGCGGCGGCCATTACCTCTCCGGTATCGATTACCCGGTCCTGCTCAAGGCCCTGTTCGACCACGGCCCCGCGCTGCCGACAGCCGCTGACGGCACGGTCCAGGCCCGCATCGCCGCCGACATCCTGCCTTTCGCTCCCGCCCGGCGCGAACTCTACCGCTCGGTGAAGATCGGCGGCGGACGCGCCGAATACTATTTCGAACCGGTCTGGCTGCCCGATCCCGCCGACCCCGACGGTCCCGGCATGCCGGCCCGCCTGGACCTCGACGAGTTCGTCGCCGACATCTGGCTCAAGGGCATCCGCTTCGGGGTCGACATCGACGCCGTGCGCGCCGCCATCGCCGGCGGCAAAGCCGATCGCATCACGGTGGCGCGCCGCCTCGAACCGGTGCCGGGCGAGGATGCCCGCATCGCCGAAGTCTCGGACGACATCCACCGCAACGACGCGCCGCGCCAGCTGCCGAACGGGAAACTCGACCTGGGCAGCTTCCAGAACCGCTTCCCGCAGATCCAGCCCGGCGTGCGCCTGCTGCAGAAGATCCCGCTCACCGAAGGCAAGCCCGGCTTCGAGATGGCGGGCTCGCAGCTGGCGGCCAAGCCCGGGCGCGACCTCGACCTCGGCGAATATGCCGGCGAGGGCACCAGGGTCGAGCGCCTCAAGGAAGGCGAGTTCCTGGTCTCGCAGCAGGCCGGTTTCCTGACGGTCGACTCATCGACCAGCCGGATTTCGGTGGGCGCCAAGATCGTCAGCCGCGACGGCGTCAGCGTCAAGACCACCGGCAACCTGCAGCTGACGGGCGACTACGAGGAATTCGGCGAGGTGCAGGAAAAGCGCGTCATCGAAGGCGAGAGCATCACCGTGCACGCCGACGTGTTCGGGAACCTGGTCTCGCGCGGCGGCACCATCCTGCTGCATGCCAACCTGGTCGGCGGCAGCGCCCACAACCGCCGCGGCGACATCCGCGTGTGCGGCGTGGCCTCCGGCGCCGTGCTGCAGGCCGAGGACGGCGCGGTGGTGCTGGAGCGCGCCGAGAACTGCGTGGTGTCCGGCACCCGCGTCACGATCGCGCATGCGGTCAACTGCGAGGTGATCGGCGACGAAGTGCACATCGGCCAGGCCGAGGGCAGCGCGATTGCCGGCCGCCGCGTGACGGTCGAATTCGCGATGCCGCGCAAGCAGGGCGAGATGCTGGTCTACGTGCTGCTGCCGGAAGGCGCCCAGGTCGAGGAAGTGATCGCGGCGGTGGGCGCGCGCCTGGCCCAGTTCGAGCAGCTGGCGGCCCAGCACAAGGCGCAGATGGAGGCGCTGACCGCGCAGCCGGACGTGCGCCGCTACCTGATGCTGGCCTCGCGCCTGCGCAAGAACGAGATCAGCTTCACCCCCGAGCAGGCGCGCCAGTTCCAGCGCATGGCGCAGGACGTGGCGCCGGCGCTGAAGGCGATCGGCGAGGTGTCCGCCAGGATCAAGCAGCTGGATGCCGACCTGGAGCAGGGCCGCAAGGTGCTGGCCGACCTCGAACGCCAGCGCCGCGACGCCGCCTGCGCCTCCGCCGTGACCGTGCACCGGGTGCAGGGCGATACCCTGGTACGCGTGCTCGGATTCAGCCCGGCGTCCGGCAGTCCGTATATCATTGCTCCGCGCGACATCAAGGCGCGCCTGCGCGGGCCGCAGTCCGGGGAACTGCTGTTCTCCGGCGCGCAGGGCAGCTTCGCGTGGAGCAGCGAGCAGGCCGCGACGGCCTGACGAATCCCAAAAGAACAGAGAGCAGAGAGGAGACAGCTTGAAAACCATGCATACGACATGCCGCCGCAGCCTGATCGCGACCTTGGTGGCGGGCGCCGTGCTGGCGCTGCCGGCCGGCGCCAACGCAGCCGCCGCCAAGGCCACGCCCGCCAAAACCCAGGGCAAACCGACGGTCGCCGAGGCGGAACGCTTCATCAAGGACGCCGAAGAGAAGCTCGAGCAGCTCGGCCTGGACGCCCAGCGCGCCGAGTGGGTGGCCGAGAATTTCATCACGCTCGACACCCAGGCGATGACGGCCCAGGCCAACGAAGGCTTCCTGACCCTGAGCGGCGAGACCGCCCTGAAGGCGCGCCGCTACAAGGACCTGAAACTGCCGGAAGCCAGCGCGCGCAAGCTGATGCTGCTGCAGCAGACCCTGATGCTGCCGGACGCCGCCGACCGCGGCGCCTACGCCCGCCTGGCCGCCCACATGACCGGCGCCTATGGCTCGGCCAAGTACTGCCCGCCGGCCGCCGCCGGCGCCGCCGCGCCGGCCTGCATGCCGCTCGGCGAGCTGGAAAAGGTGCTGGCCACCAGCCACGACCCGAACCGCCTGAAGGAAGTCTGGCTCGGCTGGCATGCGCAATCGCCGGCCTACAAGGACGACTACGCGAAGTATGTCGAACTGTCGAACAAGGGTGCCCGTACGATGGGCTATGCCGACACCGGCGCGCTGTGGCGTTCGGGCTACGACATGAGCCCGGAAGCCTTCTCGGCCGAGATGGAGCGCCTGTGGCAGCAGGTCAAGCCGCTCTACGATTCGCTGCACACCTACACCCGCTACAAGCTGCGCCAGGCCTACGGCGCGTCAAGCGTGCCGGCGAACGGCCCGATTCCGGCCCACCTGCTGGGCAATATGTGGGCCCAGACCTGGGACAACCTGTACCCGCTGCTGAAGCCGGCGACGAAAGAGGGCGGCGAGGACCTGACCGCGCTGCTGGAAGAGCGCAAGACCGACGCCGTGGCGATGACCCGCTACGCCGAGGGCTTCTATACCTCGCTCGGCATGCGCCAGCTGCCGGCCACCTTCTGGGAGCGCTCGCTGCTGACCAAGCCGCGCGACCGTGAAGTCGTGTGCCACGCCTCGGCCTGGGACATGGACGGCAAGGACGACGTGCGCGTGAAGATGTGCATCACCCCGACCGCCGAGGACTTCCGTACCATCCACCACGAGCTGGGCCACCTGTACTACGACCTGGCCTACAGCGTGCAGTCGCCGCTGTTCAAGAACGGCGCCAACGACGGCTTCCACGAAGCCATCGGCGACACCGTGGCACTGTCGATCACCCCGGCCTACCTGAAACAGATCGGCCTGATGAAGAGCGAGCCGGATCCGTCCCAGGACATCGGCCCGCTGCTGTACACCGCGCTGCAGAAGGTCGCCTTCCTGCCCTTCGGCTACCTGGTCGACAAGTGGCGCTGGCAGGTGTACGCCGGCCAGGTGAAACCGGCGGACTACGACAAGGCCTGGTGGGCGCTGAAGGAGCAGTACCAGGGCGTATCGCGCCCGGCCCCGATCGCCGCCAACGGCTTCGACGCCGGCGCCAAGTTCCACGTCGCCAGCGACACCCCGTACGCGCGCTACTTCCTGGCCGCCATCCTGCAGTTCCAGTTCCACCGCGCGCTGTGCCGCGAAGCCGGCTACACCGGCCCGCTGAATCGCTGCTCGGTCTACGGCAACAAGAAGGCGGGCGCGAAGTTCCAGCAGATGCTGGCCATGGGCAAGAGCAAGCCATGGCCGGAAGCGCTGAAGGCCGTGACCGGGGAAGACAAGATGGATGCGACGGCGATGCTGGATTATTTTGCGCCGCTGAAGGCCTGGCTGGATGAGCAGAACCGGGAGTTGGCGAAGACGGATGGTTCCGTCAAGCCGTAAGCACTGAACCGTCGTCGCAAGCTACCTCCGTCGTCCCCGCGCAGGCGGGGACCCAAGTTCTGCCAGCATCACGTTAACGCATGCAAACTTGGATCCCCGCCTGCGCGGGGACGACGTTTACAAGCCGCGTGTCTCGATTACACGCCGCGAGTTTTAGCCAGCAACTCGTAACCCCCCGCCGCATCCTTGGGCAGCCCCGCAAACAGCGCGGCATCGCCATCCTCCACCACTTCCTGCTCGACCAGCATCCTCACCTTGCCCAGGTAATCGCTCAGCATCAGCAAGCGCCCCAGCGGCGACATCACCGACCCCTTGCGCAGGCCGCCCTGTTCGTCCAGCGCCCGCACCACGCTGTCCGGGAAGTTCCACTCGCGGGCGATGTTGACGCTCAGCCGGCGCGTGTCGCGGCCCAGCTGGGCCCAGAACACGCCGGAACCGAGCTGTGCTTCGCCCCTGGTCGCCTGGTCCATGCTGCGCAGGGCCACCGTCAGGCCGACGTTCTGCAGCAGGGCGGCCAGGAAGGCGTCGAAGGCGTCGATGCCGAGCCTGGGCGCCAGCGTGCGCGCCGCCATCGCGCAGCGCTCCGAGTGCTCCCACAGGATCGGCGCCAGGCGCCGCACGTAGAAGCCGGAATGGACGTCGATGATGGGGCGGAAGGCGACCGTCGTGATCAACTGGCGCAGACCTTCCTGGCCGATCAGGATCACGGCCTGCTCGACGCTGGTGACGGTGGCGCCGGTGCCCTGGTAGCAGCTGTTGGCGAGCCGGATCACGGCCGCCACCAGTACCACGTCGGAGGAGATGGTGCGCGACAGCGCGCTGCCGGAAAAATTCTCGCTGCGCAGGCTTTGCAGCAGCTGCGGGATCAGTCCCGGCATGCGGCGCACCAGCGCGGCGCCCGACTGCTGCGAGGACAGGATGCCGCCCAGCGTCTCCAGCACCTGGGCTTCCTGGGGATTCAGTTCCAGTCCGCCCTCGTCGGGGCGCTCGTACAGCCAGGCGTTCCAGGCGCCGCCGACGCGGTCGAGCAGTTCGAACGGCACCGGCGGGCCGGCCGGACGCGCGCCCGCATCCGCCGCGGTGACCGCAGCGGCTGCAGGCGTCGGCGCGGCGGACGGAGACGCCGCGGGCGGCACGGTTTCGGGCATGGGGGAGGGCGCAGGGAGAGGCTCGGGCCGCGCGGGCGCGGGTGAGCCGGAAATCAGGCGTCGCAGCCACCGGTACATATCAATTCCTCTTCGTTTCGCTTGCGCACATGGGCGGACATTGTACGGGCGGGCACGGCGAAAGCAAGCTTGCTTTTGCTTTCAGGAAAAGTTGACTGGACTCAAAGTGAAACGGGGCGTCCGCCTTAGCATGACAATCTTGAAGAAAGGACGCGCCATGCATGACACGACGACTTCTCGCGGTTCCCAAGCGCTTCAGTTCCTGAGCTTTACGCTCGGCGGACTCGAATACGGCATCGACTTCGCCAGGGTGCAGGAACTTCGTGTGCTCAAGGCGCTCGAGCGTTTCGCCGCGAGCGGCGAGATCATCGGCGGCGTGGCCGTCTCGCGCGGCGTGATCATCCCCCTGGTCGACATGCGCGTGGCCTGCGGCACCACGCCGGACGCGCCGGATCCGATGACCGACGTGATCATTCTCAGGCTGAGCAGCTGCGTGATGGGGATGGTGGTGGACGGCGTGACCGGCGTCGTCACGCTGGCGCCGGAACAGGTCGCGCCGCTGCCGGCGGCGGCTGCGGACGGGGCGCGGCCGGACTATCTGCTCGGGCTGGGGCAGGCCGGCGGCCGGCGGCTGATTCTGGTGGATATCGAGAAGCTGATGTCGGTGAAACGGCCGGCGGCGCGGCAGGTGGCTTAAGTGCTTGCACGTCGTTCCCGCGAAGGCGGGAACCCAAGTGCTGCCGGCATATCGATAGCGCACGCAAACTTGGGTTCCCGCCTTCGCGGGAACGACGGTAAAAATCCGAACTCAAGCCGCCAACGCCTCCAACTGCTCCTGCAACTCCAGCCACTCTTCCTCCAGCGTTCCCAGATCGCGGACCACGAAAGCCTGGTCCGCCACCAAGGTCTTCAGCTCATCCTTCTTGTCCGCCTCGTAGATCGACGGCTCCAGCAGGCGCGCGTCGATGTCCGACTTGCGCGCGTTGAGCTTGGCCATCTGCTCTTCCAGGCGCTTGATGCGGTTCTCGATCGGCTTCTTCAGGGCTGCCAGGCGCTGGCGTTCCTCGGCTTCCAGGCGCTTCTGTTCCTTGCGGTCGACGGCGGACACCACGGCCGGCGCGGCAGCCGGCTTGTCGTCCTTCGCGGGCAGAGGGGTGGTCTCATTGCCTTTTGCCAGCTTGGTCTTGAACAGCCAGTCCTTGTAGTCGTCCAGGTCGCCGTCGAAGGGCTGCAGGCGGCCGTCGGCGACGATGATGAATTCCTCGGTGGTGGCGCGCAGCAGGTGGCGGTCGTGGGAGACCACCACCAGCGTGCCTTCGAACTGGGCCAGCGCCAGGGTCAGCGCCTCGCGTGTCTCGAGGTCGAGGTGGTTGGTCGGTTCGTCCAGCAGCAGCAGGTTGGGGCGCTGCCACACGATCAGGGCCAGCGCCAGGCGCGCCTTTTCGCCGCCGGAGAAGGGCTTGATCGGGCTGGTCACCATATCGCCCGGGAAGTTGAAGCCGCCCAGGAAGTTGCGCAGCTCCTGCTCGCGCGTGGTCGGCGCGATCTTCTGCAGGTGCCACAGCGGCGACTCGTCGTGACGCAGCATCTCGACCTGGTGCTGGGCGAAGTAGCCGATCACCAGGCCCTTGCCGAGGGTCGCGGTGCCGGCGAGCGGTGCCAGCTCGTTGGCGATGGTCTTGATGAGCGTGGATTTACCGGCGCCGTTCACGCCCAGCAGGCCGATGCGCTGGCCGGTCTGCAGCGAAAAATTCACGCGGTGGACGATGGTCTTGCCGCCGACCTTGTCGCCGTGGCCGTCGAGGATAGGATAGCCGGCGTCGACGTCTTCCATCACCAGCAGCGGATTCGGCGCCGACACCGGGTCGCGGAACTCGAACGAGAACTCGGCGGCGGCGCGCAGCGGTGCCAGTTCTTCCATCTTCGCCAGCGCCTTCATGCGGCTCTGGGCCTGGCGCGCCTTGGTGGCCTTGGCCTTGAAGCGGTCGACGAAGGACTGCAGGTGGGCGCGGGTGCGCTGCTGCTTCTCGAAGGCCGCCTGGGCCAGCACCATGTGGGCGGCGCGCTGGCGCTCGAAGGCCGAGTAGTTGCCGGAATAGCGCTTCAGCTTGCGCTCGTCGATGTGCACGACCACGTTGACGATCTCGTCGAGGAAATCGCGGTCGTGGGAGATGATGATCAGGGTGCCCTGGTAGCGCTTCAGCCAGTCCTCGAGCCAGATGATGGCGTCCAGGTCCAGGTGGTTGGTCGGCTCGTCCAGCAGTAATAAATCGGAAGGACACATCAGGGCCTGCGCCAGGTTCAGGCGCATCCGCCAGCCGCCCGAGAAGCTGGCCACCGGCTGCTGCATCTGCGCCAGCGAGAAGCCGAGGCCGAGCAGCAGCTGTTCGGCGCGCGACTGCACCGTGTAGGCGTCGGCGTCGGCCAGCGCCGAGTGCAGGTTGCCGATCGCGATACCGTTGTCATGCGTGTGCGGCATCGCTTCCAGGCGCTCGAGTTCGGCCTGCAAGGTGCGCAGGTTGGCGTCGCCGTCGATCGCGTATTCGATCGCCGGACGGTCCAGCGCCGGGGTCTCCTGGGCCACGTAGGCCATGCGCCAGCGCTGCGGGAAGTCGATCGCGCCCTGGTCCGGGTGCAGTTCGCTGCGCAGCATGGCGAACAGGCTGGATTTACCCGCGCCGTTCGCGCCGATGAGGCCGATCTTGTCGCCGGGGTTGAGGGTGAGGTCGGCGTCTTCCAGCAGCGGCTTGGTGCCGCGCATGAGACTGACGTTGGAGAATCGGATCATGGGAACTAAGTGGTAGAGCGTCGTCCCCGCGAAGGCGGGAACCCAAGTTTTTATGGTTCGCTGCGAACTTGGGCCCCCGCCTTCGCGGGTGCGACGTTGCTCGCGGGTGCGAGGATGCTAGCCTACAGGGTCGAAATTATTGTGCCAGCTGTTCGGCAGTCAGCAGGAACACCGCATCATCCCCCTGGCTGGTGGTCAGCCAGGTCAGGCCCAGGTGGCCGAAGGCAGCTTCCGCATACTCGCGCTCGTTACCGATCTCGACCACCAGCACGCCTTCCGGCGTCAGGCGTTCGGCGGCGCCGTCGACGATCTTGCGCACCAGGTCCATGCCGTCCTCGCCGCCGGCCAGGGCGATCTGCGGTTCGCGCAGGTATTCCGGCGGCAGCTTGCCCATCGAATCGCTGTTTACGTAGGGTGGGTTGGTGATGATCAGGTCGTATTTCTTGAACGGCACGTTCTCGTACAGGTCGGACTCGATCGGGTTCACGCGGCCAATCAGTTTGTAGTCGCGGATGTTACGCTCGGCCACGGCCAGCGCGTCCTTCGAGATGTCGACCGCGTCGACCAGGGCGTTCGGGAAGGCGTCGGCCAGCATGATCGCCAGGCAGCCGGAACCGGTGCACAGCTCGAGCACGTTCTCGATGCCATCCGGGTCCTGTACCCAGGGGCTGAACTGGTTCGGGATCAGCTCGGCGATGAAGGAACGCGGCACCAGCACGCGCTCGTCGACGTAGAAGTTGTAGCTGCCCAGCCAGGCTTCGTTGGTGATGTAGGCGGCCGGCACGCGCTCGCTGACGCGGCGCTCGATCACGGCCAGCACCTGCAGCACTTCTTCCTGCAGCAGGCGCGCGTCGAGGAAGGGCTCGAGCTTGTCCAGCGGAAGCTTCAGGGTGTGCAGGATCAGGTAGGCGGCTTCGTCGAGGGCCTCGGCGCTGCCATGTCCGAAGAACAGCTTGGCGGTGTTGAAGCGGGTGACTGCGTAGCGCAACAGGTCGCGCGGCGTGCAGAAATTGGGCGTAGTCATGGCCATGTCGATGATCTCGCAGAGAGTCGGTTACGCCGCGGACGGCGAGGGCGCCAGCAGCGCTTCCAGCGTGCGGCGATAAATGTTCTTGAGCGGATCGACGTAGCGCAGTTCGATGTGCTCGTCGATCTTGTGGATGCTGGCGTTCGGTGGCCCGAATTCTATCACCTGGGGGCAGATGCGGGCGATGAAGCGCCCATCCGAGGTCCCGCCGGTGGTCGACAGTTCGGTGTTCACGCCCAGCTCATGCTTGATGGCGCCGCAGATCGCATCGGACAGCGTGCCCTTCGGCGTTAGGAAGGGCTCGCCGGACAGGGTCCATTTCAGGTCGTAGTCCAGGCCGTGACGGTCGAGGATGGCGTGCACGCGCGCTTCCAGGCCGTCCGCCGTGCTGGCGGTCGAGAAGCGGAAGTTGAAGTCGACTTTCAGCTCGCCCGGGATCACGTTGTTGGCGCCGGTGCCGGCATGGATGTTCGAGACCTGCCAGCTGGTCGGCGGGAAGTATTCGTTACCGTCGTCCCATTTTTCCGCCGCGAGTTCGGCCAGGGCCGGCGCCGCCAGGTGGATCGGGTTGCGCGCCAGGTGGGGATAGGCAATGTGGCCCTGCACGCCCTTGACCACCAGGCAGCCCGACAGCGAGCCGCGGCGGCCGTTCTTGATCATGTCGCCCAGCACGTGGCTGGAAGTCGGTTCGCCGACCAGGCAGTAATCCAGGGTCTCGCCGCGCTCTTCCAGCAGCTCGCAGACGACCACGGTGCCGTCCACGGCCGGGCCTTCCTCGTCGCTGGTGATCAGGAAGGCAATCGAGCCGGCATGGCCGGGATGCGCCTCGACGAATTCCTCGACGGCGACCACCATCGCGGCGATCGAGGTCTTCATGTCCGATGCACCACGGCCGTACAGCTTGCCGTCGCGGCGGGTCGGCGTGAAGGGCAGGGATTGCCATTGCTCGGTCGGACCGGACGGGACGACGTCGGTATGGCCGGCGAACACGAACACCGGCGACGCCGTGCCCCTGCGCGCCCACAGGTTGGTGACGCCGTTCGACTCGATGGTCTCACATGCGAAGCCGAGCGGCGCCAGCAGCTCTTTCAACTTCTGCTGGCAGCCCTTGTCCTGCGGGGTGATCGAATCGAGGGCGATCAGCTCCTCGGTCAGCTGCAGGGTGCGCGAGGTCTTCATGCCGGCCAGTCTCCGAAAGCCTGCTCGTACCGGTCGGCCGAGAAACCGACGATCAGCGGACCGGCGCCTTCGAGCACCGGACGCTTGACGACCGAGGGGTTCTCCAGCATCAGTTCAAGTGCACCGGCCTTGTCGACGACTTGCGCGCGGCGCTCCTCTGGCAGCTTGCGCCAGGTCGTGCCCTTGCGGTTGACCAGGATTTCCCAGTCGGTCTGTTCGAGCCAGGCTGCCACGGTCTCGCGGGACAGGCCCTGCTTCTTGAAATCGTGGAATTCGACATCCTGGCCATGATCGGCCAGCCAGGTGCGCGCTTTCTTGACGGTGTCGCAGTTCGGAATACCGTAGAGAGTTTTTTTCATGGCATTGGTACTGGGGAAAGGCGCGAAGGATAGCACAGCCCGCTACCTACTGAGGATAGTTTAGCAAGTGCATTCCGCGACTGTCGCCGGACTGGTGGACTTATGCGGGATGCGTCTTCGATAGACAATATCTTGTCGTTTGCGTAAGCTTAATCCGCTTGCCACGGCATATAAAAACTGACTGCTGCCGAAGTTGGCGTCTCTCTTTCTTCGCAGCTAAAACTCCGCAATCGATCCTCGAATCATGACAAAGTTCCTTATCTCCTTCCCCGCGAGTGCGATGGATGTTCCTGCCGAAGACATGCCTGCTGTGAGCGATGCGGCGCATGCGGTCATCCGGGAGGCAAAGGCTGCCGGCGTCTACGTGTTTGGCGGCGGCATCAATGCCGAGGTCGCGCCGGTGGTCGTTGCAGCGGACAGGACCTGTACAGCGGAGACCTACCGCCAGACCAGGGAGCTCGACGGCGGCTTTTGCGTGCTCGAGCTGCCGTCCAGAGAAGATGCCATTCAATGGGCGGCCAGGATCGCTGCGGCCTGCCGTTGTGCACAAGAGCTGCGCGAGTTCTACTACGACCCCGAAAGCTGAGCCGGGTCAGCTGCGAGACTTGAAGCTTCTAACACTCGCCACCTTGTCGAGTATTCAGTTGTCGAGCGTAAATTCCGTGAACGAGGGACCCGCCGCTTCCTCGGCCGGCTTGGCTTGCTCTTCCGCCCTGGCCGCCTGGCTGTCCGGCCCATTATTGATGAGCCACAGCAGATTGGTGGCCGAATCCGCATTCGCCAGCGCTTCGTCCTGGGTGATCAGCTCGGCCTGCACCAGTTCCAGCAGCGCCTTCTCGAAGGATTGCGAACCCGGCGACAGGCTCTTGTCCATGGCTTCCTTGATCTGGCCGATCTCGCCCTTTTCGATCAGGTCGGCGATGTAGCGGGTGTTGACCATGATCTCGACCGCGGCCTGGCGCGCGCCGCCGGCCTTCGAACGCACCAGGCGCTGCGAGACGATGGCCTTCACCGCCGACGACAAATCCTGCAGCAGGGCGGGGCGGTTCTCGATCGGGTAGAAGCTGATGATGCGGTTCAGCGCGTTGTAGCTGTTGTTGGCGTGCAGGGTCGCCAGCACCAGGTGGCCGGATTGCGCGTAGGCGAGGGCGGCGGCCATGGTGTCCTTGTCGCGGATCTCGCCGATCAGGATGCAGTCCGGCGCCTGGCGCATCGAGTTACGCAGGGCGACGTCGAAGCTGGCGGCGTCGCTGCCGATCTCGCGCTGGTTGACGATGGATTTCTTGTTCTTGAACAGGTACTCGATCGGATCTTCCAGGGTCAGGATGTGGCCGGAGCGCTGTTCGTTGCGGTGGTCGAGCATCGAGGCGATCGTGGTCGACTTGCCGGAGCCGGTGGCGCCGACGATCAGCAGCAGGCCGCGCTTTTCCATGATCAGATCAAGCAGCACCGGCGGCAGGCCCAGCTCGGCCAGCGGCGGGATATTCGCCGGCACGAAGCGAAACACGGCCGAGATCGTTCCACGCTGGCGGAATGCCGACAGGCGGAACCGGCCCAAGTTGGGCACCGAAATACCCATGTTCAGCTCGTTCTCGCGCTCCAGTTCGGCCATCTGCTCGGGCGAGGCGATTTCCGACAGCAGTACCTGGATGTTGTCGGGTTCCAGCTTGTTCTGGTTGATCGGGATGAGGTTCCCGTTGATCTTGATGTGGACGGGAGAATTGACCGCGAAGAACATGTCCGACGCGTTCTTTTCCTTCATCAACTGGAACAGGCGTTCCATCATCATGGTTCTCTCTCCCTTGCTTCGCGGTAATTTTTTGCGTTTTGGGGATTGTAACCTGCGGTGGGGGAATTGCGGTGATGGGGACTGGGAACGCAGCATCGAAGCGTCGTCCCCGCGCAGGCGGGGACGACGGTTATGGGATTACACGCCGCGCAGCAGCTCGTTGATACCGGTCTTGGCACGCGTCTGCGCATCCACGCGCTTGACGATGACGGCGCAGTACAGGCTGTACTTGCCGTCGCTTGATGGCAGCGAACCCGACACGACCACCGAGCCCGACGGCACGCGGCCGTAGCTGACTTCGCCGGTTTCGCGGTTGTAGATCTTGGTCGACTGGCCGATGTACACGCCCATCGAGATCACCGAGTTCTCTTCGACGATCACGCCTTCGACGATTTCCGAACGGGCGCCGATG
>OUNM010517494.1_pt1 | contig 13500 bp, 8 predicted proteins | sample 1769961 | NCBI WGS metagenome assembly OUNM01 (sample SAMEA3914820, study PRJEB12502) | metagenome | biome: forest; material: soil | place: USA | collected 2012-03-12 | depth 0.3 m | reverse complement strand
CTTGACATACATTTCACTGCCATGTATTACGCGCCTCATGAAACTTGAAAAGGATCTCGTAGCGGCCTCTTCGGTTCCCCTCGTTTTATCGATCCTTACGGAAGGGGAAAGTTATGGTTACGCGATCATTCAGCGAGTGAAAGAGCTCTCTGGCGGAGATATTGAATGGACCGATGGCATGCTTTACCCAGTACTACACTGGCTGGAAGATCAGGACCTAGTGCGCAGCCGGTGGATGGAGGCGGAGACGGGACGCAAACGGAAATATTACTCTCTGAAATCCGAAGGCCGGAAAGCGCTCCGGAAACACAAGGAACAGTGGACGCTTGTGAACTCTGTACTCAACCAACTCTGGAAACCTCAACATGTTTAACCTCGAACAATCCATCGTCGAATGGCGCAAATCCCTGCGCGCCAAAACTAAGCTGGGAGCAGAAACGCTCGATGAACTCGAAACGCATCTCCGCGATGCCATGCAGGCGCTGGTTCACGAGGGCGTGCTCGAAGCAGAGGCCTTCAGCCGCGCCGCATCCCAGCTCGGGCAATCGGGTGAAGTCGCCTCGGAGTTTCATAAACTAGCGCCAGGCACCTGGCTTCCGGTAAAGATTGTCAGTTTTTTGGGCATCGTTTTCTTCATCTCGCTTGCCGAGGTCTTCCGCGAATTTGGCTACAAACACCGTGGCGAGCCCGGAGCGATTCTCCGCGGCTTGCATGCTATGTGCCTGACGTTGGGAGATATCGAGACGATGCTTCTTGGTGTCCTCGGAACCTGTTTTGTGATTCAGCGTTGCCACCGGGATTTTACTTCGCGTCGCCTGGAATCGATCACGCGGACCAGCCTGCCACTCGCGATAAGCGCGGCGGGTTTCACGGCAATCGGCGTCGTCTTGGAGATAATTTGGCTGCGGTCGCACCGAGGTCTCTGGGTATGGAGTGCGCGAGAAACCGGTGCGCAGTGCTCGCTGCTTTATTTGCTGTGTTACTTGATTTCGTATTTCGCCCGATTGGCAATTCCCCGCGGTCTTCTCTTGTCCAGCTTTCTGGGCAGCAGCATCGTCGCACTGGCGTGGTTCGCGCCTGGGATTTCCGGCGTCTCGCATGCCTACGGATATCCGGTCGCCTTCCGCATCCTCCTCGCTTTCCTCATTCCCAATCTTCTTTTCTTTGTCCTCGGTCTGATGCCCGCTGGATGGCTCCGCCGGGATTCGCGTCAAATGCGCGGCGCGTAGGCCGCGTATCGCCAAGAGATTTTCCGCTTTTCGTGCGGATGGGTGCGGCCACATGATCCATTTCCAAAGCAGAGGATCATTGTGGCGAACTCTTCAGAATCAAATCACGCGGCGGACCACCCACGACCTGCCGGCAGATCATCGCCGCAGCCTGCGCGGCGAGCCGTGGTGGTCTTTCTCTCGGTCTTAATCCTCGTCATCGGAGCGGCCTGCGCGCTTTGGTGGTATCTGCAGGCAGGCGGTGCACGCGCGCGACAGAAGCCGTCCATTTTGGAAGCGTCTATCGCCAACCGTCTGGTGAATCTAAGCATTCCGGATCAAGCGCGGCGGCAAAAGAATCCACTCGGCGAAACTCCGCACTCGGCTGAGGTCGAAGCGGGCCGCGGACTCTATCACGAGCACTGTGAAAGCTGCCACGGCGCGGATGGGCGCGGCCCTACCGAAGCGGCCAGTGGGATGTATCCCCCGCCTCTTGATCTCGGCCGCGACGCGCTCGCCAAGCGGAAGCGTACGGATGGAGAGCTTTTCTATTTCATCCGCTACGGCGTGCGAAACACGGGAATGCCTGGCTGGCAATTGCCCGATCAGCAGACGTGGCAGCTTGTTAGCTATCTGCGCAATCTTCCCATCACCGACGGCTCCTCCGGCCATGCCGCGGAAAAGCAGTCATCGCTAACATTGGGAACGGCTCACTACATGGGTTCTCTGGCCTGTGCAAAGTGCCACCAGGATATCTATGAACATTGGAAAAAGACCCCCATGGCCAATGTCGTGCGCGATCCAAAGGAGCATCCAGACGCAATTATTCCCGATCTGGCAACAGGCGGCGATCTGGTGAAATTCACGGCGGCCGACGTCGCGCTCGTCTATGGCAGCATCTGGAAGCAACGTTACTTTAAAAAGGAAGGCAGCGACTACTATGTCTATCCCGCGCAGTGGGATGTCACCCACAAAGCGTGGAAACCGTACTTCGTGAAAGACGACTGGTGGGCGCCGCTCTATCCACCGGATAATTTTCAGCGGCCAACCTCCGCGCTTTGCGACGGATGCCATTCGGTCAACTATAACATTCAAACCCACACGGTGACGGAGTGGAATGTCGGCTGCGAGAAGTGCCACGGTCCCGGCAGCGAACATGTGCGCGACCCCGTCGCTCGCCCGATCCTTAATCCGGCACGCATGAATTACGTGGCGGCCAATGACACCTGCATCCAGTGCCATTCACAGGGCCGGCCCCTCACAAATCCCATCGAGGGCAAGTACTACGACTGGCCTGTCGGGTATGATGTTTCCAAACGGCTCGCCGACTACTGGAAACTGGAAGAGCACAAGCTGGGTGAGACCTCCTTCACCCATTTCGGCGACGGCACCGCGCACAAGAACCGGATGCAGGGCAACGATTACATGCAGAGCCAAATGTACGCACACGGCGTTACTTGTTTTACCTGCCACGACGTGCACGGCACGCCTTATCCCTCGAATCTCCGCAAACCCGCGGCCAGCTTGTGCCTGGATTGCCACAGCCCCGGCTCCGCCAATGGCCCGCGCACGGCGACACTGGAGCAGCATACGCATCACGCCGCGAGCAGCGCCGGCAGCGATTGCGTGGCTTGCCACATGCCAAAAATCGCGCAGACCATTGGCGATATCAACGTACGCAGCCATACCTTCCGCTTCGTGAGCCCGGCGAAAACCGATTCGTTGAAAATCCCAAACGCCTGCAATGTTTGCCACACTGACAAATCGACGAAATGGGCGCAAGAGGCGCTGGCGGGATGGGCGGAACGCTCGCCGTGGCGGGTGGCGGAGTGATCTAACTAAGGTATGGGATTTCGCAGGAGGCTAAAAACGGAACGGGTGCCGCATCGATTATCTTTGTCCCATTGTTAAAAAGAGATAGAGGATGCACATGAGCATTCGCATCTTCCTGGCGGTATTTGCCTGCAGTTTACTTTCGAAGAGTCAGGCACACGGAGCCGATTCCTTGCATCGGCTTCTTGAAATCAAAAGAACGCGAAACATCACCATCCGGGATTGGGTTGACGCTGTGGCCAGAGGGGATGTCTTAAAGGAATCGGACGCCAACGACAGTATCGATAAGCCCAGTGTTCTGACTCTTGCGAAATTCAAATCGTTGTTTCCAGAGGCCACCCCAAACTCCAGCTTCAATTCTGGAATCTGGAGGAACCGGATCCTAGATAGCAAATTGGAGTGCTGGACCGCACCGGTCTATGATCGAGAACTGCTGAAGAATCCTGGATATGAACCGCCCAGGGTCCCGGCGATCTCGTCGTGGCTGATCAACTGCGTTTTCGACAAAACGACGAAGAAGATGGTTAATTTTTGGATCTGCTTTCGCGCTTGGGGTGGCAAGGAATGAGAAGGTAGAAACAGAACAAGGCACCGAAAACAGATGAGCGCAGATGTTTCTCGATGCCGGATAAGCACGCATAAACTCGAGCCGACACTTTGCGGCCTTTTCCGCCTTCGTTGGTCCCATGCGTAAACCGTTCCGTGTGTGCTTCAATTCGGTGCTGTGCCGAGACCCTATCCGATATCCACCCCACCCTATCTTTTTTCCACCGAAAACATTCCCCGCAAAAATACGCAATTTTCCCAAGCGTGCCCGCGTCAAGTTTGCTACACCCATCCGCTTGCCATGCATGCTTCCCGCCAGTCTCCCTCCACCACGGCGCTTTTCCTGACGCTGGCTGCCGCCTTTTTGGGCTGGATGTTCGATGGACTGGAGATGGGAATCTTCCCTATCGTCGCTCGACCGGCCCTGAAAGAGATGGCTCCCACGCTAAGCGGGGCGCCGCTCGACCAATTCATCGGCTTCTGGATGGGCTGGGCCACGGCATTTTTCCTCTGGGGCGCGGCCGCGGGCGGGCTCGTTTTTGGATGGCTGGGTGATCGGATCGGGCGCGTGCGCGCCATGAGCCTCAGTGTTCTTACCTACTCCCTTTTTACCGGAGTGTGCTACTTCGCGCGTGAACCGTGGCACCTTCCCGCCCTGCGTTTCGTCGCCGCGCTCGGCATGGGCGGCGAGTGGGCGCTCGGTGTGGCCCTCGTCATGGAAGTTTGGCCGGAAGGCAAACGCCCGCTCATGGCGGCGCTCATTGGGGCCGCCTCAAATGTCGGCTTTGCCCTGGTGGCGAGCCTGGAGCTGTTCTTTCCCGCGATCCGCGATCAATGGCGCATCATTGTGCTTATCGGCGCCGCGCCGGCTTTGCTCACCTTTTTGATCCAGCGATTTGTCCCGGAATCCGAACGCTGGCAAGCCGCGGTGATCGAATCGGGTGAAACTAAACCGGTGCGTGAGATCTTTCGCGCACCGCTTTTGAGCCGCACCGTGATCGCGATTTTACTTGCCTCCGTGGCGCTGATCGTGACTTGGGGAGCGACCCAATGGCTGGCGCTCTGGGCTCCGCAAATCGCCGGACCCGGGGTGAAAAATGCCAAAAATGTGGTGCAGATCGCATCAGCGCTGGGCGCAATCCTGGGCGGCTTTCTCGGCGCTGGCCTGGGAGATCATCTCGGGCGCAGGCCGGCTTATTTCATTCTCTGCGCGGGCTCACTGGCCATCTGCAGCGCCGTCTTCCGCGGCGACGTGCACTACGATGTTCCTTTTCTCGTCTGCATTTTTCTCGTCGGCTGCTTCACCGCTTCGTTTTATGGCTGGATGCCGCTGTATCTGCCCGAGCTTTTCCCTACCCGCGTGCGCGCCACGGCACAGGGATTGGCCTATAACTTCGGACGCATTATGGCAGGAGTGGGCGCGCTGCAGATGGGTGCGCTGATGCAGAAATTCAATGGCAATTATGCTCAAGCCGGCGCGACGATTGTTTTGGTGTATCTCGCGGGAATGGTGATAATTTGGTTTGCGCCGGAAACGAAGGGCCGTCCGCTCCCCGCATGAACCGCGCTCGTGCTGCCATGACTCCCGAAGCTGCCGCCGCTGAGATTCAATTTCCCAGCGGCCTCGTCTCTGACGCCGGGATGCAGGCGCGGCTCGTGCGCATTTTGGAAGCGACCACCGACTACGTGGCGACTTCCACACCGACCGGCGCCCTCACTTACCTAAATAAGGCCGGGCGCGAAGCGGCAGGCATGCCGCTGGATGCGACGCTCGCCGAGGCTAATCTTTCGCAGCTGCATCCGGCGTGGGCTTACGAGATTGTGCGGCATGAAGGCATCCCCACGGCGATTGCCGAAGGAGTATGGCGCGGCGAGACGGCCTTTTTGCGGTACGACGGACGCGAAGTGCCGGTATCGCAACTCATCCTGTCGCATGCGGGCGAAGGCGGCATCGAATTTATCTCGACGATCATGCGGGATATTTCCGACCGCAAACGGGAGGAAGTAACCCGCATCGAGTGGGCGAATCGCTACGACGCAGCCATTCGCGCGAGTGGCCAGTTACTTTTTGATTGGGACTCGCTCACGCACGAAGTGACTTATGCGGGAAACACGGAGCAAATTCTGGGTTACTCGATGTCGGAACTGCGCGGCGGGTTGGATCGTTTTCGGCAATTTATTCATCCGGAAGATCTCGGCACTTTCGATGACGAGATTCAGCGCGTGGCCATTACGCGCGATCCTTTTTTTGTGGATTTCCGCGTGCGGCGCAAAGACGGACGCTATGTATTCATTCAGGCAAAAGGCTATTTCTTCCTCGATCGTGAAGGCCGGCTGAGCCGGATGATCGGATTTTTTGCCGACATCACGGAACAGCGCAACGCGCAGGAGGAACTCGCCAGTGCGCACGAGCTGCTGGAAGCGCGGGTGGAAGAGCGCACGGCAGAACTCGCGCACGCTTACGCGGTGATCCAGGACCGCGCGCTGCAGCAGGAAGCAGTCGCGCAATTGGGGCATCGCGCACTGGCAGGCGCTGATCTCGGTGTGCTGCTTGGTGAAACGGCGGCGCTCGTCCGCACCATCCTGAAAATCGATTACTGCTCTGTTCTGGAGCTGAACCGCGAAGGCACGGAGTTTACCGTGCGCGCCAGCGCCGGCTGGGCGATGGATTTTCCCGACCTGCGCATCCCGGCTTCGAACCATTCGCAATCGGGCTACACCCTCATGACCGGCGAACCAGTGATCTGCGAAAACCTCGCTAATGAACGGCGATTTGAGATCACCGACGTACTGCGCAAGCACCACATCAATAGCAGCGTGAGTGTGAAGATCGCGGCTGGCGAACAGCCGATGGGGGTGCTTGTGGTCTTCAATCGCGCGCCGCGGCGTTTTACGCAGGACAACGTTTATTTCCTGCAATCGGTAGCTAACGTTCTCACCGCGGCCATCTCGCGCCAGCGCGCCGAGGAAAGCGTGCGCATGTCTAGTGATCAGGCCGAGAAGGCGAACCGCGCGAAAAGCGAATTCCTTTCGCGCATGAGCCACGAATTGCGCACTCCGCTCAATGCGATTCTCGGTTTCACCCAACTGCTGGAGCTGGAAAAATCGACGCCGAGCCAGATCGAAAGCATCGAGCACATTTCGCGCGCCGGGAAGCATCTGCTCTCGCTCATTAACGAAGTGCTCGATATCGCGCGGCTCGAAGCAGGCCGGCTGGTGCTGCACAAGGAGCCGATCGCCGTCGCGGCCTTTTTGCAGGAGTGCGTGCAACTCATCCGCCCGCTCGCGCTGCGGCACAATATCAAGCTTTCCATGGACGGACCCGATGGAGAGAGGCCGTGGCATGTGCAGGCCGATCGCCAGCGCCTCAAGCAAGTGCTGCTCAATCTTCTCTCGAACGCCGTAAAATATAACCGGCCCGATGGAAGCATCACAGTGCGCACCTTGCCCGCGCCGGATTGCCGTCTGCGCATTAGCGTCGCGGATACTGGCCTGGGCATTCCGGCGGAAAAAATGGGCCGGCTCTTTATGCCTTTCGAGCGGCTCGGCGCGGAGGCCACGGAGATCGAGGGCACCGGCATCGGGTTGGCCCTTTCGCGCGGCATCGTCGATGCGCTTGATGGCCAGCTCGGCGTCGAAAGCGTGGAAGGCCAGGGCAGCACCTTCTGGCTGGAAATTCCGCTTACGGAAGCGCCGCCGGACAACGGCTCATCCACACCCGCGACGCCGGCCATCACCAGTAATCCCGCGGCGCCGGCCAAGACGTTACTTTATATCGAAGACCAGGATCTCAATCTGCGTCTCGTCGAGCGCATCCTCCTGCATCATCCCGAGTACAAGCTGCTCTCCGCCATGCAAGGCCGGCTCGGCCTTGATTTGGCGCGGGAACATCATCCCGATGCGATCCTGCTCGACTTGAATCTGCCGGATATCCCCGGCGAGGAAGTGCTCGCCCGCCTCAAGGCTGATCCCGACGTGCGGGACATCCCCGTGATCATGGTCAGCGCGGACGCCATGGGCGCGCGCATCGATCAATTGCTCAAATCCGGCGCCACAAATTATTTGACCAAGCCGTATCGGGTCTCGGAGTTTTTGAAAGTGATCCGGGAAACGCTGGAAGATGAACAAGTAACGTAGGGAAGCGAAGGAGGCGAGGACCACGCGGCATCGGTCCACTAAGCCCCCCTCCCCTTGCCTTCACCCACAAACGCACCTCCAACCTTTCCCTCCCATGCCCTGGTGGAAACGAGCCCTCCTCCTCACTCTCGCCCTGCTTCTCCTTGCATCCGCTGGTCTCTTCGTCCTATCGCGAAAGCGTTACGCCTCGAGTCCCGAAGCAGAGCCCGAAAGGGTCGCCGCAACCCAAGTTCAGTACAAGACTGTATGCCAAGCTGCAGGCTACGGCATCGCCATGGCGTGGTTCCTGGCTTTCGTCTTTCGCAAAAAGCCGTAGCCCGCGCTCCTCTCGCTTGCGGCTCACTCATAAAGTGACACAAGTAAAGCGGATTTACTCTCACTCTTGACACCTGCAAGTAACCGCCACTCCTCACGTATTTACCTATGTGATAGGCGCGACAACTTAGTGTCAATTACGAGGACGGCCCCCTTTTTCGTCAGCTACCGCAATCCACCGGCTAATCAGTACCGCCGATACGGCTGCGTCGGGACGCCGCGCGGGGATGGATCTCGCATGGCCTCTTCCATCGCTCGCTGCATGGGCATGGCTTCCGTGTGGCCGAGCGTGCGGCTGAGATCTTCGAGCCGGTGGATCAGGTCGGCGACTTGTTTTCGCGCGTAGGGGCCGCCCGCCGCCTTGCAGAAATGGGTCCGGCAACCAAATGGCCGGTCGGCATAAATAAGGCAACGTCCGGTCGCGCGCTCCAGCATGGGACAAATCCCTTCCTTGCCGCCATCCGCCAATCGCCCGCGGCCCGTCTTTTTCCAGGCAGCGGCGGCGACTAACGCTTCCGCTTTGGTTAGATAGGGTGTTTGGCCAGTGAGCTGAAATCGGCAACAAGTCGTCTGCGCCGTGCAGTTGCGTTCGAAGGGCCGCTGGTCCAGCTCCGCATAAATCCGCTTCACTTCTTCGGCGATGTCAGCGGGTGTGGATTTAGGCATAACGTGAGCCCTGAAAATAGACCATGGGCGTCCAGCCGCCAGTGGGATTTTTTTTTGCTCGCCAATCTCAGGCCCGAAGGGCCGGATGGATATTAGCCGGCAGCGCAAGCTGCCGGACAACGGATCACACGCCGGACGCCCCGAATGGGACAGGGGAATCCATGCGAGTGAAGGAGATCAAAACGTGCTTCAACCGCGCAGATGCTTTTTCCAACGCTTCTTGCCGAAGCCGCCTTTCTGCTCTGCCCCTTTCGGGGCGGACGCGTAATTTTGGTGATACGGCAGCTTGCGCTGCCGTCTAATATCCGGGCGGCCCTTCGGGCCTCTTCCCAATCTCGGGGACCACCGGGATCAAAATCGAAAGGCGATGGGTTTGAGATATTCACTTGAGTATGTGTTACTTGTACTAGTCTTGTGCAAAATTGTGTGAGGCCCCGAGCGTGTCGAGGGGCAACTTCGGAACGAGGGGAACAACGCGCTCTACTCCAACAGGCCCCAACGGGATTGCGACACGGACACCGTTTGGCGAGACGCGGATCGCAACCCCTTTGGGGTAATTCACGTTACTTTATATCCCCGGGGTAGCCCGGCAGTTCGTTGCCGAACTCCCGGGCAACCCCGGGCTTTGGTACGCAGCCCCGTTGGGGCAGGACTTCATCTCGTCTCGAAGTGCCGTTTTGGCAGGCCCAAGGCCCCGAGCGTCCCGAAGTGCGACTTCGGAACGAGGAGGACGGGAAATCCGTTCACAAAACCTAGGCAGCACTGATGACCGAGGCCAGGCCGATGGTGTTGAAGTTGACACCCGCGTGCAGCGCCGCGTGATCGTAAACGGCGGAACCGACCTGGAATTTGTTAATCACGCCCGCGGAGATGTGATACACCGTGCCCGACGTCGCCTGGCCATTGAATTGCCCGGCGATTTTCACACTGCCGATCGTGGCCGTGGACGAGACGTTCACGTCGTTGGCATTGCCTGCGACTTCGTCGCTCCCGGAATTCGAGCCGGCGGTAATGAAGCTGGTGGTGAAGTTGCCGCCGATGGTGATGCTGCCGAAGCCGGAATCAACGGGAGCGCCGGCGTCGTCAACGTATTGGGTCCCGAAGCCGGCGACGATGGAGCCAAACGTGGAGCCGTGGGTAATCTTGAGCGTCTTGATCGCATCCTGGCCGGCGACCCCTTTCACGGAGATGTAGGCTAGTTGGCTGAAATTGCCCTCGAGCGAGCCGATCACGGCCGTACCCACGGAGCCATCCACGTTGATCATCCCGGAAAACCGGATAGCGCCGTTCACATTCTCGCCGGCAAAGATGCCCCCGGGGATCTTGAGCGTGCCAATGTCACCGCTGATTTCCACATAACCTGCACGGCCGTAGGTGCCACCCCCATTGCTGAGGCCGCCTCGGATCGACCCCACGCTGAGCGTCCCGACGGTCCCGCCGTAAAGGTCGCCCTCGGAGTCGACAGCGCTCCCCAGCACGCCGCCCGTGACGGTGACCGTCTTGGCGTTGCCGAAGTTAACGATGCCCGTGATATCGCCGCCGATCTGGATCGTCTGCGCCTGGCCGGCGACGGTGAGGATGCCGGATTGTTTGTCTATATACGCGCCGCGGAGGATCGATCCGCCCACCGTCAGCGAGTTTAAGCCGCCGCCCTCGAGATCCACGACGCCCGACCTGAGTCCTGCCGCGCCGATCACCGACCCCCCGATGTGCATGGAGGCAACCGGGGCGTGGGCGGTGATGTGCGCGCTATCTGTAAAGGTTCCGCCGATGACATCGCCGTCGATGACGAGGGATTTGGTCACGACGCTGCTCGCATCCAGGACCAAGGCGATGTTGCTGAGATCGTTTTTGACCGTGAGGCTGCCAATTCCCTGGAACTCGACCTTTGTGTTGTCGGTGGTGACGTTCGCGCCGAGGGAATTCACCGTGAGGCTCTGAATCGCGGCAGTCGTCGCCGAGCCGCTGGTGAATGAGCCCAGGGCCAGATCGCCATCGATCGAGATCTTGCCCAGCGAGGTAGCGGTGCTGGTGATGGTCCCGATGTTGGCGCGCCCATCTCCCTGGCCGTGCTGCTGCCTGGCGGTGAGCGTGAAGCCACCGCCGGTGTGACCAGTCATGGAAATGCTCGTCAACCCCTCCTGCGTCGTGGTGTCGCCGTTTATATGCGTGCCATCGCTGAAAAAGAAATCGTCCGGCGCCATCGTCGCGTGCGTGAAGGTAATTTTCACCAGATCTCCGTCGTAGTCCGTGTAAGTGAGGACATTGCCGGTGAGAGCTGCGGGGGCGATACGATTTTCAAGAGGTTCAATCATGCCCGCATTGTAGCGGGACTTTTTCTACTGAGGAGAGAAACCGACGATTATCGAAGCATTACACGCCTGAAAGGCTGACGGGTATAATGGTCGGCTCACAAGATGGCGTGCAGTGGAGACCGACTCCTTTCCGGTCGGCTTTTCGCTTGCCAGGCTTTTAACCACCATCCTACCCGATCATCGCACCGACGTGCGCTCCCACGGCGCTGGCGAGGCCGGCGAGATTGTAGCCGCCTTCCAGCACGGAAACGACGCGGCCCTTGGCCTCTTTTGCGGCGATGCCCATGACTAGTTTTGTCAGATCCGCAAAATCTTCGTCGCTTAAGTGAAATTGGCCAAGCGGATCGCCGACCCGCGAATCAAATCCCGCGGAGATGAGGACAAATTGCGGGCGAAAGCTTTCCATCGCAGGCACCAGCTTCTTTTCAAACGCCGCAAAGATTTCCGTGCGTCCCGTGCCGGCGGGCAGCGGGCAATTTAACGTTGTGCCTTTTCCCGCGCCGCGGCCCGTCTCCGAAGCTGCACCGGTTCCCGGATACCACGGCGACTGATGCGTGGAGAAAAAGAAAACGCTGCCGTCCTCATAGAAAACATCCTGCGTGCCATTGCCGTGATGCACGTCCCAATCAACGATGAGCACGCGCTCGATGCCGTGACGTCGCTGTGCGTGACGCGCCGCCAGCGCTATATTATTCAGCACACAAAAACCCATCCCACGCGACGGCGTGGCATGATGCCCGGGCGGACGCACCACACAGAACGCATTGGTTACTTTACCAGCCATCACCGCATCCACGGCAGCGAGAGCACAGCCCGCGGCACGCGTGGCGGCATCCCACGAATCCGCACACACTACGGTATCGCCCGTGCTGAGTTGCTCTTCACCGCCCTGAATTTCCCCTTCGGCCAAAGCCAGATATTCCGGCGTGTGCACGAGCACAAAATCTTCCCGGCCAGGCTTCATCGGCTCCAGACGCAGGAGCTTTTCCAGCACGCCCGCATTCTTCAAACCTTCCATCGCCGCATCAAATCGACGCGGCGTCTCCGGATGCCCAACACCGGTATCGTGTTCCTTGCAATGGGGATCGGCGAGTAGAGCAGTCATGGAGTGATGATGGACGGGAGGAGGCCGGGAAACAATCAGGAAGCCCGATAAAACCAGGAGCCCGAATGACGAATTACGAAACAAATCCCAAGCCCGAAGTCCGAAATTTCGCGTGATCAACACCGCTCGTGCACTTCGAGCTTCGGGCTCCGGATTTCCTTCGTCACTCGTCATTCTGGCTTCTCCAAGTCTTTCGTCATTCTGATTTCGCATTTTTCTGCCCATATCGTTCCGCTAACTCTCTGCGGCTAATCTTTCCCCTTTCGTTAACAGGCACTTCCTCCACAATCCAGAAGTCACGTGGCATCTGCCATTGACTCAATTTGCTTTGGCAAAAGCTAAACAACGCCTGGCGATCGAGACTAGTGCCCGCCACGCAAGCCACCGGCTCTTCTCCACGCAGCGCTGATGGAATGCCAAACACCACCACCTGTCTTACCCCGGAGAAAGCAGCGATCCGCTCCTCGATTTCCGCTGGGTTTAGTTTGCGTCCGGCAATGTTAATTACATCAGACGCCCGGCCCGCGATGAACATCCCCCGCTCCGTACGCCGCACCAAGTCACCTGGAATGAACCGCCCGCCGCCGAGCGTTTCCTCATCGGTCTCCGGAAAGTAACCATCCCCCACCGCTTCGCCGCGGATCACGATTCGGCCCGGCTCGCTTCCTTCGGCGAAAGTGATCTCGACACCCTCCATCGGCTCTCCGGCAAAACCTTCTTCGTAAAGTAACTCCTCAGATCGGTCGTACCCGATTCCGCCGCATTCCGATGATCCATAGAATGTATGAATTTTCTTGTGAAACCTCTGGGTGAATGCTTCCGCCACCGCGCGAGGAAGCGGCGCGCCCGCGGAAATGCAGAGGCGCAAGTGCGGCAGCTCCGGCGTGGATTCCAGCGCCGCTAGCTTATCGTAAAAAACCGGCATCCCGGGAAACACCGTGGCTTTGCTTCGCTCCAGCCCATCGAGAATGGCGCGCGGCATCCGGTCCTCCGTAGCGACGAGCGGGACGCCGCGGCAAAGTAACGGGGTGAGGAGATTGCTAAATCCGTACGAATGCGAAAACGGGATCACGCCGAAATTCAAATCCCGCTCGGTGATGCCCATCGTCGCGCAAATGTTATCGCAATCCGCCACGAGCTGCTGCGCTTGAAAACACACCGCGCGCGGCGCGCCGGTCGTGCCCGACGTGAGCTTCAGGAAATCGCAGCGATGCCGCAAATCCGTGCCGCAGGTGTGCCGTACGATGAGCTTTCCTCGTTCGGCGACGACCAACCCGGCCGCGCCCGTGGTCCGCATCACCAGCTCCAACTCATTTCCCTCCACATGGCCACCAATCGGCACCGGCACCAGCCGCCGCCGTAGCAACGCCAGGAG